>OJDV01000469.1_pt1 | contig 14295 bp, 21 predicted proteins | sample 1592911 | NCBI WGS metagenome assembly OJDV01 (sample SAMN05416860, study PRJEB24817) | seawater metagenome | isolation source: Sea water | place: Canada:Atlantic | collected 2013-11 | reverse complement strand
GAGATTTCTGCCTGTCTCGTGGGCTCGGAGATGTGTATAAGAGACAGACCTTAACCTTTTAGAGCTAGCCTTTTATCCATAAAGCAAAAACAACAAAAAATTAACTCCTTTTCCTCCTTTAAAAAACTGCAACTTTATAATATTCAACTTCGAAGAAAATGAACAGAACACTTTCGATAAATAACCAATCTATTAAATACGGCGAAAAAGCAGTAATTAATTTGAACATAGCTCGATTAATTTCAGGTACAGAGATTGATTTACCGATTTACGCATACCGCAGTAAAAAACCTGGACCAACGGTTTTATTGAGCGGAGGTTTACACGGAGACGAAATTAATGGAGTAGAGATTGTACGTCGACTTATTGAACAAAAAACGTTTGATAAATTGAATTGTGGTTCCATCATTGCTATTCCGGTAATGAATATTTATGGTTTCCTAAACTTCTCTAGAGAGGTGCCTGATGGAAAAGATGTAAATAGAAGTTTTCCAGGCAGCCTTTCAGGTTCGTTAGCTGCTAGAGTTGCTTACAATCTAACGCATAAAGTATTACACGAAATTGATTTTGGAATTGACTTTCATACGGGCGGAGCGAATCGCTACAACTATCCTCAAACGAGGTATGATCCTTCGGATAAACAAGCGAAAGAAATTTCAGAAGCTTTTAATGCCCCCATCAATTTGGAGTCAAAATTTATAGACAGAACATTCAGAAAACAAGCAATGAAAATGGAGAAATCTATTGTGGTTTATGAAGCTGGGGAGTCCATGCGGTTTGACCAACAATCAATAGAAGAAGGTGTATTAGGAGCAAAGAAAGTATTGTCCCATTTCGGAATGATTGACTTCGAATCGCAGTTTCGAGAGTCGGTAGACTGTAAAGAAAGTGCCTGGTTAAGGGCAAAAGTATCGGGTTTATTGCATTTGGAAAAAACATCTGGCGATATGGTTAAAGCCAAAGAAATTTTAGCAACGATTACTGATCCGTTTGGAAACTTTAAGACAAAAATTAAAGCTCCAAAAGATGGTATTATTATAGGCCATACCAATGCTCCGCTGGTAAACCAAGGAGATGCATTGTACCATATTGGGAATTAATTCCGCTTAAACTTCCTTATTATCAATCGCGCTCCTTTGTCGAAACTAAAATAATTATAGCTCCAATTAAAAAAAGTAATGACGCGATTTCTGAAACCAACTAAAGAAATAAGGTGCACAAACATCCACACAAACCAAGCAATTGTTCCTTGAAATTTAAAGGCTTTCATATCAACTACTGCCCTATTTCTGCCTATCGTTGCCATTGACCCTTGATCCTGATATGTAAAACTTTTTAAAGACGCACCCTTTGATTCAGAAATGAAATTTTTACCTAAAAAATCTCCTTGCTGGTTTGCAACCGGCGCAACTTGCGGCAAACCATATGGAAATTTTTTAGTTTTTAAAATCCCAACGTCTCCAATGGCATAAATATTATCATAGCCGTCAATTTTCAGTTTATCATCAACTTTGTATCGGCTTCCCTCTATTGCTGTCGAGGAAATTCCATCAACTAAGTTTCCTTTAACACCTGCAGCCCAAATCAATGTTTTACTTTTTAACTGCTCACCCGATTTAAATGTCAGGTTATTACCATCAAAACTTGCAACTGATTTATTGAGCATCACATTCACCCCCAAATCCTTTAAATAGGCCAATGCTTTAGAAGATGCCTTATCTGACATCGGTTGCAAAACTTCATCTTGCATTTCAATTAAATGAATTTTCATTCGATTGATATCCAAATCAGGATAGTCATTTGGTAGAATATGATTTTTTAGTTCTGCTAAAGCACCAGCCAATTCAACACCGGTCGGACCGCCACCTACAATCGGGAAATTCATAAAACTCACTTGCTCTTCTTCGTTTTCTAGTAATGCTTTTTCGAAGTTTTGAAGTATTAGACTTCTCAAATCTAACGCTTCAGTAACTGACTTCATCGTCATGGCATGTTTTGCAACACCTTCCATTCCGAAGAAGTTAGTGGTTGTCCCAGTTGCTATCGCTAAATAATCATATTCAAGAATTCCAATATCCGTAATTATTTTATTTTCGGAAGTCTCCACTTTTTCGACGTTTGCCATTCTAAAAAAGAAGTTTTCCTGAGCTTTAAAAATCTTTCGAATAGGATAAGCAATCGAATCGGGCTCTAAGCCAGCAGTTGCAACTTGATATAATAGTGGTTGAAAGGTGTGATAATTATTTTTGTCTAACATCACCACCTGAAAGTCCTTTCCTTTTAAAGATTTCGCAAGGTTCAAGCCACCGAATCCTCCCCCAATAATAACAACTCTTTTGTGTTCCGTTTTCGGAATGTTCATCTTTTAAAAATTACTTGTTGCGATTGCCTTTAACTCATCTGAATCAAAAGATTTTTGTTTGGGACCAGCATTGGCAATAAATAGCATTGCCTCTGCTACCTCAGCGTCGTATATTCCGCGATACTTCTTTAATCCACCTTGCATTAAAAATTTCAAATTTTTCATAAAAAAGATTCCAATTTTCTCACCCAAGCGAAATTCATTGCGATCGCCAAAAAGCATTGAAGGCCGCACTGCGTAAGAATTTTCTGGCCCATTTTCCCAAATTAGTTTCTCGGCGCTACCTTTCGTTTTTGCATAAAAGTTAGACGAAGTTGAATTCGCTCCCATTGCTGAAATATGAACCAACTGCTTCACTCCGTTATGCTTTGACAGTTTTGCAATCTCTGTTGGATATTCCAAGTCTACCTTTTCAAACGCCGGTTTTGAACCTGCTTTTTTAATTGTAGTTCCTAAACAAATGAAGACATGATCTACTTTAAAGCAATCGGCATGTTTTTCAAGCGCAGAAAAATCAACAATTACTTCTTCAATCTTAGTATTTGAGTAATTCTTAGATTTTCTATTCGCAACTCGAATCTTTTCATATCGCTCATCTTCAAGCAGTAATTCAAGTAATTTGGTCCCAACCAATCCGGTTGCCCCAAATAATAATGCTGTTTTGTTAGGACTCATAATTTGCACTTAATTTTGACATCTAATTTAAACATTACACTGCGGTCTACGTTACAAAATTATGGATAAGTACCAACAAAAATTTGACAAAGGAGTAGCGTTTTTAAAAGCTGGAAATCTCGATAAATCGCTGAATATATTCAATGAATTAATAAAAGCAGATCCTACTAACGGAGATTTTTGGAGCGAAAGAGGAGTTGTCTATTTTCATTTGACAAAGAAGAAACAATCCTTAGCAGACATGGATGAAGCAGTTCGATTACAGCCATTAAAACCATATCGCTATTCTAGCAGAGCCTATATTCGCGGTCATTTTAAGTTAACCCAAGAAGCGATTGCAGATTATGAAAAAGCAATTGAATTAGATCCAGAAGATGCAGTGGCTCAAAATAATTTAGGAATGTTGCAGGAACAATTGGGTTATAAAAATGAAGCTAAAAAGCGTTTCGAAATTGCAGATGACCTAATGGAAAACCCAAAAGGGAATACGGACGTAGGAATTCAGGGTGAGCCATTAGAGGCACGAAACATTCAACGAGAAATAAACGAAGCCAAAAAGAATGAAAGCCTTTGGAATGAGCTAAAATCATTAAAATCAAAAGAAGGCAGAGCTTCTTTTGGAAAATTTGTTAAGTCAGGGTTTAAAAATACCTAAATCAAAGCGTTTTCATTTCTTCTTTTAACGCACTAATTAAATCATCTGTAGCTTTCATCAAAGGCATTCTAACTTCATCACCACAAACCCCTTGTAATTTCAATGCTGCCTTCACTCCTGCAGGGTTTCCTTCTGCAAAAAGCAAATTTGTAAAATCTAATGATTTATAATGAAGTGCTCTCGCCTTTTCATTTTCTGAATTCAAACTCAGGCTAACTACATTTGAAGTTAGTTTAGGTTGAGAATTGGCTAAAACTGAAATTACCCCTGCTCCACCACAAGCAATAATTGGAAAATTCAAAGCATCTTCTCCAGAAATAACCAAAAAGCTAGAAGGTTTCTCTTTTATTATTTCCATCACCTGGTTCAAATCCCCTGAAGCTTCTTTCATCGCAACAATATTTTCGAAATCATAAGCTAAACGCAAGGTCGTTTGGGCCGTCATATTAGAGGCAGTTCTACCCGGAACATTGTACAAAACTAAAGGCAAAGGAGAATGTTCTGCCAAAATTTTGTAATGCTGATAAATACCTTCTTGTGTTGGTTTATTGTAATAAGGACTAGCAGATAAAATAGCATCAACGCCCACCAAATCAACTCTCTCAAATTCTTCAACTATCGCTGCTGTATTGTTCCCGCCAATTCCTACAACTATAGGCAGCCTACCATTGTTTACCTCTTTCACATGAGCCAATACTTGGTCTTTTTCTACAGTATTCAAAGTCGCTGTTTCTCCCGTTGTTCCTAAAACCACTAGATAGTCTAAACCACCTTCAATCACATGATTTACCACGTTTGACAACCCATTAAAATCAATTGCTCCATCTGCTAAAAAAGGAGTTACTAGAGCAACGCCAGTGCCTTTAATCTTATCCATGTTTACTTTTTATTTATCATTTTTAAATAGGTCGTTGTTTGACTTAGAAAATAATCAAGTTCATTATTTTCTGTGCTAATTGTTAAGTCGCAAATATCTTTCTGATACCCTCTAGACCTCCCAATTTTAAAATTAGCATTCGATAAAGTAGAAATTACTTTCAAACTAAAAGTTGAGTCAAAATTCAAATCAATCATCAGATGATAATCCTTTGCTATCATTTTCAAAACACGATTATCATTTGGAAACCCAAGTCTATTTATACACTTCTTATCGTAATAAACATACCCTAACTCATCTTGTGGTCGTTGGTCTTCTTTTCCCTTCAACTTATAAAACCCTATCGTGTCAACTTTTACACCTTCCTCTTTTAAAAATCGAGCATAATCTCGTACTTTTTTTTCAAAAGAAGCATTGCTCGCATTGTAAACCAATATGGCGGACTTAGCTGTTGCTAAATTAATAGCACCTACTTTTCGTTTTACCTTTTTCAGCTTTTGAGCTAAATATTTATCTGCAATAAACTGTATCATTTCAAGTGAATATCTTTCACCATTACTTTTCCTGCTTTTTCGTTCAATCTTTGAATTAAGTCAGTTTTCACGTAGCTTAATTCTTGACGTAAAGTTGAAGAATCAAGTTGAACAAACAATACACCCTTGTTAAAATATATTTCTTTTGTGTGATTAGCAATCATCTTTCCAACCATTTCTTCCCAACTTTTCACCAAACTCATTTCATCAAGCTTATCGCTCAAACCATATGAACGCAGCATTTTATCAACCAATAACTTGAGTGGTTTTTCTTCCTCTTTAGACATCTCTAACCTCCCCTTTTTCAATTGCGAATGCTTTAAATTCTACTTTCAACTTTTTAAATAAACCCGGTAAACGATCTAAATGTGTGTCTGAAATAAAAACTTGACCGAACCAATCCTTTTGTACTACCTCCATTAATTTAGCTACTCTTTCTTCGTCCAACTTATCATAGATGTCATCTAATAACAGAATTGGAGCATTCTTTTTATGATCTTTTAAAAATTCTGCTTGAGCCAATTTTAGTGACAGCAGAAAGGTTTTTTGCTGACCTTGAGAACCAAATTTCTTTAAAGGCTTATCGCCCAAGTTGAAACCTAAATCATCTTTATGAACCCCTTTTGTTGTATAAGTAAGCCTTCTGTCCTTATCTCTTGAAAGTAACATGTTATCCGAAAATGAAAGTTCATTTAACTGTGATATGTAATTTAAACTTACAACTTCTTTGTTACTGCTAATAAATTGATAGTGTTTTTGAAATAACGGAAGGAACTCTTCAATGAATTGCTTTCGTGCTTCGTACACAGGATTACCATACTTCATCAATTGATCATCCCAAATGACTAGACTTTCCTCGTCAAATCGTCTAATCTCCATGAATTTTTTCAACAGTCTGTTTCGTTGAGAAAGTGCTTTATTGTATTGAATGAGATCATCTAAATATCTCCTATTGTATTGAGATATAATTAGATCTAGGAATTTTCTCCGAACTTCACTACCTTCTATAATTAAAAGTGAATCGGATGGAGAAATCATGACCAATGGAATAAGTCCAATGTGGTCAGCAATTCGCTCATAAACTTTTTTGTTTCGTTTTACCTGCTTCTTTTGACCTTTTTTTAAGCCAATGTGTATCTTTTCTTTTTCGTCCTCTCTATTAAACTCACCGGTTAAGGTCATAAATGCTTCTTCATCTCTGATTAGTTGCGAATCAATTGGATTAAAGAAACTTTTACTGAAAGATAGGTAGTAAATAGCATCCAAGAGGTTGGTTTTACCTTGACCGTTATTACCTAAAAAACAGTTTATATGAGGCGAAAGCGAAACACTTGTTTCCTCATAATTCTTAAAGTTTAACAGTTGTAATTTTTCTAGATACATTGCTCTACAAAAATACCTAAAGCTATTGCTAAAATTGCCAAAAAAAATTAATTTGAATTGAGTGAAAAAAGCCTATTTTTGCCGATTCGTAAAAAGAACAAAAGATGGCCAAACATACAGAAGAAAACGAAGATTTAATTGTAGACGTTCAAGAGGTATACAGTAAAACAGAAACTTTCATTGACGATAACAAGAACATACTTACTTCAGTAATTATTGGTTTAATCGTTGTAGTTGCAGGATACTTTGCATATAACAGTCTTTATTTAGGCCCGTTAGAAGATGAAGCAAGAGAAGAAATGTTTATGGCTGAGAAATATTTCAGATTAGATTCTTTCAACCTAGCAATTGATGGTAGAGCGGACTTTGCAGGATTTATTGAAATCTCTGAGAAATATGGAAGTACAAAAGCCGGAGATTTAGCAAACTACTATTTAGGAATGTCTTTTCTAAATGTTGGCGAATTTAAATCTGCAATTGACGCTTTAAATGAATTTGATGGCGATGATGAGATTCTTGCTACTTTAGCTATTGGAGCAAAAGGAGATGCTTTACTTGAACTTGAAAACACTGAGAAAGCAATTGATCAGTACGAAAAAGCTGCCAATAGAAAAACAAACGATTTTACAACTCCTCTATTTTTAATGAAGGCTGCTAGAGCTCAAGAAATGAATGGAGATTACAAATCTGCTGCTGAGAATTATAACATGATAAAAGATGACTTCAAAGCTTCACCTGAAGCAAGCGAAATTGATAAATTTATTGCTAGAGCAGAAGCTCAATTATAAGAATGGCAACTGAAGGAAATAATCTTTCTGAATACGATTTTAACACCGTTCCCAATGGCTCAGCAATGACATTGGGAATTGTTGTTTCTGAATGGAACGACAAAATTACGTTGGGTCTTTTAAAAGGTGCTAAAGACACTTTGTTAAAGCACGGTGTAAACGAATCGAATATCTATATTCACTTTGTGCCAGGTGCTTTCGAATTACCGTTAGGAGCTCAGCTAATTTTAGAAAACCAAGCAGTAGATGCAGTTATTTGCCTAGGCTGCGTAATACAAGGAGAGACTAAGCACTTCGATTTTGTATGCGAAGGAGTTACTCAAGGCATCAAGGATGTGACTTTAAAATACAATGCTCCCGTTATTTTTGGAGTATTAACAGATAATACCGAACAGCAAAGTATTGACCGTAGTGGCGGAAGATTAGGCAACAAAGGAGACGAAGCTGCAGTCACAGCCATTAAAATGGTTGATTTAAAGAATCGTTTAGGGAAATAAGCAAAATTTTAAATTATGAATCTGGGAATTTCGAATTGCTAGACTAAAAACTCATAATACACTTATGAAAATAATGTGTACCGATTTTCAATTTCTTCGTAATTCGTCATTCAAAAATTTGAAATTCTTCAATTTATTCCACTTTCGTTTTTACTTTTTCCCAGGTCTTTATTTGCCAATTAGTGGTTGCAATGCAAAGTAAATTGTGATTAACGTCATGTACTTCTATTGTGCATTTCTTATATACTAATCCCTCTGACTCCAATGGTTGCAATACGTGAGTATTAAAATCGTTTTCATTAATCGCAAAGGTTGCATAAGCTTCTGTTTTACCTTGGTATTTGTAACTCACCTCCATCGATTCCATAATTAATCGGTAGTTTTTCATTCCTAATTTGTGTAACAACAAAAAACCTGAGCAATACTCTGCAGCAGTTGCTAAACAACAAGCATGAATTCCTTTCAAATGATTTTGGTTAATTCTCCAATATGGAATTTTTACCTTTACTTCGTTATTCGCAATGTGGACAATCTTTAAACCATGGGGTCGATTAAATGGAATGAAACGTTGAAGTAGAAAATTTAGTTTAGTTCTTCCCCAACTTGACTTCTTAGCACTTTGAATCAATTTATCAATGTTCATAATTTGAAGTATATTTATTCAAATCTATAGAATGAAAACGAAAGAAAAACTAATTCTAAAAGAAAAGATAGAAAAAGAGATTAAAAAATTGCACCAAGAAATGCAAGATTTGAAGGAAATGGTAAAACCAATTTCACCTGAAAATGCAATTGGAAGAATAAGCAGAATGGACGCTATCAATAATAAAAGCGTAAATGAAGCAACTTTGCGAAAGGCAAGCCTAAGATTTGACGATTTAAAACAAGCTTTACAAAAAATTGACAGTGCTGAGTTTGGGATATGTATGCGATGCAGTGAGATAATTCCAATGGGTCGTTTGTTATTGCGCCCTCAAAGTAAATCTTGCGTAAAATGTGCACATTAGCAGTCGATATTTTAGGTTAACTTTTATGATAAACTTACTTTTGCGCGAAATTATTTTTTAATTAAAAAAGAGCATATGTCTCAAGCGGAAAAAGGAAATAAAGTAAAAGTTCATTACACAGGAACATTAACTGACGAAACTATTTTTGATAGTTCAAGACAACGAGAACCAATTGAATTTGAAGTTGGAGCAGGACAAATGATTGCTGGTTTTGATGCAGCAGTTGAAGGTATGAAAGTAGGTGATAGTAAAAAGGTAAACATTCCTGCTACTGAAGCTTATGGGCCAAAAAGCGAAGAGGCAATAATTAAAGTTGCTAAAGATCAATTACCTAAAGAAATGAATCCTGAAATTGGAATGCAATTAGAAGCAACCGGGGAAGATGGAAGAACTCAGGTGTTAGTTGTTGCGGAAGTAATGGAAAACGAAGTTATGTTAGATGCAAATCATCCGTTAGCCGGAAAAGATTTAACCTTTGACATTGAAATGATGGAAATTAACTAAGCTTAGTATTTTATATTACGAGCCCTTTCATTTATGAAAGGGCTTTTTTTATGCTATTTTTTTTGACTCTTCACTGAGTTCTCTAATTAATAGTTTCAAACTTATTAATTCTTTAAATGCATGCTGTAATTTTTCCAATCGGATTAAACCAAGTAATTCTTTGGCTTTTTCCTCAAGAGCGGTAATTCCAAAACTCAAAGCACTGCCCTTAATTTTGTGTAATACTTCTAAACTAAATTTGTAATCAGCTGAATTAAATGCTGCTTCAAACGCATTTAAATCCTCAGTAATTTCACTTACAAAAATTGGGATCAACTTTCTTAATTCAACAGAATTTAATCTTGGATTATTAAAGTGACTACTCATGTAGGCACTTATAAATTTGTTGATATAATAATTTTAACTTGCTTCATCGACAAAGGCTTTATTAAATAATTAGAAACAAAAGGAAACTCTCCAATTCGCTTTTTATCATCAGGATTCATTGAAGTAGTCAGTAATATTACATTCAATTTGTCTTTGTAAGAAAACTCAATACTATTTAAATATTCAAGAAATTCAATGCCATTAAAAACCGGCATCTTCAAATCCAACAAAACCAAGTCCGGCAACTTTTCGCTATCAGGATTCTCTATGATAGCTAAGGCCTCTTTTCCATTTTTTGCGGTTAAAATTTCAACATTTTCTATGTTTTGACGAAAAAAATAGGAATTCATTTCATTAATAGCCTCGCTATCATCAATTAATAATATTTTAGTTTTAGAGTCAATCAAAATACTCTTCTAATATATTAACAATATCTTCTTTTTCAAGTGGTTTTCTAATGTGTTCTAATACCCCGACAGTCTTGAATTGCTTGCACTTTTCAAAATTATCTGCATCTAAAAAATCGCTAACAATTGCTAGTACTGTCTTCCAGTTATTGGTTGCTTCTAACGGAAGTTTCGCATATTCCTCAAGAAACATAAACCCATCCATTTGAGGCATTGCTATGTCTAATAATATCAAACTAGGATTAGGATAATTAAACTGCTTTCCTCCTCTCAAATACTCTAACGCTTGGTTCGCACTATTTATTAAAACAATGTTTTCAGCAATATCCAATTCTTCAACTAGAATTCTATTGTATTGATTTGAAGATATGCTATCATCAATTAACAGTACATTCTTAAATTTTTCCATTCGTTTCTGTTTCTAATTCCTAAAGAATTATTGTGAAAGTTGTACCTATGCCTAATTTGCTTTGAACTTCCATTTTCCCTCCAAGATTTTCAATCATTTTAGATGATAAATATAACCCAATCCCATTTCCTTCTACATGATCGTGAATACGATGAAACATTTTAAATAACTTTATCTTGTCTCTAGCCATGTCAATCCCCAACCCATTGTCAGTAATTCGCAATTCAACGCCGATTTCAATTTTCCTAATTTCAATATCAATTTTAACTTTTTGATTGTGTTTTCTATACTTTATTGCGTTCCCAATCAAATTGTCTATAGTTGTTTCTAAGTATAATTCATTAGACTGAATTTCAAAATCTTCATCCGACTTGATAGTAAATTTCTCAATTTTAGATGTTTGCTCATAAGATAATTTTTCATAAATCTTACTTACTAACTTAGACAAATCTATTGAAGAATATTCCGCCGATTTTGTGCTTTTTATTTTAGCAATATCAATGATATTCTGGATTTTTGTCTCGGCGTTGTCGACTGAATTTGAAATCCAATGGATGGAACGATCTGCCATTAGGTTTGTGTTCCCAATTTCGTTTTGAATAATTTCCAAATGACCTTTAATATTTGCTAACGGCGATTTCAAATCGTGAGTTGCAATGTACGTAAACTCCTCCAATTCGTCATTTGCCTTGCTCAATTCCGCAGTTCGATCTCCTACTCTTTTCTCTAAATCTTGATTACTAGCTTTGAGTTTATTTTCAATATGAACCAACTCTGTGATATCTTTTAAAATAGAATTTGAACGAATTATTTTCCCTTCTTTATTTTTTACCGCAATAGCACTCAGGACCACATCTATTTTTTGGTTATTTTTTGTAATTACTACTAAGCGCTCACTCAAAAGGGTTCCAATCTCTTTGAATTTTTCGAAAGACTCTTTAACCTTTACAAGGGAATCTTTATGATATATCCGAGTTACTTCAGAACCAATTAATTGATTTTTTGAATACCCGAGTTTATCAATTGTAGTTAAATTACATTCAACAATCTTTCTCGTTTCTACATCAACAGAAATCATCATTTCAGGAGCGTAGTCATATAGCTTTTGAAATTTATTCTTGGATTTTTGCAGCTCTTCATTTCTTGCCTTAATTTGATGTTCTAAATTAGAATTCATTTCAGCAATACTATTCTCCCTTTGCAATAATTCATCTAAGGCAATTTTCTCTTCAGTAATGTCTTGAAAAACTCCAAACAATTTAGCAACCTCGCCTTGTTCTTCATGCACTTTCCCAGTAGCCCTTACCCATTTGTGATTTCCCTTAGCTGTGATGATTCCTAATTTTACATCCCACTTCTCTCGTTTCTCAATGGCATCAGAAATAATTTTAGTAATGATTGGTCTTGATAATTCATCGTAAAAATTAATCCCTTCAGAAAGATTAGGAACATAATCAATTGCAACCTCATGGATGGCTCTAGTTTCTTCAGACCAAAAAACTTTTTGAGCTATTAAATCAACTTCCCAATGACCCACTTTAGAAAGTTCTTGAATCTGTTCCAGCAATTGCTTCGCTTTCAACAATTCAAATCCGCTTTCCTGTTTCATAAACACTAATTTTAAATAAAAAACTATGAATTCGTTAAGTTAAGGAAAGAATGCCAACAATTTATGGCGCATTAAAAAAGCCGAATCTATCTTTTAGATTCGGCTTTTCCAATTTTAATTATTTATTTCTTCTAAACGTAACCTACAACTTCATAAATAGTTACCCCTCTTCTACTAATTCGCTCCGCTAAGAAAACATTGCCTAATTGGTAATAAATTGCTCGACCATACATTACTGCTCTTGCCCTGTTTGGCAAAAAGCTGACCCTTGCTCCAAGCGGTATTTGAGTACTTCTAAAACCTCTTTGTCCTTGAACATAGAAGTCCCCTCTGGCAAAAAAATAATCTCTGCTAACACCTCTAAATCGAATAGCGTTCTGAGGTAAAAAAGAGACTCGATGTCCGTACGCAAACTGGTTAGCTCTTATCACATTTGGCCTTTGAATAACAGGTCCGCAGTTTGCTGGAACTACCACTCTGTTCCTATATGAAAAGCTGACGTTTGAGTTGCCCCTTCGGAAATTGGTATAATGATTTCTATAACCATGATTTGCGAACCTCGAATGAGTTGAGTTCCCTTGTCGTTGATGGTGAACTTGATTTACCCCTTTTCTGATTTGCTGGTGTTCATTCTTTACATTCTGTTGAGCTGTTCCTGGAACAGTTACAACAATCATAAGTAGAAAGAATAAGAAAGGACTTACTTTTTTTAGAATCTTTACTTCCATGATTTCTAGGTTTTAATAATTAATAATTACCTAGGTTAAACCAAAAGTAATGCCAAACATCTATACACTTATATATCCATCAGTTACCCACACAAAACCTTCTTCATTAAAGATAAATTTAGTTGTTCCCGCTTGAACCTTTCTTCAATCGTTTTGCCTTCTTCAAGCTTTCATGAATTATCCATTCCAACTGTCCGTTAGTACTTCGAAATTCGTCAGCAGCCCACTTCTCGACCGCCTTCATTAAGTCTTCATCCAACCTTAATGCAAATGCTTTTTTCTTAGCCATTGGCTATCTACTTTTTTCCATTAGTACAATCAACTGTCCGCCGTGCATTGTAACCGACTTTGCTACCCAACCTTCCAATGCCATTGAATTTAAACGTTCTTCAAAAGTTTTCTCCTTCTCAAAAACACCTTTTCGTAGTATTTTATAATTTGTCATTTTTATTGATTTAAAGTTCCTGTATTTATAACCGGCGAAACATCTTTATCAGCACAAAGCACGGTTAATAAATTACTTACCATGGCGGCTTTCTTATCTTCATCCAGTTGTACAATTTCTCTCTTGCTTAGTTGGTTTATTGCTTCTTCAACCATCCAAACCGCACCCTCAACAATCTTCATTCTTGCAGCTACTATTGCTGTTGCTTGTTGTCTTCTGAGCATTGCACTAGCAATTTCTTGAGCATAAGCTAAGTAGCCAATTCTTGCTTCTAGCACCTCGATCCCAGCAATGAACAGTCTTTCTGAAACTTCCCTTTCCAAGTTGACATTCACTTCTTCCATACCACTTCGAAGAGTCACATCAGATTCATTGTCATCAAAATTATCATATGCGTACATGTTGGCCAATTTCCTAACAGCAGCATCTGTTTGAACTCTTACAAAATTTTCAAATATGTCTACTTCGAAAGCAGCTTTGTACGTATCCTTTACCCTCCAAACTAAAATAACGCTAATGTTTATTGGGTTACCCAATTTATCATTTACTTTTAATCGTTCACTGTCAAAGTTTCTAGCTCTCAATGAAATTCCTTTTCTAACATAAAAAGGATTCACCCAATAAAAACCATGTTCTTTTACCGTTCCCTTGTACTCTCCAAACAGTGTCATTACTCTGGAACCATTTGGATACACAAAGAAAAAACCAATGCTTAGAAAAATTGCGAGAACAAATGCAATTATAAACCAAGGTGATTTAAAAAGGACTATACCTGCAATTCCACCTACGATTAAGGCAAGTACTATTAGTATCATTGAATAACCTGAAGCAGGTTTCATTTCTTTTTCTTTTGTCATTTTATTTTGTTTTAGTTGATATTATTTTGATATCACAATAATACTACATTTTAATCCAAGAGAAATAAAAATTAGGATGAACGGTAATTTTTGATAATTAAATCGATGGACTATTTAGCCAATGCGCAAAAGGGTCATGTATATATCTGTCTCTTATACACATCTCCGAGCCCACGAGACAGGCAGAAATCTC
>OJDV01000468.1_pt1 | contig 14307 bp, 12 predicted proteins | sample 1592911 | NCBI WGS metagenome assembly OJDV01 (sample SAMN05416860, study PRJEB24817) | seawater metagenome | isolation source: Sea water | place: Canada:Atlantic | collected 2013-11 | reverse complement strand
TAGATCGTCGGCAGCGTCAGATGTGTATAAGAGACAGGTTTTACCACCATGGCCCGGCCATTCAAATTGACTCACTTCAGATAATATGACACCATCATCCTGAGTAATCCACGGCAGGTTGATGAAATAGTAAAAGAAATAAAGCATGGCCGTGGGTGGGTTAGTTTTTTTCCAGTTATTGGACCACACATTGTTACCATCATAACCAATTTGTGCATCATTTAAATACCAATCTTGATAAACTTGCCTGGTTTTTTGATCAATGCTTTCTCTGGCAACCCACCAAGCCAATTCATTTTTATCATGGTAATTATTGTGCATTATGGCATCAAAACTGATGGCTGGAACTGAACGCCATTTTTCTATACCGCCGTGGGCTTTTATCATCTTTTCTATCACATCACGAGAATTACCGCTGGCATATTGTGGTTGTGCGTAAACAGTCATCATTGGACTGACCAATGCTGCAATTATTGCAATCATAAATGTTGTTTTTAATCTAAGTTTCATCAAAATATCGCCTCATTGTTTTAAATTTAATATGTATGTGAAATACTGATACACTGTAAATCACATACAACAGTATTAGTTCTCAGATGACTAAAAACAATCGGTTTGGGGGATTGTGTGGGATTTTAGGTAGATTGGGTTAACCCATTAGAAACGTTTTTACCTTCTTTAGGTTCTTTCGTGAAATGTTGACATCAAAATCCATGTAAGCCATTTCTAAGAAGTGACTGTTTTTACTTTTTTTAAGGCCTTTGACATAGGCTAAATTAACCAAATATGATTGGTGGCAACGATAAAATTGGTTTTCGTTTAACTGTTGTTCAATTTTTTTCATGCTAGATCTTATTAAGCGATTATTTAATTTTTTTAATTCATCTAAATAATACACCTCTAAGTAATTGTCACACGTTTTAAAGCACACCAATTGTAAAGAACTCACCTTGAGTTTGTCTGATTGGTTTTCACTGTGTAATGTTAAGGTTTCTTCAAGGTCTAGATGAGCAGTGCTATTTTCAGGCTTATATTGATTGATAACAAACAAATTTATCAATGCTATTAATGCCCATAATCCATATAAGATAAGAAACTTCGGCATTAAAACCATAAACCTTTTATCCATAACATACATGTTATGCCAACCATTTAATAAGTCATGTAAAATAACACTATAAATCCAATTGACCAAACTGATAAACATTGCTGCTATAAAAAACCAGACAATGGCATTGATTTTAGATGATTTTAACCAATATTTAGTGACCTGAGGGTGGATAAAATAAACAAATATTGCCATTGCTAATGAAGAGATTATCCCATAGGTACTTAACATCAAATGGTATTCTGGGATAAACGACCTTACTGTAATGGCAAATGGCTCTAAGAAATTAAACACCAATATTATGTATAAACCCACAGACCAAACCAATGATCTATTGATACCAGGACTGGTATTGATTGGCATAGTAATTATTGATTTAATCATTCAGCTCCTTCAAATCCAGATAAAACATTTACCGTGTTAATGCCTATTTCATCAACATCATATCCACCTTCCATAATAAAAAGAGTTGGCAATTTTAATTTTGCTAAATTTTCACCTATAACAGTATAGTCATCGGTTTTTAATTTAAATTCGCTGATAGGGTCGCCTTCAAAAGTATCCACACCCAATGAGATGACAACAGCATCAGGAGCATAATCAATAATCAATTCTATTGCTGTTTTTAAAGCTTCAAACCATTTTTTATTTTTTGTACCAAATGGCAGTGGGAAATTGTGAGTGAAGCCCATGCCTTTACCTGCGCCTTTTTCATCGGCATGTCCAAGAAAGTAAGGGAACTCCATAATTGGATCAGCATGAATCGAAATAAACATCACATCATCTCGATCATAGAAAATATCTTGTGTGCCATTTCCGTGGTGATAATCAATGTCTAAAACCACAACTTTTTTGGACCCTTGATCAATAAAAGCTTGTGCTGCGATTGCAGCATTATTGAGAAAACAGTATCCACCATAAACATCTTTGCTGGCATGATGACCCGGCGGTCGGCACAATGCAAAAGCAGAATGTTCGCCATCAGCAATCAGTTTTTGGGCTGTTAAAGCAACTTTTGCCGTTGATTTCACTGCTTGATAGGTTCCAGAAGTGATCGGTGTGCCTGCATCCATTGCATAATAGGATATTTTCCCATCGATATGCTCAGGACAAACTTGTCTTAATCCTCGAACAGGCCAGATCAAAGGAAATGCATCAATGTCACCATGCAGTAGTTCCCACTCGTCCCAGGCATTTTTTAAAAAAGTTAAATAGTCATGCGAATGAACCCTTTGTATCGCATCAATTGGAAAATCAACCGGTTCAATAACCGCTCCTAATTCTTCAGATTTAACTCGTGCCAATATGGCATCGGCCCTATTTGGGTTCTCAAAACAGGGCATAATTTGGCCATCGTTGAGTTCACCTCTACCACTGTGTAATCTGTGTTTATCGCTATAAACTGTAATCATGTAATTCTCATAAATATTAAAGTGCTTCTTGTTGGTATAACTTTTTGAAAATATTAATCATCAAATTTTGAATCTAATGAAACTTGTAATTGCTTAATATTATCTAACACTTGGATGAACTCCTCTCCAAATTCGGTGACTTCGTATTCTACTTTCGGTGGGATTTCACTGTAACTTATCTTTTTTAAAATACCAAAATCGATGTTTCTTTTTAAGCATTGATTGAGCACTTTAGTAGATAACCCTTCAACTGAGCGCACCATTTCTCCAGGTCTTTTAATGTCATTGGCCAGTAAATGATAGACAGTTAATGACCATTTACAGCCAAAAATAGTCTCTACCATGCGTGCACTCTTAGTCGGTGCTGCTTTTTTTGAAAAAATTTTATCGTTTAACTTCATAAATTAATACCAATAAGTACCTACCGAACCCAATTGTACCTACTTTTACTCTCTGAAATAAAACCCTATGATAGCACCTTTAAACAACAAACAGGAAGACAAGAAAAATGAAATTTAAACAATCAGCACAGGCATTAATTATTGGTGGCTCGAGTGGTATCGGTTTTGATACAGCAAAAATATTATTAACTAACAATATAGATGTAACAATTGTCGCCAACAATAAAACTAAGTTAGACTCGGCTTTATCTGAATTACAAAATCTTGGCAATGTTACAGCCTTATAAGCCAATCTTTATGAAACTAAAGATGTGAATCATATCAAAGATCTCATCAATAAAAACAACTTTGATTATTTGGTTAATGCTGCAGGAACATTTGTTCCCAAACCATTTGTTGATCACAGCACTGATGATTATGATCAATATTTCAATTTAAATAAATCCATTTTTGAAATTTCACAAACAGTAGCAATAAAAATGCAAAAACAACAATTTGGCAGCATCGTCAACATTGGCTCAATGTGGGCAAAACAAGCGATTAAAGCCACGCCTTCATCTGCTTACTCAATGGCAAAAGCTGGATTACATGCATTAACGCAACACATGGCAATGGAGCTAGCTGATGACAATATCAGGGTCAATGCCGTGTCACCTGCGGTGGTAAAAACACCGATTTACAATGCTTTTGTCAAACCGGAAGATTTTGACAAAACCTTATCAAGCTTTGATTCTTTTCATCCCATAGGTAGAATAGGTACCTCACAAGATGTTGCTAAAACCATTGTTTTTTTATTGTCACAAGAAGCCAACTGGGTAACTGGCGCAATTTGGGACATTGATGGTGGTGTAATGGCTGGAAGAAATTAAAGAAAATAATAATGAAAAACGCAATTAATCTCAATATGGATTTCAGTAAGAAAATCCAATTAAATACTTCTGAGATGGACTGGCAAAACAGTCCATCTCCTGATGTACTCAGAAAACCTTTGTCACGTGCAAACCAAGAGTCAGGCCATGCCACTAGCATTGTTAAATATAAGCCTGGGGCAAAGTTTAATCAACATTATCATAAAAAAGGCGAAGAAATATTTGTTTTGGAGGGCACCTTTTCTGATGAGTATGGTGATTATCCAAAAGGCACATACCTGCGCAACCCTGATGGAACATTTCATAGCCCTTTTAGCAAGGATGGCTGTATTTTATTTGTAAAGTTGGCACAATTTCAACAAGATGACAAGCAGCAACTGGTTATTAATACCCAATCGCAAACATGGCTCGATGGCATTGGCGGCTTAAAAGTCATGCCGCTGCACAGCCATGTACATGAACATACTGCTCTAGTGAAATGGCCTAAAAATGAACAGTTTCATGCCCACAACCATTTCGGTGGTGAAGAGATATTCGTACTACAAGGCACCTTCCAAGATCAATTTGGCGTTTATCCCAAAGGAACTTGGATTCGCAGCCCACATAACAGTCAACACAAACCCTTTGTTGAAGAAGACACTGTAATTTGGGTAAAGACAGGGCACTTAATGACATAAAATTGTATTTGATTTTCAAAATTTCAATTAAATTCACGATTCGTGAAAAGGTATTTCTAATATTTGATATCATATTGGCGAATTTTAAGCACCTTCTTACGTAACAGTAGCAACTACATTAAAAATATTAATTATCATAGGATTCTTAACTAAACACAGGAATTCACATGAAAAATAAATATTATACTCTCACTTGCTTGGTTCTTCTTACTGCTGTCATAAATATAAATGCTGCAGAATTACATGTCACCATCGATCATATCAATAATGATAATGGCACAATACTTGCACAAATTTTTGAAGGCCCCGAAAATTTTAAAAACGGTATACCAAAAGACAGTGCAATGTTAACTGCAAAAACTGGCCAAGCCACATTGTCATTTAATAACCTTGATCCTGGTGAATATGTAGTCCGCATGTTTCATGATGATAACAACAATCAAAAAATGGATTCAAATGCATTTGGTATGCCAACCGAAGGTTATGCTTTTTCGAATGAAGCCATTGGTAACATGGGCCCTCCAAAATACAAAGACATGGTTGTGGTTATAACAAAAAATGATTCAAAGGTGAAAACCAAAGCAAAAATGATTTACTTGTAAGGGGCTATATAATGAATAGAAGAGAATTTGTTACAAACATTGGATTGCTTTCCGCACTGGGTTTTGCGCCAAAAAGTTTATCAGCACTCAATGCTTTATCTGAGTCTGCTTATGAAAGTTTTAATGCATCTTTGAAGAAAAACCCACAATTAATAGGTTATAAAAACTATACCTCTGAGCGAGTTGTTGAAAATTTAGTGACTGAAGGCACCTTTCCTAAAGACTTTAATGGCTGTTTTTATCGTAACGGGCCTGCTTTGTTTGAAAGAGGTTCGATTCGTTATGAACACTTGTTCGAAGGCGATGGTATGATTCATGCTTTTAATTTTAAAGATGGATCAGTCAATTATAAGAATAAATTTGTAAAGACTCAAAAATTTATCAAAGAACAAAAAGCCAATCGTTTTTTATATGATTTTAGCCAAATTGGTATCACCGATACATTGCCCATAACCAGTGCAAACAGTATAAACTCAGCCAACACCAATGTTTTACCGGTTGGTGATGATATCTGGGCTTTATGGGAAGCCGGTTCTGCTCACAGCATGAATGCTGATAATCTTGAAACTCAAGGAATAATCACACTCAGCAATCAACTCAAAGGCATGCCTTTTTCTGCACATCCCAAGGTTGAAGCAGATGGTACAATTTGGAACTTTGGATTAGATTATCAATCTGGAAAGGTTATCATGTATAAATTAAACCCAAATGGTGCGCTGGATTCATTTGGGTTACTTGATACCAACTACCATGGTATGTTACATGATTTTTTAATTACAAAAAACCACATACTTATTATTTTGCCTTCCTTAAAAGTTGATCCAAGTGGCAAGAGCTTTATGCAAAGTCAAAAGTTTAATCCCGGGCAACCCATGCGGGTTATGGTTGTTGATAAAAATGATTATTCTTTAAAAGCAACCCATGAATTTCCGCCTTGTTATATCTTTCATTTTGGAAATGCGTGGGAAGACAAAGATGGAGCCATTCGTTTTGATGGTTGCCGTTATCCTAATTTGAATATCATGGATACAATTGTTGATGTTATGAAAGGAAAAACCAGCAAAAACAACCAATCATCCGCACAAAGCGTTTTGTTTTCGATTTTACCTAACGGCAAAACATCTCAAGAGTTTTTTGATGGGGTTAGTGAGTTTCCTAGAATTTACCCCAGTAAAACTGGTCTTAAAAACACCAAGGTGTTTACTTTATCTGGTCACGAAAATGAGGAATGGATGCATTCTGTTAGATCAATCAATGTCGATACAGGAAAAACCGATGAGTTTGATTATGGAAAAGAGTTTTTGGTTGAAGAGCACATTGTTGTTGAAAAGACTTTAGGCTCTCAAAAAGATGGTTGGTTAGTGGGAACAGCCTTACATTGGCCATCAAAAAGATCTTGTGTCTCACTTTTTAATGCAGAAAACATTGCCGAAGGGCCAATAGCCAGAGCGTGGTTACCGTTTCATATTCCACTTGGGTTTCATGGAAACTTCAAAAATGATTAAACTCTTTAATAAGTGGTAAATACTTTTGAGAAACAGGGACGTTCATTTCATTTTTCATAATTAACGTAGCTTTGCGTGATTCTTTTTTAACATCTATCACGGCATCTGTTGCTACCCACCATGAACGGTGCACTTGAAACCCTTTATAACTTTTCAATTCCACCAATGCATCTTTCATGCGTAACAGCATCATATGGCTGCCTTCTTCAGTATGCACATGCAAATAATGGTCTTCCATTGAAAAACAAATAAGCTCTTTACCTAGGTTTTTGGGTAATCGGTTAAAAAAATTATTTAGCAAAGGGTCATGGTCTTGTTGTTTCGTAGCTAACAAATTATGACTGTCATGATATTTATCTAACAATAGGCCTATTAAGTTTAGTACCAGCCCCAAAATAAATACTTTTGGGAAATGGAAAAGAAAATTTTCATAAAAAGACATGTTTGATTCATAATATATATGGGACATGTATTCTACAAAGAATGTTAACAATAATGCGCCAAAAAAAGACGGCAATAAAAATCGGATAATCGCATTCTTAATTTTAGAACCAAGATACCAATTAAAAAGGTCATTTGTCTGTGAATAGATAAAATGTCCAACACCTATAAGGATCACCCAATATGATAAACGATTGAATAACGGCATTTCATAACTACCAAAAGGACCAAGATAGCCAATAGTTAACCCAATAAACAGGTTAATTGAAATGGTCATTATGCTGGGCAATTGTAATTTATAGCGTTTATGAAGTTTCGTTTTATCGATAGACAAGTAAAATATCTCAAGGTTATTATTTTAATTGTAGTCAGTATACCATTATCAATATGATCAGATAAAATAATAAATTTTAATGCTTTTAAAAATTTTAGTTTTTTTACACTCTTCTTAATAACAAAGTAATTACTATTATTTATTGAAAATTCTAGTCGCTTGTAAATAATTCTTGGTATTTTTGTTCTAATTCTAATTTATGTTCCGCTTCTTCAAAAGCAAGAAACTGAAAAGTGTCTTTAAGACCACCATCTGGTGCGTTTTCTGCTAAGTCTCGGTACTGTTTCATGGCTGCATCTTCTCTAGCAATGGCATACAATAACAGGGTTTTTTCATCTGGATTATCACCCAGTTTTGCAGGTTTTGTAAATTGACTAAAGCTGGTGTTTTCTTGAGGGGTTTTGATTCTATTGTTCAATTGCTTTTGCACATCAGATGAATCTCTTAAAGCGCAAAACAAATCGTAATGGTGTTGTTCTTCTTCAGCCAATTCTTTTACTAACATGCGAAGACTGTTATCCACTTTTGGTATCAGAGCCGCATAAAAATCACGTGCCGTTTTTTCAAAAGAAATGGCAACTTTCAATATTTCATCAATGGTCTTGGTCTTTCCAAGTTTCCGATAAGAAAGACCATAGTTTTCATTATTTAGATTTCGCATGTTAATCTCAATTAGCCCATAAGTTTATCACAGTTTATAGCGCAAAGAAAAGGCTTAATATTCAACAGTGAATCCTCCATAAGAATAATGGCTATTTGACAAAAACAAACAATCTACTACAAATCCTTGAGACAGAAAGGTATAATCCCTCGATGGAAAAAATCAAACCGTTTCTGGCTATATACAATGCAACAGTTGACACAACAATACCTCATGTTGACTATGGTTTGTTTATTACAAAAAACTTTCATCAAAAACATTTTGATAGTAGCCTGAGTGAAGAAATTGTTTCATCTGCGCCATCTGATGCCGCAATTGTTGTTATCAATGCACAAGCACATTTTCCCAAATATTGGTACCAACGCCTTTCACAACCATTAATTCAAAATGGTACTCATTCATTGTGCTCTTCGTTGTCTTGTCATATCAACAGCCTATCGCCTCTGGCAAGTGGAGATGTCTTTGAAGGAACGGTTGCCGAACTAGATCAAATAATATATTTATTACAAACACCAGATACTTTTTATAGCGAGCACTTAAACAAGGATTGTTTTATGGTTCGAAACAGTGTGATATTAAGTCAGTTGGACGAAACACCTATTTTGGCTTGCAACAACTTATTGGTGCAAACACAAGCTGATAACAGCATTCAACTAACAGACATCATTGATTCTGGTGATCAAAAACCATTACCGGCACATTCATTAGCAGCATTACAATGGCAATTAAAACAACACCTTCAGCCAAAGCTTGCCAAAATTGACTATCCTATTTTAGATCAAAAACCCATTATCTTACACATTTGTATGGCTTGGGGTGGTGGCGTTCACCAGTGGATTAACGATTATTGTCAACATGAAAAGACGCACCAACACTTAATTCTGTCCTCTCAAGGTGAACTGTATAGACAAAGCCACGGTGAAAGTTTTACATTGCATTTCGCTCAAGCCAACGGTTTTGAGATGAGGCAGTATGATTTGCAAACACCGATTGACTCAACTTGTATTCAACACCAAGAATACCACAGCCTGTTATCAAAAATTATAGAACAGTTTCAAGTCCAACAAATAGTTGTTTCCAGCTTGATTGGTCACAGCATGCAATGTTTACAAACTGGATTGCCCACCATTCGTGTCTTTCATGATTATTTCCCCAGTTGGCCAAGCTTGATAGCAGATTTGGAAGCAGGTACATTAACCGATTCAAATATTCAAAATGCCTTGTTACAAACCAAAAATGAGCCTTTTGGTGAAATAACTCAAGTACAGTACAACAAATGGAAAAAACACTTACATCAACTGTACCAAGATCAGAATGTAAAACTTGTAGCACCCAGTCAATCTGTTGTCGATAATTTAAATAAAATTGATGCCAATGCTTTTAACAAAACCAACATCATCGCTCACGCCATAAACCCATTAAAACCAATACAATATAAAAACAACAAAGACCCATTCCAAATACTGGTGTTAGGCAGAATCAATCCACCAAAAGGACAACTTTTACTTGAAGAGACCATTGCTGAACTGGGAGATGATTACAATTTTGTTTTTATCGGCGCAGGCAATGAAGGCAAGAAATACCTAAATGTTAAAAACATCCATGTTGAAATGGAATACGATAATGCAGATTTACAAAAAATTCTCAACCAAACATCTCCTGACCTTGCATTAATTACATCACAAACTTCAGAAACCTTTAACTACACGCTTTCCGAATTACAACAAGCAGGCATTTGCACAATTAGCACAAAATTTGGTGCCCTGAAAGAGCGTGTTGTTGATGGTAAAACAGGCTTTTTGTGCGATAACAATCATTTAAGTATCGCTAACAAAATACGAGAATTACGCAACAATCCAGAACAGATAACCAAGGTAAGAAATAATTTATCACGCATGCAACACCAAACATTTGCTGATGAGATTGATCAATATAGCAAGTTAATAAACAAGGGTGAAAATAGTCAATACACAATCATATCAAGCCCTTACGAAAAAAACATGTGGGCCAAAGAACTGCACCACTTCAACAAAATATACCACGACCAAAGTGATTTGATAGATCAAACCCAAGTCACATTAACCGAAAGAACACAATGGGGCAAAAAACTCACCAAACAACTAAAAAAATCAGCCAAAGACATCGAGCTTGAACGCAAAGAATCCGAATACTTGCGAACAGTTATTGAAAAAGAAACCAGTCGTTTGCATGCAGAAATTGAAGAAAACAATGCCATCGCTGAAAAAGAAAGGCTCAGACTAAATGCTGAATTAACTGGCGTTTATAACAGTACATCTTGGCGCATAACAGGCCCATTACGCAGATTGACAAATTGGTCACGCCATAAGCGAAATGCCATCAAGTTCAGATTAACCCAAGTTAAAACCTTCCCATCACGGGCCATACGCAGCCTGAAAACACGTGGATTAAAAGGCACGGCTTCTGTTATTAAAGGAAAAATGGGAAAAACCCAAAATCACAATCATGATAAACCAGAAATTGAACTGACTCAAAACTTTGATGCGCTATCCATTAAAACCAGTAAAAACCCTACCGTTTCTATTGTTATTCCTGTGTTTAATCATTACCAACACACCTACAATTGCTTAAAATCCATTGCTGAATTAAAAGATGAAACATCTTTTGAAATCATTGTTATTGATGATTGCTCAAGTGATGATACTGAAGAATTGATTAAAAGCATATCAGGCATTACTTACAAAAAACAAGGCGTCAATGGTGGTTTTATTGAATCTTGCAACACCGGTGCGCAAATGGCGTCGGGCCAATATTTAATGTTCTTAAACAATGATACGGTTGTGCACAACCAATGGCTACAAACTTTGTTAGATGTTTTTGACCATTATCCTGATGCCGGATTAGTTGGCAGCAAATTGGTTTATCCCAACAATCAACTCCAAGAAGCTGGCGGAATTATATTTTCTGATGCCAGTGGTTGGAATTATGGCAGAACTGAAAACCCTGGCGAACCGAGATTCAACCATGTCAGAGAAGTTGACTATTGTTCAGGTGCCAGTATTCTCATTGGCAAAGACTTATTTGAAGAATTGGGTCGTTTTGATGAACGATACAAACCAGCTTACTATGAAGATACCGATTTGGCATTTGCTGTTCGTAATATTGGCAAAAAAGTCTACTACCAACCCAAATCAGTTATCACCCACTTTGAAGGCATCTCCTCAGGCACCGATTTGACCCAGGGCATGAAAAAATACCAAGTGGTTAACCAACAAAAATTCAAACAAAAATGGGCCAAGCAATTGGCAAAACAGCCCAGCCCAGGTTCTGATATTGAGCTGTGTCGAATACATGCTAAACCCAAAAGAATTTTTATCTTTGATGCTTGTACGCCAACACCCGATCAAGATTCTGGATCTTTAAGAATGATCAATTTAATTAAGATTCTCAAAGAATTAAATTATCATGTGGTATTTATGCCTGAAAACCTCAGTCATGATAAAAGTTATACATATAATCTTGAGCAATTGGGAGTTGAGTGCATTTATAACCCTTTTATCAAAAACCCAGTTGAATACTTGAAACTAAATGGCCAATATTTAGACGTGGTCTTGTTATCCCGTTATTATGTCGCCGAGCCTGTTATGCCATTTATTCGTGAGTATTGTCCTAAAGCTCAAATAATCTTCGATACTGTTGATTTGCATTATGTACGAGAAAGGCGCATGGCTGAAATTGCTGGCGATTCCAAGCTTGCAAAAATGGCAGAGGTGACAAGACAAAAAGAACTGGCAGTTGCCAAAGCTTGTGATGTCACCTTGGTGGTAAGTCCATATGAAGTTGAGGTTTTAGCAGAAGAGCTGCCAGATACCCAAGTCAATGTGTTGACCAACATACATGAAATTTATGGTTGTAGAAAGCCTTTTTCACAACGCAAAGACATCATGTTTATTGGTGGTTACCAACACACACCCAATGTCGATGCGGTTGAATGGTTTGTGGCTGAAATATTGCCATTGATTGAAAAACAATTGCCTGATTTAATCTTTCATATCATAGGATCCAAGGCTCCTAAACATATCCAAGAAATGTCAGCAAACAACATCGTCTATCAAGGCTTTGTTGAAGACATTGAACCAGTAATGGACGACATTCGAATCGCAGTCGCGCCATTAAGGTTTGGCGCTGGCGTCAAAGGCAAGGTCAATATGTCCATGAGTTATGGCCAACCCGTTGTTGGTACAAAAATAGCCGTCGAAGGCATGTTTACCCAAGAGGGTGTTGATGTGCTTATGGCCGAAACTCCTCAAGAATTTGCCGACCAAATCATTCGATTGTATAACGACGAAGAGCTGTGGAATACCATTTCAAAAGGCGGTTTGGCCAATGTTCAGAACTTCTTCTCATTCGATGCCGCCAAAAAGGCCATCAAACAAGTCTTAAATTAATATTTTCACTTTAGTGTTTCACGAAACCCCATATTATTAATATTGGCAATTTATGTGTTAGGATAGTTTCACTTTGGACCTTTTTATATCATTGGTCTCAATAAATAAAACTAACCGAGGTAGGTGCCTTCATATGAAATATCTAATAATCTTAATTGTTTTAACATCCTGCACTTCAAACCCCATAAAAAAACCTAACACCAAATCCTTTAATGAAGTTCACAATCAGTCCTTGTTTATCGATACACACAACGATATTCTCCTGCAAATTATGGAAAAGGGTTATGAATTAGATGAAGACTTAAATGGCAAAACCCACAGCGACCTTAAAAGAATGAAACAGGGTGGTTTGGATGCGCAATATTTTTCTGTTTGGAGTGATGGCGGTCAAGAAAATCCTTATGCTTATGCCAACGAGCAAATAGATAATTTAGATGCTGTGATAAAAAGAAACCCAGATAAAATAGCCAAGGTTGCCAACTCAAAAGAACTTTTACAAGCAGTAGAAAACAACAAAATAGCCGCTTTGGTTGGTTTAGAAGGTGGGCATCAAATAGAAGACAGCCTATCCAATCTAAATGCCCTTTATGACCGTGGTGTTCGGTATATGACCTTGACCTGGAATAACTCGACAGATTGGGCAACCAGTGTTTCAGATGAAAAAAACAACCCTGACTATAAAGGCAAAGGCTTGTCAGATTTCGGCAGAAAAATAGTCAAGCAAATGAACACGATTGGCATGATGATCGATGTTTCCCATGTGGGAGAACAAACATTTAAAGATGTCATTGCCACTACTACTAAACCGATTATTGCTTCACACAGTTCGGTTTATGCGTTGTGTCCTCATCCACGCAACTTAAAAGATTATCAGATAAAAGCCATGGCTAAAAACAATGGCGTGATTATGATCAATTTTAATACGGGTTTTATTGACCCCACTGCAGCCAAAAAGGAAGAGGCTTTTATTAAAAGGCACCAAGCCGAATTAGATAAATATATTGACTCTGGGATGCACCCTTATCTTGCTGAAGAAGCGATTTATAATAAGTACTTCCAAGAAGTTAATGCGATAAGAGCGCCTTTTGATTTAGTGATTGATCACATTGAGTACATAATTAATCTAGTAGGAGTTGATTATGTCGGAATTGGGTCTGACTTTGATGGCATTCTATTGCCTCCCAAACAATTAGATGATGTGGTGTCCTATCCATTAATCACCAAAGCATTAATAGAAAAAGGTTACAGCCATAACGACATTAACAAAATCCTTGGTGGAAACATATTAAGGGTATTACAAAACAACGAATAAAAACAACAGGAAAACACAATGAAAAACTCTATCACAACTATTGGTTTAGTATTATTAAGCCTTTTACCCATTTCAGTTTCCGCAGGAGAAAAGCAAGTTTATAGTACAGACAGCCTTTACCATGAGATCATTCGTACCGTTGTTGAAGTCGATTTTAAAGCAATGGCTGCCGCTTATCATCCCGATGCAGTGCTTGTCACATCAAAGGCATCAATGCCCATTGGTGTAGTGATGCAAAAATGGAAAGAAGAGTGTGAAAAGTTCCAAAAAGAAGGCGGATCAGCCACCGTTTCGTTTCGCTTTTCCGATCGCAAAATCAGCGAAACCACCGCTTTTGAAACAGGCATATTCCGTTACAGCACCACTGACAAAGACGGCACAGTCAAAACATTTTTGAGTCACTTTCAAGACCTTAATGTGAAAAAAAACGGACAATGGCTCACCATTCTAGAACACCAACTCAGTGCCGCCACCGAAGTCGAATGGGATGCGCTTCCTGAGTGGCAGTGAGTATAAGCTGTCTCTTATACACATCTCCGAGCCCACGAGACAGGCAGA
>OJDV01000467.1_pt1 | contig 14359 bp, 12 predicted proteins | sample 1592911 | NCBI WGS metagenome assembly OJDV01 (sample SAMN05416860, study PRJEB24817) | seawater metagenome | isolation source: Sea water | place: Canada:Atlantic | collected 2013-11 | reverse complement strand
TACACAGAGTAGATCGTCGGCAGCGTCAGATGTGTATAAGAGACAGATTTATAACGTTGTAATGTTTTGAAAATAAATGCTTTGAAAGATTAATGTTGTTTTTGAATCTAGTGATTTAGTTTCAATATTAGTCTGCTACAAGTTTGTTTATCATTCCTTTAAAAATGAATCCATGAAAGGGTAATACGCTATACCAATAAAGCCTTCCCCAAAGTCCACGAGGTCTAAATGTTGCCGTTTGTTTAAGTAGTCCATCTTCTATTTTAAACTCTAGCCAAGCTTCGCCAGGAAGACGCATTTCAGCATATAGAAGTAGTTTTTGTTGCTTTTTATCTGCAAAAATGACACGCCAAAAATCCAATGCATCTCCAACTTCTAAATTGGTAGGACTTGTTCGTCCTCGACGTAAACCAATACCACCAACAAGTTTATCTATATAGCCTCTAATTTTCCATAGGAATGTACCGTAATACCATCCATTTTTTCCGCCAATGCTCCATATTTTATTGATGGTTTTATCCGTGTCTATGACTTTTCGTTCTTTATAATCTTTGAAGCATCCAAATTTTGGGACATTGATATATTTATGAAGATTGTTGCGAAGTCTTCCGCTGCTTATCATGGAATCTTTCCAGCTAGAAACAATACTATTTTGTTCAATTTTTTCGAATGCCAATTCAACAGCTTGCTTGTAAGTTAATGGATTCACTTTGAGTAAATCATTAATATTGCTTGGTTTACCTATAATTTGAACTCCCATACTATCTACTAAAGCGGTAGCGAGCTTATATGATGTTGATGTTACAAAGTAAAGCCAGTATGAAGATAATTTTGGTGTCATTACAGGAACGGTCAAAATGTATCGTTTTAGTCCTCTAACCTCTGCAAACTGAAGTAACATTTGCTTATACGTTAAAACTTCAGAACCAAAAACATCAAATGATTTGTTATACAAATCTTCTCGTCCAGCACTTCTATGAAGAAATGTCAAAACATCACGAACAGATAAAGGCTGGGTCCTTGTATTTAGCCATTTTGGAGCAATCATAAATGGTAGCTTTTCAACGATATCTCTAATGATTTCAAATGACGAGCTTCCAGAGCCTACAATAATTCCAGCTTTAAAAATAGTTAGGTTATAAACATCAGATTTTAAACAATCTTCAACATGTTTTCTAGACTGTAGATGCTTTGATAAATTGTCTTCATTTGTAATTCCGCTAAGATATATGACTTGTTTGGTATTGGTTGTTTCAATGTAATTTCTGAAGTTAATAGCGCAACGTTCTTCTAATGATTCAAAGTCTTTAGAAGAATTAGACATGGAATGAATTAGATAATAGACAATATCAATGTCTTTTGGAATATTGTGAAGCGTTTCAGGCTTTAAGAAATCAGCTTCAACCACATCAATTAGATCCTCTTCAGCATAATTTTTATCGGCGCGAAGTTTATCTCGAACTGCACAAACAACGCGATGGTCATCATTAGCTAATAACGGAATTAATCGTTTGCCAATATAGCCTGTTGCTCCTGTAACAAGAATTTTCATGTGTTATATTATTTAGGTCTTTGATAAACAAAGCGTTTGTTTTGCCTTGGCACACTATAGCCATCTAATCCGTTTATAGTAGCTATATTTCCTTTTGCTAAATTAATGAAACCATCGTCTTCAAGTAAATTATCGTTTACATGTAAACCAACAATTTTCCCAATTATTAAAATGGTATTGTTTGCCTTGATTTCTTGTTCTTCAACAAATGCCATAGCTAATTGTAAAGGTACGTTTTTAACAAAAGGGGCTTGAAAATTATTTTTATATTCGGATACTAAATTCGTTTGGTCAAACTCTGAAATATCAGATTCATACTTAGCAGAAGTATGATGAGCATCTTCTAAGATGTTTTCATGAATATGATTAATTGTATAAAAACCAGTTTTCTTTATGTTTTCATAAGTATTTCTTAGAACTGTAGTTGGTCTTAAGAAGAAACCTAGCATTGGAGGATTAGAACCAATGTGTGTTACAGAGCTAAAAACAGCTACATTTTCAATTCCGTTTATTGATTTAGTGCCTAGTAGGTTAGCTGATTTATAACCTGAACAACTATTGATTAAATTAATTCGGTATAAATGGTGAAAGCTGTCAATATCTTCATTGCTAAAATGGATCATTATAGCATTCGAAAATTATTGATTTTAATGTCTTTTGCTTTTAAATCGAACATTAGGTTGTATAGACCAAAGAAAGTTCTATTCATGTAAATGAAATGCTTAGAACCTCTATTTCCATTCATTTTACGTAGCTCAGTATTTTTAGAATATTTTTCACCTAGCGCAGCAATCTTTCCAAAGAATGCATCATCCGAAAAATCGAAAATTTCTGCATGTAATGGTTCTGTAAAGAGACTTAGCATTTCATGAAACATCTCTGTAAAAAAGACAATCTCATCTTTTGAATCGTCTCCACGTAAAATTTCGAGTTCATAAAGCTTATTCTCAAAATATGCTTTATTTGAGATATTCTCTTCTTCTGCAAGTTCGAAATAAGGTTTGTGAAATTCCTCTGGAATTGTTTTCATACAACCAAAATCTAAAGCAATAAGTTCAGTTTCCTCAGATATTAAGAAGTTACCTGGATGCGGATCAGCATGTACTTTTTTAAGGTTGTGTATTTGGAACATATAAAAATCCCAAAGTGCTTGACCTAGTTTATTAGCTTTTTCCTGACTAGTGTTATGAGCTACAAATTCAGAAAGGTGCTCACCAGCCATATAATCCATAGTGATGATACGCTCATTAGAAAGTTCTTCATAATAGCTAGGGAATTTTAAGTTTGGAATGTGACTACAAGCTTTTACAATTTCTTTACTTTGTTTGACTTCAAGGATATAATCGGTTTCTTCACCCAGTTTGTTTTCAACTTCTTTGAAGTATTTATCAGAACCTTTTCCTTTAATATTAAACATGCTCATGGCAATTGGTTTTACCATAGCAAGATCTGATGCGATACTTTCTGCAACGCCTGGATATTGGATTTTCACAGCAAGTTTTTTCCCATACTTAGTTGCCAAGTGGACTTGTCCAATGCTGGCAGCGTTTACAGACGTTGCATTAAAAGTATCATATAATTCATTTGGGAGTTTCCCGAAATATTTTTTAAATGTTTTAATCACCAAAGGAGGTGATAGAGGTGGTACTGAAAATTGAGCTAATGAGAATTTTTCAACATAGGCTTGAGGCATTATGCTTTTTTCCATACTTAGCATTTGAGCGACTTTAAGTGCACTACCTTTTAATTGTTTTAAACCATCATATATGTCTGACGCATTATTTTCATTTAATCGTTCTTTTGCTTCTTGTTCTGTCTTAGTGATTTTATCTCCATAATACTTAAGATAGTTCACGCCAACTTTAGCACCTGTTGAAACCATTTTGGAGGCACGTTGAATTTTTGAAGTTGGTATTTTATCTATAGTTTTCATTTGGAGCTATTTAATTCATGTGGATTTTTTCCTTGAAAATAAATTTACCTAAGTCAATAAGACTACGAATAGGAGCGACGTCTAATACATCAAAACTAGTGTTCACCGATTTTTCAATGAAAATATCAGTTTTTTCAAAACTCGAAGATGAATCATCAATCCAGAACTTAATAGTTAATAATAATTGTAGCCAGGCAGATTCTTTAAGCCCACGACGCTGAATTCTATCAATTTGTTCTTGTTTGATTTCAATTAATTCAATACCTAAATGATCTATATAATTGGTGAATGAGTGCTTTAATTCTGAAAGTGAATTCAAACCTTTCAAGCTGTTTTTATGCTTATCAAGGGCATATATAACGTAGCTTCTATTGGCCGTTAAATTTTCAAAAAATGTGAAGTAGAAACTTAGCAATTTGTTACGAGCATCAAACGAGAGGTAATCATCATTTTGTTCTAAAGCATTATGTGTATTGTCAAAGAAAGCCTTGAAAACATGCTTCTCAATGGACTCAAAAGAACCGAAAAACTCATAAAATTTTTGCTCTTCAAAATTGTTTGCTTTAGCAAACGCATAGATGGTTTTTGGATTGTGATTATGTTCAAGAACATAATCCATGTAAAAAGTAATAATGTCGTTACTCGTTATATTTTTCTTTTTAGCCATGTCTTAATAATTATGGTATAAAGATACAAATGTTTAACGATTATTCAAATATGTTAAACAAAATTTAACAAGACATTATCAGTTGTCACAATTTGTTTTAAATTCTAGCAACAATTATCATCTTTAATCAAACTACAGCTTATAACTGCAAGGAAAGCACCAATAAATGGAGCAGTAAGATATAACCAAAGATGTTGAAGATTTCCAGATACAATAGCTGGTGCTAAAGATCTAATCGGATTCATTGATGCTTTTGTCATTGGACCAGCAAACATAGCTTCGAGTAAGATTACACTTCCAATAGCTATTCCTGCCATAGTTCCAAGTTCTTTACTTCCTGTAGATACATTAATGATAACGACCATTAGAAAAAAGGTAAGTAATATTTCAAAGACAAACGCTTTATAAGGTTCAAAGCCCTCTGCAGGAAAAGTACTTCCTAATGTTTCGCTCTCAGGAAATAAAAACCATAATACAAAACAAGCCAAAAATGCGCCAATTGCTTGAGCTAGGACGTATTTTGGCACTTCTTTCCAGGGGAATTTTTTTGCATATGCAAAACCAAAGGTTACGGCAGGATTAAAGTGAGCGCCAGAGGTTTCACCAAACGCATAGATCATACTCATGACGACTAATCCCCAAGTTAGCGCAACTCCAACATGAGTAATACTGCCACTTGTAATCTCGTTTACTGTCATGGCTCCACATCCACAGAATATCATCGTGAAGGTGCCTAATAGTTCAGCTATATATTTTTTCATCGCTACTTGGAATATTTAGATGACTTTAATTTATAGTTTTATTAACAAATAAAGGGTTATCTAGTTTGTAAATTTACGTGAAATTAAAACTAATTAAATCTAATACAATGAAAAAATTATTACTAGTATTTGCAGTATTTGCAATGGCTTTCAATGTAAATGCTCAAATTGAAACACCACAGCCAAGTCCATTTTCAAAAGTGGAGCAAAAAGTTGGCTTAACAGATGTTACTATTGAGTATTCTCGTCCGGGAGTTAAAGGAAGAACAATATTTGGAGGTTTAGAGCCTTGGGGAACAGTTTGGAGAACAGGTGCTAACAAGAATACAATTATTACTTTTAGTGATGATGTTGCAATAGCAGGTCAGGAAGTTAAAGCTGGTTCTTATGCAATATTTACGAAATTAAATTCGGCTACACAGTGGGATGTTATGTTTTACAGTGATACTGAAAACTGGGGAACACCAAGAGAATGGGACGATAGTAAAGTAGCAGCAACAGCTAAAGTAGAAGTAGCTGAGATGCCTTTTAATGTTGAAACATTGGTAATAGACATTAATGATATTACTAACGATGGAGCAGTGATTGGTATTATTTGGGAAAAGTCTTATGCTGGTATTCCTATAACTGTACCAACAGATAATACAGTAAGCTCTTCTATTGATAAATTAATGGCTGGACCAAGTGCTGATGATTATTATGCATCTGCTCGTTATTACTTAGAAGCAGATAAAGACATCAATACTGCTGTAAAGTGGATTGATATGGCTGTAGATATGACTAAAGAACAACCTCGTTTCTGGTGGTTACGTCAACAAGCTTTGATTCACGCTAAAGCAGGGAATAAAGATAAAGCAATTGCTGCTGCTAAAGCATCTATGGCTGGAGCAAAAGAAGCTAAAAATGAGAACTATGTTAAGATGAACATGGATTCTTTAAAAGAATGGGGAGCAATGTAATCCCTATTTCTTAATCATAAAAAAAGACCTTTTGAATTTTCGAAAGGTCTTTTTTTATACTTTATATTTTTATGCTTCTGAATATATTTTGTTTCTAGTCATACCTTGAATCAAGCATGCGATGCTAATAACAATCACACAACCAACAAAGTTCAACCATAAGAAAGGCAGGTTGATAAATTCGTATTCATTAAGTAAGAATAGTCCAATTACAAGAACTTGTGTAATTAAAGCTGCTGTAAATACGGCATTACCTTTTACAAATTTAAAGAAGAAACCTAGTAAAAATATACCTAGAACGTTTCCGTAGAAGATAGAACCAATGATATTTACCAACTGAATTAAATTCTCGGCAAGATTTGCCACACATGCAACTCCAATAGCTACAATTCCCCAGCCTAAAGTAAACCATCTAGAAACGGTCACCATTTCGGTGTCTGACTTTTCACCAGTATTCCTTTTATACAAGTCCATAGTAGTTGTACTTGCTAATGCATTTAGCTCACTAGATGTACTCGACATTGCAGCGCTTAAGATTACTGCCAAAAGCAAGCCTATTAAACCTCGAGGTAAGTTATTTAAGATGAAGTGAATAAATACATAATCTTTATCGTTGCTTTCAACTTTTATGTTTTGAGCATCTCCAGCTTTTTCAATCAATGCTCTTGCATCTCCTCTAAGTTTATCATTTAAACTATTTAAGGCAGCAATTTCTGAAGAAACATCTTGATCATTTGAATTTACAAACGCATTAATTAGTGTTTGCTTATCCTCAAAAATTAAGGCTTGTTTATCTTGGATTGATTTGTATTCTTGAGCGTATTCAGAATTTAAAACAACTTCAGTTGCTGTTGGATTAAAGTTAGCAGGAGCTTGATTAAACTGATAAAATACAAATACCATAACACCTACTAGTAAGATAAAGAATTGCATAGGAATTTTTAAAAGGCCATTGAATACTAATCCCAATTGCATTTCTTTTAAAGACTTTCCAGATAAGTAGCGTTGAACCTGACTTTGGTCTGTTCCGAAGTAGGATAACATTAAGAATGTTCCACCTATAAGACCACTCCAAACAGTATAGCGATTATTTAGATTAAATGAAAAATCTAAAATTTCCATTTTGCCACTAGCGCCTGCAATATCAAGTGCTTTTGAAAATGTAATATCCGTTGGAAGTTTATTGATGATTAAAACAAAAGCAATAATCATACCTGTGAAAATCACTATCATTTGATGTTTTTGAGTAACATTTACGGCTTTAGTACCACCAGAAACAGTGTAAATAATAACTAATACTCCAATAATAACATTAAGCAAGAGTAAATTCCATCCTAAAACAGCTGAAAGAATAATTGCTGGAGCAAAAATGGTAATACCTGCAGCTAGTCCACGCTGAATTAAAAATAAAATTGCTGTAAGAGTCCTGGTTTTTTTATCAAACCTACCTTCTAAAAACTCATAGGCCGTGTACACTTTTAATCGATGGTATAATGGAATAAATACCATACAAATAACGATCATCGCTATAGGTAGACCAAAATAGAATTGAACAAATCCCATTCCGTCATTAAACGCCTGACCTGGAGTTGAGAGAAATGTTATAGCACTTGCTTGAGTTGCCATAACAGATAAACCAATCGTCCACCACTTTGATGTATTACCACCTTTTAAGTAGTCTTTTACATTTTTACTGCCTCGAGACTGATAGGTTCCATAAACGACAATAAGTAACAATGTACTAACAAGTACAATCCAATCTAATGTTTGCATTTTAAAAGGCTTTAGTTATGAAGTAAAATGCAATAACGTATATGATGTTAGCAACAAGTACAAGAGTGTACATGCGATTCCATTTAAGCTTTTCCATTATTAGTGATTTATTTAGTTTAATTGATGTTGTTTTTTCCTAAAGAAAGCATATTAGCAAAAAGCCTGTAAGCTCCAGAAACTCCTGCCGGAAACTCTCTAAAGAAACTTAGACCAGTATATACATAATACCCTTTACCATGTTTGGCTACCAATAAGCTTCCTGATTTTGGTGATTCTCCCTCGTCATTCATTGATAGGATAGGAGTAAACTCATTTGCCCATTCATTCGGAAAATATAATCCACGTTCTTGAGTCCATCCATCAAAGTCTTTTGAAGTAATTTTATTTGGGTAGTTTAAGATTTCGTGATTTTCAGCTAGTAAAGTAACATCTGCATATTCATCAGTCACTCTATCTCTAGATAATTTTAAATCATATGGTGCAATGGCATCGACTTTTATTCTACGATTAGTATTGTATTGAACAATCATATTTCCGCCTTGAGCAACATAATCAAATAGTATTTGCTGTTTGAATTTTAAATCTTCAACTGTATTGTAGGCTCTAATACCAACTACTATAGCATCAAAACGATTTAGGTTATCTGCAGAAATATCTTCAGGTTTTATAATTGTTACGTTATATCCTATTTGTCTCAAGCTCTCCGGAACTACATCACCAGCACCTTCAATATATCCAATATTTTCACCACGTTTTTGAATGTCTAATCTTACAATTTTACTCTCACTTGGCAATAACACTGTTTGAAATGGAATATGATCATAATCAATCTCAATCAATTCTCTAGTATAAATTTGATCTCCAATATGAACCATAGGTGATAAAAAGCCTTCGCTTTGTTCTTTTGGAGGAATAACGGTAAACGTTAAACGTTGTTCTTGACCTCTATTAGTAATGGATATTTTTTGTTTTTCAGGAAAAACACTCCAATCTTTTGGATGTGCTAATTGCACATATCCTTCAAGATTATCTCGTCCAGCTTTTACTATAACTTCAATTTCACGTTGTGCATCAGAATCTAAAATGATGACGCGTTCAGAAATCTTTGCTGAGGCTTCAGGTACGATTTCAAAAGGTTTGTAAACCTCTCCTTTAACAGGGTCATTTGTTTTATAAACTATAGGTTTTGTGTACGAAATGTTTATGTTTTCAATATTTAGATTGAATGTTACATTTAAAGCTCTAGGCGTTTCAGGTTTTCCAATCAAGCTTTTGTCATTAACAGCATACATGCCTAAACTTCCTTTTTTTGTAAGCCAGTAAGGTGTTGAAACTTCTTGATTGCTCTTAATATTAAGTGTTTCTTTAAAATCGTAATCTGTATTATTATCCAATTTTAAATTTTTATCAATTTGAATTCCATTAGGGTTTATAATGCTAGTCAAAGTGATATTTGAGTTACTTCTGTTTATGATTTCCAGATTTAAATCTACGGTTGAACCAGCAGCTGTATGATTTGTATTTGCCGACGCTTCAAGATATAATCCAGCACATGCAGCTATTATATTTTTAATCTCATCATTTTTAATGATCTTCCAATGTGTGTCTTTTATGTTCTGAATAGCTTTGTATGCTCTAACTAATTCTGGAATTGAAGCAGATGGGTCATTAAAATTATAATTTTCTTGAACGGCATACAAAATATCTCCAATAGCTTTTCCGCCATCAATTCTATTCCAAGTAGTGTCAATACCTTCAAAAAGATTGTCTTTATTAGTGGGTAAATCACCTTTTATTAATTCAATATATTCGATTTGACTTCCACGACTTCCTGTACTACCGAAACCTTGTGATTTGTGCTGACTTCTACTTAATGCTGCTATTTCAGGGTTGCTTAATCCACTGCTTGGGAAAAATACACCTGTGTCAACTTCTAATAAATTGGATTTATCTGCTTTTTCAAAATTTTCTCTACTTCCATAGAACCACCATGAGGTGTTGAAAAATAGTCGTTGTGGTTGCCAAATATCAACTGAAGCTAATTGACCAGGATATGAGTTTTTATCACCAACTAAATCAAAGGCTTCAATACTTAACATAGCCGAACTTGTATGGTGACCATGAGTGGTACCAGGATTTCTATGATTAAATCGATTGATGATTACATCTGGTTTAAATTTCCGAATGGCTAAAACAACATCGCTTAGCACTTCCTCTTTATTCCAAATAGCAAGTGTTTCGTCTGGATGTTTTGAATAGCCAAAGTCGTTTGCTCTTGTGAATAGTTGTTCACCACCATCAGTACGTCTTGCAGCTAATAATTCTTGAGTTCTAATAACACCTAAGAGTTCTCTAATTTCGGGACCAACTAAGTTTTGACCTCCATCTCCTCTTGTTAATGAAAGGTAAGCAGTTCTTGCTTTAACCTCATTAGACATATAGGAAATTAATCGTGTGTTTTCATCATCAGGATGTGCAGCAACATACAAAACAGAACCCAAAAAATTTAGTTTTTTTATTGATTCAAAAATCTCCGAAGAAGATGGTTTTTTTGGTTGTTGAGCTAAAGTTAGTGATGAAGTAAAAAGTAATAATACAATAAAATGTAATTGTCTTCGCATAATTTATTAGTTGGCTAAAAACCAAATATAGCAAAGTAATCTAGGGTATTGTTTGTTTTAATGTTTCTTTAACTTAAAAGAAATTAGTCCTTATGAATTACAAAAATAGCAGGACGTTTGTGTAAATCTATATTAACGTGTTTCCATTCTTTAACCGTTAAAGTTTTAATGTATTCTGTGGGTAAAGTAATGTCACAAGCTATGCAAACTCTTGTTTGAGGATGTAATGCATTACAAATATCTTCAATTATTTTATTGTTTCGGTAAGGTGTTTCAATAAATAGTTGTGTCTGATTTTGCTCGTACGATATGCGTTCCATTTTTTTTAGAGTTGCTTTTCGTTCACTTTTATCAATTGGAATATAGCCATTAAATGCAAAACTCTGTCCATTCATTCCGGAACTCATCAAAGCCAAAACAATTGAAGAAGGTCCTACAAGTGGAACTACTTGGATGTTATTTTCATGTGCTAATTTTACAACTTCTGCTCCTGGGTCTGCAATTCCTGGACAACCTGCTTCAGATAGGAGTCCCATAGATTTCCCGCTTTTACAAGTATCAAGAAAATATTGAATTTCTTCAGGTTGTGTATACTTATTTAAAATTTCAAATTTAAGTGAAGACTGCTGTTTTCTGGAGTCTACTTTCTTTATAAATCGTCTTGCTGTTTTTTCATTCTCAACAATATAGTCATCAACTAATTCAATTATTTTTTTTACTGAAATAGGCAGCACCTCTAAAGGAGGATTATCTCCAAGACGTGTTGGAATGAGGTAAAGTTTTCCGAAATCTGTATTCATTTCTAATTCACTACAAGTTTACGTGTATCCTTATTTCCATTAACATCTGAGATTTCAACTAGATAAATGCCACTAGCCATATTCTTTGTAGATATAGATATGTTTTGATTTGTAAATCCAGAAACCGTTTTTATATTTTTACCTAGAATGTTGTAAAATGCAATTGTCTTGATTTGAATTGAACTTCCAGTTGCATCAAAATTCAGAATATAATCTGAAGGATTTGGATACATTTTAACCGATTTAAAAGTCTCTTCTTCAACGCTTAAAAGTACGTCAACAATTCTTGAAATAGTTCCTGAATCAAGTCCAACAGTATATAATTCACCATTACTATCTTCGGCAAAAGCAGAAAACCCTTCTCCTATAAATCGATCTTCTATAGTAAGTTGAAATACATCTGGCGATGTTTCTCTCACAACACCAATTTCATCACTACAATAATCTGCAAAGAAATATAAGCCATTTAAACTAGATTGTTCTGTTCCTCTATATCTATAACCTCCAGTAATAGAACATTTAAAAGGACTGCCACCATAAGTGTATTCGGCTACTGGGAATGTTAGTGTATTCATAGGAGGACAGCCAGTTGTGTTAAATGTAGAATTACCTTCATAGCATCTCCATCCATAATTCTCACCACCAGGACTGGTAGCGGATACTCTATTTATTTCTTCTCTGCTGCTTTGTCCAACATCTGCAATCCATAGTTCTCCGTTACTTCTATCAAATGAAAATTTCCATGGATTTCTCAATCCATAAGACCATATTTCATCTAGAACGGCAGAATTAGTCACAAATGGATTATCAGGTGGAATGCCATAATTTCCATTACTAGTTCCATCCACATCAATACGAAGCATTTTTCCTAATAACAAAGTTAAGTTTTGTGCTCTGTCTCCTGGGTCACCGCCATTTCCGCCATCTCCAGTAGAAATATACAGATAGCCATCATTTGGACCAAAGTGCATATCACCACCATTGTGATTGATAAATGGTTGAGGTATGGTCATTAAAACCAGTTCTGATCCTGAATCTGCAGTGTCAACTCCATTTCTCGTAAATCTTGAGATTACTGTATCTCCAGAATTATTGATGTAATTGACATAAAAGAAACCATTGACAGAATAGTTAGGATGAAAAGCCATCGCTAATAATCCTTGTTCACCACCAGTATTGATTACTAGTGAATTGATATCTAAATATGGTGTAGCATTCGTATTACCATTTGAATTCAAGATTTTAATTACTCCAGCGCGTTCAACCACAAAAAGTCTATCGTCTCCAGCGTGTTTTACATTTACAGGACTTGAAAATCCAGTCGCAAACGTCTCTAATTCAATGTCTTGGGAAAAGCTAAATGCATAAATCACACACATAAAGTATAAGGTAATTTTTTTCATAGCTATGTAGTTTTAGGACTCAATTTTGTTAAAAATACGAAAAAACAAATAACTTGGTTAGAGAAAATTCCTATATATCAGAGTTTTGTAATTTTTTTGACAAAGTATTGCAGGCTTTTTCTAGGAGTTGAAAAACGTCTCGAAAACCAGATATACCTCCATAATAAGGATCTGGAACATGCTTAATTTTAATGCTGTCTTCCAGTTCAAGAATACATCTTACTTTACCGATATCATTAGTGTTTCTTGCTAATGCTATGACATTTTGGTAATTGGAGTCATCCATGGTGAATATATAGTCGAATGTATCAAAATCTGATACCTTGAATTGTCTACCACGTTGGTTAGAAATGTCTATTCCATTAGATTTTGCAACATCAATAGAGCGATGATCTGGAGAGTCACCGACATGATAGTTGGCAGTTCCTGCAGAATCTACATAAAATTGATCAGAAGGTAGTTTTGATTCTAAAATACCATGTGCTAATGGTGATCGACAAATATTGCCTAAACAAACCATTAAAATACTAGTCATAGATGATACTTATAAAGAAAGTTTCTTAGATAGGTCTTCAACGTACTTTCTAAATTGCTTGTCAGTAGATGATAAATTATCTACAGTTTTACAAGCGTGAAGAACAGTAGCGTGATCTCTTTTGCCAATTTGAGATCCAATACTCGCTAATGAAGCTTTGGTGTATTTTTTAGCAAAAAACATAGCTAATTGTCTAGCTTGTACAATATGACGCTTTCTTGTTTTAGACTGAAGCGTACTTACATCCATTTGGAAATAATCAGAAACTACTTTTTGAATGTAATCGATTGATACTTCACGTTTGGTATTCTTAACGAATTTCTCAACAATTTCTTTAGCAAGGCTAACTGTAATTTCCTTTTTGTTGAAAGATGATTGAGCAATTAAAGAAATGATAGCGCCTTCAAGTTCACGAACATTAGTTTTAATGTGTTTCGCAACATATTCAATAATATCATCTGGCATTTCAACACCATCGCGATATAATTTGTTCTTTAAAATTGAAACTCTAGTTTCAAAATCTGGACTTTGAAGCTCTGCAGAAAGTCCCCATTTAAAACGAGATAATAATCGTTGCTCAATATCTTGCATATCAACTGGAGCTTTGTCACTAGTTAATATAACTTGTTTACCGTTTTGGTGCAAGTGATTGAAAATATGGAAGAATACATCTTGTGTTCCAGATTTACCAGACAAGAACTGAACATCATCAATAATTAAAACATCTATAATTTGATAGAAGTGAATAAAATCATTTCTATTATTTTTCTTTACAGAGTCAATGTATTGTTGGGTAAACTTTTCAGCAGAAATATATAAAACTGTCTTTTCAGGATACTTGTCTTTGATATCAACACCAATAGCATGAGCTAAATGTGTTTTTCCTAATCCAACACCACCAAAAATCAATAACGGATTAAATGATGTACCTCCAGGTTTGTTGGCAACAGCCAATCCTGCATTTCTTGCTAATCTGTTAGAATCACCTTCTAAAAAATTTTCGAAACTATAATTTGGATTAAGTTGAGATTCAATCTTAACATTTCTAATTCCAGGAATCACAAACGGATTCTTTAATTCTGGATTTTTATTATTAAGAGGAACATCTACATCTTGAGATTTCATTGCGCCTCTATTTGAACTTGGAATTTTTTCTGTAAATGGTTGTTTGTTACCATAGGTATTTTCCATTTTGATAACATAAACCAATTTTGCTGTTTCACCTATCTGCTTTGTTAAAGCTACTTTAAGTATTTTTACGTAATGTTCTTCTAACCATTCGTAGAAAAATTTACTAGGAACTTGAACTGTCTCTTATACACATCTGACGCTGCCGACGATCTACTCTGTGTAGA
>OJDV01000466.1_pt1 | contig 14360 bp, 16 predicted proteins | sample 1592911 | NCBI WGS metagenome assembly OJDV01 (sample SAMN05416860, study PRJEB24817) | seawater metagenome | isolation source: Sea water | place: Canada:Atlantic | collected 2013-11 | reverse complement strand
CGAGATTTCTGCCTGTCTCGTGGGCTCGGAGATGTGTATAAGAGACAGCCAGGATACAATAGATAAAATTGCCGCCAAGAAGGCCACGTATCTTATTGCTGTCGGGGGTGCCGCTGTTTTGGTTTCCAAAGCCATACGAGACGCAAAAGTGGTGGCGTTCAAGGATTTAGGCATGGAAGCGATACATGAATTTACGGTTGTTGACATGCCGGTGACTGTTGCGGTCGACGCCAATGGCAACTCTATACATACATCCGGCCCAAAACGCTGGCGTCGAGAGCTGGCACCGCAACTTACGTAGCTTTAAGAAAGCAAAAGGCACCTGATTTCCCAGTTGTCTTGATTTTTAATTCTTGAATGTAATAACCAATTGGGTGGCTGACATAGTCTTCACGACTTAAAATCTATAAGTTGCCCCGAACATCGGACCGGATTGTTTGAATGAGAAATCTGTACCGTTTATCCTGTGTTCAACTGATATATATCTATAGCCTGCTCGTGCGACCCAGTTTTCGTTGATATCGTAATCGAGTGTAACAAAAGTTTGCCAGGATTCACTACCACTTCTGAACCCACCATAATCAGCAAACACAGTACCTGACAATTTTTCCGTCATGGCAAAGCGCGCCCGTACACCTATCACAGGATCAATCCAGTCTTCATCAACGCTAATTGTTCCGCCAGGTGAAAGGCCAGGTAAAAAAGTGATATCAGTTTTGGTGTTGAACCAGCGAATACCTCCTGTAAGGTCAATAGTTACTTTTGAATTTTGGTAGGCGCGGTAACCCAGATAGCCATTGAAAATTTGAGTCTTGAGGGACGTATTAACACCAGAAAATGCAGGGCCAGGGGTTGTGTTACCGAAAGATAAATCTGTTAACATATAATCTGCAACTATCCCCCAACGTCCGTTGTTGGCTTCAAAAACCCCCATGAAAGCCATGTCAAGATTGTCCAGGGCATCACTGAAACTTAAGGTCGTCTCAGTCGCGCCTATGGCGGTGGTTGTTTCAGGTGTATAAAGATAAATGGTCGCTGCATATTTCCAATCACCGGCATAGGCCGTGCAAGGTAACGCCATTACAGTCAAACTAGCCAAGTTTAATATTTGTTTTCTTAAATTCATCATGGCAAATTCCTCATTATGTAGCCGGTCAAATCAATGCACAATTAAATGCTATTTTATCTATAGTGGTAATTCCCATAGTTATAAAACCTAAATCTTTGATTTTAATGGTGCCCGAGGGTAGATTTGAACTACCGACACGAGGATTTTCAGTCCACTGCTCTACCCCTGAGCTACTCGGGCACTTGTTTGCGAAAGATAAATCTTTGCGCTGGGTCGGGGCGTTTTAGGATAGGGGGGGGATGCTGGCAAGAGGGAATATGACTTGCCAGAAGATTTTCTAGGAACTGGCAATGCGCGTAAGGTTACCTAGCCTTAATTCGATCAGTATTAAGACTATATTATAAGAAACAAACGTATCTTTGCCCAAAGGTAGGCAAAGGTATACTCAAATTCGAAATTCATTTTTAATCAATGCGCGTAAACAAAGTGACAAACTGTTTCTGACGGTAGGTTTGTTTAGTGTTTTCGTTAACATTTTGATGCTCACAGGTCCGTTGTTTATGATGCAGGTCTACGACCGTGTCTTAACATCGCGGTCAAATGAAACCCTGACAGCCCTATTTTTGTTGGTGATTATCCTATATTCATTCATGGCTTGCCTAGAATTTGCACGTGGCCGCCTTATGGCCAATGCGGGTGCGCGGTTCCAGTCTTATTTGGACGAAACAGTTTTTAGATTAATGCTTAAAACGGCTGTTATCGATAAGGATAGCTTGCAACATTCAAACAGTTTGCGTGATGTCGAAGCTATTCATGCGTTTGCCGCAAGCCCTGTTGTAATTGCGATATTTGACGCACCTTGGTGCCCGTTTTTTATTGCGGTGATATTCATGTTACACCCCATTTTAGGGTGGCTGGCTGTTTTTGGGGGGCTATTTTTATGTGCTAACGCGGTCATTAATCAGCATTTGACAAAATCGCAGGTTATGAAAGCTGTAAAACTATCTACCCGTGCACAAAGTTTTGCCGACAACGCCTGTAAATCAGCAGCGTTGATCGAAGCGCAGGGTATGCAAACGGTTATCGTAGATAAGTGGAAACAAAACAGGGATGCAGGCCTTACTGCGGCAATGCATTCAAGCGATCTAAGAGGTGCTTTTTCTGCTTTAAGCAAATCGTTCAGATTGATTTTACAATCCGCAATGTTGGCCGCAGGGGCATTTTTGGTTTTGAAAAATGAACTGTCGCCGGGTGCTATGATTGCAGGATCAATCCTGATGGGGCGGGCTTTGGCACCGGTAGAATTGGCGATCAATCAATGGCCAGTAGTTGTAAAAGCGCATAGCGCATGGCAAGCTTTATCGCGAAATGACTATAGCGGCTCAAAAACGATAAGTAGAATAAAACGTAAAAAACCTGCGGCACAAATTGTCGTTAAGAATTTGGGCATCATACCACCGGGGCAGGTAAAGCTGACCTTGGTGGGGATCGATTTTACACTAAATCCAGGCGAAATATTGGGGGTCATTGGTAAAAGCGGTTCTGGTAAATCCACATTAGCCCGTGCCTTGGTTGGAATTTGGCCAGCAGCTATTGGTGAAATACGTCTGGACGATGAATTGCTGTATAATTACGACCCTGAACAGTTGGGCAAGTATCTTGGGTATCTGCCGCAATCAGTTACTTTGTTTCACGGCACCGTTGCGCAAAATATTGCACGTATGGCACATAATCCTGATGAGGAAAGCGTCATCGCCGCAGTAAAAATGGCACACGCAACGTCATTGGTTAAGCATCTGCCTGATAGTTATGAAACCGTTATCCATAATGGCACTGGCGGCTTGTCAGGTGGGCAAATACAACGCTTGGGCTTTGCCCGTGCAGTTTACGCAAGCCCCGCACTTGTAATTCTTGACGAGCCCAATGCTGGGTTGGATATGGAAGGAACGCAGGCCTTAAACCAGGCAGTTCGTCAAATGAAAGAACAAAAAATAACCGTAATCATTATGACCCACCGGCCCTTGGCAATTTCAGAATGTGATAAATTATTGTATCTGGAAAATGGCCGTCAGCAAGCATACGGGCCCCGCGATCAAGTTTTAAAATCGATTGTTAAAAATACCAAAGAAGTGACCCAGATCATACGGCAGGGTAATCACTATGGGTGAAAAGAATGATGAGCTGTGACCCGTAAAATGGCCGTTGTTTATTGGGGTTGCTAGTTTACTTGGGTTACTTTTAGGTGTTGGTATCTGGAGTATGACAACCCAAATAGCTGGGGCAGTCATTGCTAGTGGAACAGTTCAGGGTGAAACGAACAGGCAGGTTATTCAACATCCAGACGGCGGCGTTGTTGGTGAAATTTACATATCTGACGGTGATATAGTTAAGGCAGGTGATAGTCTGTTAAGGTTCGATGATAGCCAGCTGAAAACTGAACTTACAATCATTGAAAATCAGTATTTTGAGCTGCTGGCACGCAAGGCTTTGCTTGAAGCAGATGGCCACGATCAAGAAGTATTAACGTATGGTGAGGAATTAAAGACTGCTGCAAAAAGCAATCATGATATATTAACACTGATGAATGGGCAGGCTTATCTTTTCACTGCACGGCGTATTTCACTGTCTAAGCAAAAAGAACAATTTGTTGAGCAAACAGAACAGCTTAACCGTCAAATTGAAGGTGTAAATGCGCAAATTATCGCTAATCAAACACAACATTCTTTAATAGAGGGTGAATTGGTGGCGACACAAACCTTGTTGAATAAAGGTCTGGTAAAGGCATCGCGCAGTTTGGCGTTACGCCGTGAAAAGGCCAGAATAGCAGGTAAAATCGGTAGCCTTGTCGCAGATGTAGGGCGCTTAAAGGCAAATATTAATGAAGTGGCCATTCAGTCCGTACAACTTGATACTACGCGGCGTGAGAAATCCATCGAAAATATGCGCGATGTCAGGTATAAAATACTGGAATTATCTGAAAGGCGGGCGGCCGTTTCGAAAAAAATAGCACGCCTAGATGTGCGCGCCCCTATGTCAGGAATTGTATATGGTAATCAGGTTTTTGCAGTGCAATCGGTTGTGCAACCAGCCCAACCGATGATGTATATTATCCCTAATGATTTACCCCATATTGTGCAGGCAAAGATCAGTACAACACACATAGATCAAGTTTATATAGGTCAATATGCAGCGTTACGCTTTGTGCCTTTTAATCAACGCACAACACCAGAGCTGGTGGGGGTTGTCGCCAAAATATCGGCCGATATATTCACGGATAAAATTTCGGGGCAAAATTACTATCAAGCTGAAATAGTACCAAAACCCGGCGAAATGGAAAAGCTTGGTGATCTTCACCTTTTGTCGGGTATGCCTGTCGAGGCATTTATAAAAACACAAGAACGCCGCACGATTACTTATCTTGTTAAACCGATAGCGGATTATTTCAATAAGGCTTTCAGGGAAGAATAAAACCGATGAAAGGTATGCAACATTCGTGCGAATAATTAACTACCGTTATATTTTAAAACCTTGTATTCTGCGTATATGAGTTCTTAAATCGGTGATGCATTCATGTCTTATTCCCAATCCAAATCTGGCCCATTGTTTCAACTAAGTACCAATCAAACCGCACTGCAAATGCAGGCTCGCGAACTTGCTAAAACGGTTGCGCAGCCTCAGGCAGCTCAAACAGACCGTTCTGAACAATACCCTGTAAGTGTTGTTCAGGCGATGACGCAAGCGGGATTTATGGGCATGACTGTGCCCAAATCATTAGGTGGCAAGGGGTGCTCGTATTTTGATGTGGCCCTTGTGGTTGAAGAAATGGCCAGTTGTTGTGGTGTTTCTGGCCGCATCGTTGTCGAAGGTAATATGGGTGCGGTAGGTGCTATTATTGCCTATGGTACTGATGTGCAAAAGAAAATTGCGGCCGAATATGTTTTGTCGGGGGATAAGCCCGCAATTTGTATAACTGAGCCAGAAGCGGGAAGTGCCGCAACAGACATGACAACCACTGCACATCGTGTTGGCGATCAATGGGTATTAAACGGTAAAAAACACTGGATCACGGGTGGTGGCGTGTCCAAACTTCACTTGATTTTTGCCCGTGTTATTGAGGATGGCATAGATATTGGCATCGGTGGTTTTATGGCTTTCTTAGGGGAAGATGGGTTGGAAATAGGTGCGCGTGAACCTGCAATGGGGTTGCGGGGTATCCCTGAAACAGAGGTGGTTTTACGCGGCTTGCGCGTACCTCTGGATCGTTTGATTGCCCCGCCCGAAGGAATTAAACGAGGTTTTGCAGGGCTAATGAACGCCTATAACGCGCAACGGGTCGGGGCGGCAACAGTTGCCTTGGGTATTGCGCGCGGCGCCTTTGAAACTGCACGTGATTTTATGAAAACACGTGAACAATTTGGCCGTCCGATTGCGGAATTTCAGGGCTTGCAATGGATGCTTGCAGATATGGCAATGCAAATTGATGCGGCCCGTTTGATGATTTGGCGTGCGGCGGCCAGTGCCGAAACTACAGGATCTGGTTTTCCAGATCCGATGCTTGCGGCACAAGCAAAGATATTTGCATCGGAAATGGCTGTGAAAGTTACAAATGATGCGCTACAACTACACGGTGCGCGCGGATATTCCCGCAACAGCCCTGTTGAACGTATGGTGCGCGATGCTCGTATGTTTACAATCGGTGGTGGCACGGCACAAATGCTTAGAAATCTTGTGGCGGGTAAAATTTTAGACATTAAAACCCCACAAACCCGTGACGGGTATGTCCAGACAAATACAAAAGACATTTTGAAATGATAGATAAAACCACAGAGATGCAAACAGCATCTGAAGTTATTGCAGAACGGTTGTATGACGCAGGATGCAGGCACGCGTTTGGCATTCCGGGTGGTGAGGTATTGTCACTTATGGATGCGATGGATCGAGCGGGTTTGGACATCATATTGGTAAAGCATGAAAATTCTGCGGGCTTTATGGCAGAAGGCACGTGGCAAACAAATAGGGCACCTGGTGTTTTGTTTGCGACCATTGGCCCAGGTATAGCGAATGCAGCAAATGCTATTGCAAATGCCTGGCAAGATCGTGTGCCGATGATTGTTTTAACAGGATGCGTATCCGCGATTGAGGCGCAGACATATACGCATCAAGTATTCGATCATGTTGAGTTTTTAAAGCCCGTAACAAAAGCGACCTTTAAGGTAGAGGCAGGAACTGCGGGTATTATAATTGATAAAGCGATCAACATTGCAACATCAGGTCGGCCTGGTCCTGTTTTGTTGGATGTGCCGATTGATGTTCAAAAAGAACTATCCGATGCATGGATGAAACCACGATTTCAGCCCCAATCTGCAATGGTGCCAACGGGTGCAGACCTTAATCAAGCACAATCATGGTTAAAAAATGCAAAGCGCCCGTTGGTGTTAGCTGGTCTAGATACGGTAAATCAAGATGCAGGGGATGCGTTGGGCGCATTATGTGAAACATATAAAATTCCACTTATCACCAGCTATAAAGCAAAAGGAATATTGCCAGAGGATCATCCGTTGGCATTGGGTGGGGCAGGTTTGTCGCCAATATCTGACACGATATTATTGCCACTTATAAAATCCTCGGATTGTTTGATTTTGGCGGGTTATGACCCGATTGAAATGCGTCTTGGGTGGCGTAACCCGTTTTCGGCCGATCAAAATGTTATTGATATATCAGCCGAAAGTAACACCCATTATATGCATCAGGCACCGTTGAATTTCAGGGGTGATATTGCCGCAACTCTTGCAATGATTTTTGAAGGGATTTCCGCTAATGATACATGGCAAAATAATGAGATTCCAAATGTAAAAGATCAACTGAATAAAGCGTATCATAAAAATGAAATATGGGGGCCTGCGGCGATTGCCGATGAAGCTCGCTTAGCATCACCCACAAATACCGTCGCAACTGTTGACAGTGGTGCGCACAGGATCGTTTTATCACATGTATGGGAATGCGATCATGCGGGCAGCTTGCTACAATCCTCTGCCTTTTGCACAATGGGGTGTGCTGTTCCTTTGGCAATCGGGCGCAAGTTAGCAGAACCAGGCCGCCCTGTTATAGCTTTTGTAGGCGATGCAGGACTTGAAATGTTCCTGGGCGAGTTGGCCACTGTACGCGATCTGAAATTAGGTATTCCAATCGTTGTTTTTATTGATGAACAACTGGGTTTGATAGAGTTGAAACAGCGCGGCAATAAAATGTTAAATCTGGCGGTAGAGTTTGGTGGTACCAACTTTAGTGCTGTGGCAAGTGCGATGGGTGGTGAAGGCGTTATCTGCCATGATCGCACAAGTTTGAATGCGGCTATCAGGGATGCATATCAGCGTGATACATTCACATTGATTTCTGCTGTGATTGGGAAAAATGCATATGATGGTAGGATTTGAATTGAAAAATAATTTTTTTAAAAACAATGTCTTAAATCCAAATTAAACTGTTAATGTAGTTTTTGATCTGCTAGTGGAATGCTTTCTAGATCATCACTATCATCGGCGGGAATTGCATAGCTTCCTGTCAACCACTTACCCAGATCAATGTCGGCACACCGTTTACTACAAAACGGGCGGTACTTTGCATCAGGTTGTTTTTTACAAATTGGACAACTCATAAAGATAGCACCTCTGATAGGGGAAGGCGTTCGCGTTTTCTTTGTAGTTCATAATGCCCCAAAGGTGTCCACCCCACAAGAATTGTATCGATGCTGTCAGCCTTAAAGGCGCGGCGCAGGTGTGTTTCAATCGTGCGGCGTTCAGCCTTTGGCGACGGGGCGAAATCTATTGTTATTTGGCCACCCAAACCGCGCAGGCGTAATTGGCGTGGCAGGTCTTTGGCTGTAGCTATGTTGGCTTTCAACCCTGCGGATAGGGAAAAATCTGTGCCTGTGTTCACGTCAACAGCTACCAGTGCGCGGGTGGGCTCTATGACCATGGAAGCCCCACCTGATAATGCGCATTCAGGACGATCAAGCGCATGGATATGATCCCAAACACCTAAGGTTTCAAAACACTCTTCATCGTCGATAACCTGATCTATTTCACCCCAGTTTGCCCATGCTTGTTCTGCGGCATCAGGCGCATCCAATAATAACTCTGGTGACCCTGTAGTGTCACTTAAAACTGTCACGGCACCTTGCAGCATGGCCGCTATATTGGCGTAAATATCGCCTTCATCCGCCCCCTCACAGGCAGAACGCAAGATTAAACCGCACCCATCGGGGGCATCTTCAAATGCTTCATGTGCAATTTCGTGTAATCGCAAGCGTTCATCTTCATCGCGGATGGAACGTGCGATGTTGATGCCAGGGGCGTTTGGTGTGACGATGGCAAAGCGGCTTTTGAATAACAGTTTACTAACCACGGGTGAGGCCTTGCCGATTTCGGCATGTGTACTGACCTGCACTAATAAAATGGTGCCAGGGGCGATTCCCTTAGCTTGTTTTAAAAAACCTTTCTGCCCGCGCCCCATATCAAGAATAATTCCGTTTTGGCCTTTCATCTGTTGGCCTGCTTTTGCACGGTAAATAGCAGTTGGGCGGGGTCGATCATCAACTGGATCAACCAGCAAGTCATGCAACTTACCATCGTGTAAAAGGGCCGCCATTTTGCGCCCGTCTATGGTGTCTATCGCGACTATACGACCTTGTTTCATGATGCTTCCAAATCGTAATTTAACGGATAACCGATGCCCGTCAGTAGGCCTGCAACCTCTGACAAAGGCAAGCCTACCACATTGCTATAAGACCCGTTTACCCATGGAATAAATGCTGCGGCAATACCCTGAATGGCGTATCCACCCGCTTTTCCTTGCCACTCATTAGACCGGATATAGGCGGATAATTCTGCGTCTGACAGATGCTTGAATTTTACGGATGTCACCACTTGTTTTTCCAATAATCTATCGCCTGATTTTACCGCAACAGCAGTAATAACCCGGTGACGGCGACCTGATAAAAGTTTCAAAAAATCAACAGCTTGCGCAGGGTTTTCTGGTTTCCCTAAGATACGACGACCAACAGCAACAACGGTATCGGCGCAAAGCACAATCTCATCTTTAGCGTGGGCTATAGCGTGGGCCTTATCAGCGGCTAGACGGCGGGCGTATGGCGCTGGCAGTTCTGTTTTTAAAGGGGTTTCATCAATATCAGCAGGACGAACTGCAAACGGCACAACACCGATTTGCGCCAGTAATTCAAGACGGCGAGGACTGGCAGAACCCAGAACCAAACGCATGGGGTTACTTGTAGCGGTAGTTGATGCGGCCCTTGGACAGGTCATAAGGTGTCATTTCCACCTGAACCTTGTCACCTGCCAGCACACGAATGCGGTTTTTACGCATTTTGCCAGCAGTATGGGCGATAATTTCATGGCCGTTCTCTAGCTCTACCCGAAATGTCGCATTCGGCAAAAGCTCGACAACGACACCATCGAATTCGAGAAGTTCTTCTTTAGCCATGTTTACTCCTAATTTGTTAGCTTACAGGGGTTTTGGACCCATGCGGGGCTTACATGATGCCCTTTATGGGAAAACACAAGTAAAAAGGATGTTTACAGGGCGTTTTGAAGCATTAACATAGGTTACTGGTCACAGGTTTTGGGGGAAACAGGGCGTATGGTTTGCGTATGGAAAGCATATGGCACGCGATGTGGCGTGATTTTGTTAAGTAAGGTTAATTTACTCGAGGGTAGATAGTAAAATTCAGAGTTTACTTAGAATATAGTCAACGATTTTTTGCCGACCTTGGGATGATGGTTCTATCGGTGAGATTTCTAATTTGATCGCTCACATGGCGGAAACAATCGCCATCAACAGCAACTTTGGAAGTTGACCATTCAGAAGGTAATGACATTCGCATTTGTTCAATAACACCAGCTTCTCCAATGACATATCCGTCATTATCAAAAATTGAATCACCAGCCAATACTATGTGCTTGATACCCATTTTTAACTTCCGCTTTCCATAAACCGCTTCTTGATGTTGGCAATTATATCATCGCGTACCGCGCGATACTCGGCCAGTTTATCTTCGCGGCTTTCGCCTTTTTTTGTCGGGTCAGCGGTTTCCCAGTATTCCACATCTACTGCGTGATCTTTGGTCAGTTCAGTAATGCGTTTATGTGATGTGGGCGAAAGCGCAATGACAAGGTCAAAACTATCCAACCGTTCGCCCCAGTCTTCTAAATCTTCAAATGAACGGACTTTATGTTTGGATAGTTCCACATCCAGTTCCTTGCACACGGCCACGGCAAAGCCGTCAATATCGCTGTCACTTTTAACACCAGCGGATTGCACAAAGATTTTGGTCCCAACAATTTGCTTCATCAATGCTTCGGCCATGGGTGAGCGGATAGAATTGTGGTCGCAGCAAAACAAGACGGCAGAGGGGGCGTTATCTGTCATGTTCTAACCCCTGAAATGCAACACACAGATCAAGGTGAACAAACGCCTTGCTGTGGTTTTGTCAGTTTCTATTTTACCCTCTAGGCGTTCTTGTACCAAACGCCCACCTTCATCATGTATTCCGCGACGGCCCATATCAATAGCCTCTATTTGGGCGGCTGGCATTGATTTGACTGCATCAAAATAAGCTTCGCAGATTTGAAAATAATCTTTGATGGTTTCACGAAACGGTGACAGGGATAAATGAAATTCGGCGGCCTTTTCACCCTGTTCGGTCAATACATCGAACACCAGTCGTTTATCCATAATTGACAAAGTAAGTTTATAAGGGCCAGCAAGAGAGGTTATATCGGGTTTGTCCGGTAGGCCGAAAACATTATCTTCCAACAGGTCATAAATCGCAATTTTGCGTTCCTGATCTACTTCAGGTGTGGGTGCGGGTAGCCCTGTGTCATCCAATACAAGATGGGTGAGGTATGAAATATCAGCCATTGTTGCCTTCGTTCAGTTTATCCAGCCGCGCCCGTACCGACAGACCGTGCGCTTCTAAGCTTTCGGATATTGCCAGTGTTTCTGCGGCAGGGCCTATTGCGGCCAGTGCGTTTGGGGTCATCTTGGCCAAAGTTGTGCGTTTCATAAAGTCTAAAACCGACAGACCAGATGAAAATCTGGCAGAGCGTGCTGTAGGTAGCACATGATTTGGGCCACCAACATAATCGCCGATTGCTTCGGGGGTCCATGCACCAATGAAAATGGCACCCGCGTGGCGGGTTTTTTTGGCGTATTCTTCGGCGTTTTCAACACATAGTTCTAAGTGCTCAGGGGCAATGCGATCTGACAGTTGTGCCGCTTCATCCAAATCGTCAACGATAATTACGGCACCGTAATCTTGCCAGCTTTTTGCAGCAATATCGCGGCGTTCTAATGTTTTTAGCCGGGCTTCAATCGCCGCGACAACTTTATGTGCGAATGCTTCATTGTCCGTGATTAAAATTGCTTGTGCGTTTTCATCGTGCTCAGCCTGTGAAAGCATATCCAACGCGATCCAGTCAGGGTTATTGTCTTTATCAGCGATCACCAGAATTTCAGATGGCCCTGCGATCATATCAATGCCAACAGTACCGTAAACACGGCGCTTTGCCGCTGCTACATAGGCATTGCCAGGGCCTGTAATCGTGTCCACTTTATCAATGGTTTCAGTGCCGTAAGCCATCGCCGCAATCGCTTGTGCGCCGCCGATACGATAAACGGTTTCAACCCCTGCAAGGCGGGCTGCAAGCAGTACAAGCGGGTTGTATTGGCCATTTGGGGTTGGTGCGCAAATGGTTAAACGATCAACGCCTGCAACTTTGGCAGGGATTGCGTTCATCAAGACAGACGAAGGGTAAGATGCAAGGCCGCCCGGCACATAAAGCCCTGCCGCTTCCACCGCTGACCACCGCCATCCAAGATGCGCGCCTGATGCGTCTTGCCACCAAGCATCTTGGGGCAGTTGTTTTACATGATAAGCGCGAATGCGGTCAGCCGCCAATTTCAGCGCTTCGGCTTCAACTGCGGGTACTTTGGCGATTGCCGCATCAATTTCAGCGGGGGTAAAAGCCAATGTTTCTGTGCTTAGGTGAAAGCCGTCGAACTTGGCCGTCAGATCAATTACCGCCGCATCGCCACGCTTGCGTACATCGTCAATAATAGCGACAACTGTATCATCCACTTCAACCGTAGTTTCGCGCTTATTGGTTAGAAAAGATGTAAAAGCCGCATTAAAATCAGCGTCTTTGGTGTTTAGGAAAACAGGCATTGGCTAGTCTAACTTATGTTTAGGGGCAGATTTTGAAATCGCTGCATAGGGTTTGGTGACATCCTTGACCGTGATCGACAGGCATTCAACATCCAGTGCCAATGCACCGTCACCTGCAAGGGTGAAAATTACTTTGTCGGCTTTAAAATCAACCGCAAGGATTGAAATGATCTGCTCTTTATTAGAATGGTCAATTCCCATTGAAGATACGTTTTTTACGTCGTCAATAACCAACATCGTTTGCACCCGTTGGTAGGGGCGTTTATCGTGTTCAGCGTGGCTTTTATCTTCCCACCGAAAACGGTTTACCAGCATACCAAAGCGGTTCAAAATGGGTTGCCACGATGTTTCTTTCATCGGCAGTACAGCATCTTGAAGTAAAGCTGAAACAATCGCCAAATCTTCAGTATCTTGTACTGTTAAACGTAGCGGGCGTTCTTCGGTATCTTCAAACTTTGCGTCTTGCACCATTACGAAGTTATCCTTTCGATATTGGCCCCACAAGATGAAAGCTTTCTAACAAGCCGCTCATAACCACGGTCTAGGTGATAAACCCGCGATACGATGGTTTCGCCAGATGCCGCAAGCCCTGCTAGGATCAATGAAACAGAGGCGCGCAGATCTGTGGCCATCACGGGCGCCCCTTTTAATCTATTCACGCCTGTCACTGTGGCAGTTCCGCCGTGTACGTCAATATTGGCCCCCATTCGGATCAGTTCAGGGGCGTGCATAAAACGGTTTTCAAAGATGGTTTCTTCTAACACAGAGGTGCCATTGGCCGTACAAAGTGCTGCCATCATCTGTGCTTGCAGGTCAGTTGGAAAACCTGGGAACGGTTCGGTGACAACATTCACAGCATTAATGCGCCCATTGCGGCTGGTAACTTTTAACCCGCGTTTGGTTTCAGTAACAGATATGCCTGCTTCATCCAGTTTTTCACAATAGGAGTGCAGCAAGTTAATGCGCCCGCCCAACAGCTCTACCTCACCACCTGCAATAACAGGGGCCAACATATAGGTACCCAATTCAATACGATCAGCAACAACAGGGTGGGTGGCACCATGCAATTTATCAACGCCTTGAATGGTGATAGTTGGGCTGCCATCACCACTAATTTGGGCGCCCATCTTACGCAAACAATCTGCTAGATCAACAATTTCAGGTTCACGTGCTGCGTTGTTAATAACAGTTGTGCCTTTGGCCAAGGTTGCTGCCATCAGGATATTTTCGGTAGCACCAACCGAGGCGAAAGAAAAATCGATTGTGGCCCCTTTCAATCCGCCTTTGGCGACGGCATGAATATAGCCTTCTTTCAATTCAATCGTGGCCCCCATGGCCTCTAACCCTTGCAAATGCAAATCAACCGGGCGCGCACCAATAGCGCAACCGCCGGGTAAAGATACAATGGCCTTACCGTCACGGGCCAACATCGGGCCAAGAACCAGAATTGAAGCCCGCATTTTGCGCACGATGTCATAGTGCGCTGTGTGGTTTGTAATCTGGTTGGTATCCAGAACAATGATCTGGCCTTCTTGCATCATGGCCACTTCGGTACCAAGGGAAGACAATAATTCGTTGGTGGTTTTAATGTCTAACAAGCGTGGCACGTTGGTAAGCGTTAGCGGTTCATCGGTTAATAATGTGGCAGGCATCAGTGTTAGGGCTGCGTTTTTTGCACCCGATATCGCTATTTCGCCATTCAAAGGGCCGTTGCCTTTTACCAGAATTGAATCCATTTTGCCTTACCCCTTGCTATCCGTCGCTTTGCGCGAACGGCTTTGTGCTTTGCGCCTGTGCAGATTTTCACGTAATTGCTTTCGTAACCGCTCAGCGCGTATCGCTGCGGCCTTTTCCTTATCTGTCATTTGGCTTTCATCTTTGCTCATTTCAATCCCTTACAATAAGCTTTGTGCGCGGTCTAGGTCAGAACCCAATACATACTGTCTAGTTATCTCTTGCGTTTGACATTTTTTGCGATAAAACGCGCCCATAAAGTGCTGCAGTAGCTCAGTGGTAGAGCGCGTCATTGGTAATGACGAGGTCGGGAGT
>OJDV01000465.1_pt1 | contig 14369 bp, 10 predicted proteins | sample 1592911 | NCBI WGS metagenome assembly OJDV01 (sample SAMN05416860, study PRJEB24817) | seawater metagenome | isolation source: Sea water | place: Canada:Atlantic | collected 2013-11 | reverse complement strand
GAGATTTCTGCCTGTCTCGTGGGCTCGGAGATGTGTATAAGAGACAGGTCCACGATGAGCTCGTGGTCACCCAGCTTCTCCGAGACGTGCGCGAGCCTGTAGTACGCGTCCTTGGCGTCTGGCTTGGCAGGGAACGTCTCGATGATGGTCTTGTACGCCTTCGACGCGGGCTCCCAGCGCTCGAGCTTCTCGTTCGCCAGGCCCATGTTGAACAGCGACGGCAGCAGGAAGCGCGACTCTGGGAAGTACTCCACGACCGTGGCGTAGTGCCTGATGGCCTCCTCGTAGCGTCGCCCCGAGAACGCGGCGAACGCGGACTGGAAGACCTCCTCGGCGTTGACCGCGACGGGCTTGCCGTCCGGGCCAGCCGGGCGGATGAGCATCGGGTCGAGGTCGATCTTCTGCGTGGGCACCTCGGCGACGTTCACGTCGTCCGTGGCCGGCGCGCCCGTGCAGGCGGCGCCGAGCGTGAGCGCCGCGAGCGCCAGAGTGATCCGTCCTGTGAAACGTGGAGACCTCATATCGTTCCTTGATCTGCGGAGGTGGCGTGGCACGGGATGCTCTCTTGGCTCGCCTGGGCGCGAGCCGTCAAAGAAAACCGCCGTCCTGAAGAGGACAACGGCGTGTCGTTGTATGTTCCACGTGATCCAGGAAGAGGACCGTCACTTCGCCTCGAGCCAGTTGTCACCGAGGCCGCCGTCGACCTGGAGCGGGACGTCGAGCGTGCAGACGTTCTCCATGCGGTCGATGACGAGCGCCCTGGCCTCCTCGGCGAAGTCGGGGTCGACCTCGAAGACGAGCTCGTCGTGGACCTGGAGGAGCATCTTCATCGGGAGCTTCTCGTCGTCGATGCGCCCCTGGATGTCGATCATCGCCATCTTGATGATGTCGGCGGCGGTGCCCTGGATGGGCGTGTTCATCGCGATGCGCTCGGCGAAGGCGCGGCGCCCTCCCCTGGCGTTGATGTCGGGGATGGAGCGGCGGCGGCCGAACAGCGTCGTCGCCTCACCGGTCATGCGGGCGTCGTCGATGAGGCCCTCGAGGAAGTCCTGGATGTGGCCGAAGCGCTTGAAGTAGTTGGTCATGAACTCCTTCGCGTCCGACATCGTGATCTTGAGCTGGCTGGCCAGGCGCTTGGTCCCCATCCCGTACAACACGCCGAAGTTGATGGTCTTTCCGGCGCCGCGCTGCTCCTTGGTGACCTCGCTGATGTCGACGTCGAAGATGCCGGCGGCGGTCCTCGCGTGGATGTCCTCGCCGTTCTGGTAGGCGGCGAGCATCGTGGGCTCCTTGGAGAGGTGCGTCATGATACGCAGCTCGATCTGGGAGTAGTCGGCGACGAGCATCTTCCACCCCTTCTTGGGGACGAAGGCAGACCGGATGGTGCGTCCTCGAGAGGTGCGGATGGGGATGTTCTGGAGGTTGGGGTTCGACGAGGACAGGCGCCCGGTGGCGGCGACGGCCTGGTTGAAGCTCGTGTGCACGCGGCCGGTGTCCTCACGCATGATCTCGGGGAGCGCGTCGACGTAGGTCGACTTGAGCTTGGAGAACGAGCGGTACTCTAGGATGAGCTCGGGGAGAGGGTGGAGCGCGGCGAGCTGCTCGAGGACCGACTGGTCGGTCGACGGGCCGGACTTGGTGGTCTTCTTGACCGGGAGCCCGAGCTGGTCGAAGAGCACCTCGCGCAGCTGCTTGGGGCTGTTCGGGTTGAGGTCGGAGGTGTCCTCGTCGTCGGCGGGGGTCTTGAACGCGTTGATCTGACCCTGGAGGTCGACGAGCTCCTTCTCGAACTCGACCGACAGGACCCCGAGGATGTCGGTGTCCACGAGCACGCCCGCGCGCTCCATCTTGCCCAGCACGTGCGTGAGCGGGAGCTCGAGGTCGTCGTGGAGGCCGCGCAGGGAGAGCTCGTCCATCTTGGGCTCGAGCTTGCGCGCGAGCATGAGCGCGATGTCGGCGTCCTCGGCGGCGTAGTCCGTGGCGACGTCGACGGTGACCTTGTCGAACGTGATCTGCTTCTTGCCCTTGCCGGCGACGTCCTCGAACGAGGTCATCCCGTAGCTCAGGTGGTCCATGGCGAGCGAGTCGAGCGCGTGCGACGGCTTGCCCGGCTCGATGAGGTAGGACATGAGCATCGTGTCCCAGGCGACACCGTCGTAGTGGATGTCGTAGTTCTGGAGGACCATCCACTCGTACTTCACGTGCTGGCCGACCTTCTTCCGGGTCTTGTCCTCGAGCAGAGGCTTGAGCCTGGCGAGGACCTCGTCGCGCGGGAGCTGCGTGGGCGCGCCCTCATACTCGTGCGCGACGGGGATGTAGACGCCGTGGTCGTCCTTCCACGCGAACGACAGGCCGACGATCTCGGCGCTCATCGCGTCGACGCTGGTGGTCTCGAGGTCGAAGCCGTAGATCTCGGCGGCCTCGAGCTCCTTCACGACCTCGTCGAACTGCTCCCACGTCGAGATCGTCTCGTAGGTCTTGTCGGGGGTGTCGAACATCGTGCCTGCGATGGCGCCCGATGTCTGGGCGCCGGGGGCGCCGAAGAGCTGGAGCTGTGCGTCCCCGTCACCACTGGACGCCGCCGCGGAGGCGACCGGTGCGGGAGCCTGGGTGAGCCACCCGCGCTCGCCGAACCACCTCTTGAACGACTTGAGCATCGAGTGAAATTCGAGCTCTATCAGTAGCTTGGAGAGTTCGGGGAGGTTCGGCGGGGAGATCTCGAGCGCCTTCTGGTCGAACGTCACGTCGCAGTCTTCCTTGAGCGTGACGAGGTCGAGCGAGAGCCTCGCCTGGTCGGCGAACTCGGTCAGGTTCTCCTTACGCTTCTTGCCCGAGACCTTGTCGATGTTGTCGAGCAGGTTCTCCAGGTCACCGAACTCGTCGATGAGCTTGCCGGCGGTCTTCTCGCCGATGCCCGGGACGCCAGGGACGTTGTCGGAGGTGTCGCCCGCGAGCGCGAGGACGTACTTGACCTTGTCGGGGGTGACGCCGAAGCGCTCGAGGACGGTCTCCTCGGTGAAGGTCTTCTCACGCATCGTGTCGATCATGCGGACCCTGGGTCCGATGAGCTGCATGAGGTCCTTGTCGGCGGAGATGATGCAGACGTCGAGGTCGGTCTCGAGCGCCTGCTTCGTGAACGTCGCGATGACGTCGTCGGCCTCCACGCCGGACTCGATGAGCACGGGGATGTTCATCGCCTCGACGAGCTTGAGGAAGTAGGGCACCTGGACGCGCAGGTCGTCGGGCATGGCGTCGCGGTTGGCCTTGTAGTCGGTGTAGAGCGCGTGGCGGAAGGACTTCCCGTCGTCCTCCTCGTCGTACCGGTCGAACGTCACGGCGAGGTAGTCGGGGTTCTCGCGCTCGATGAGGCCGCGCAGCATCTTCATGAACCCGTAGATGGCGTTGGTGGGCATGCCGCTCGAGTTCGAGAGCTTGCTTCGGATGCCGAAGAAGGCCCGGTAGACGTACGCGGAGCCGTCGACGATGTAGAGCGTGTTGGAGTCGGCCATGGGTGGGTCCGGAGTGTGCGACGTGGGTGTTTGGGTTCGCGCGGAGCGCGCAGCGGGCACAACATAACCCGCGGAGGCGCCCGAGCGCCACGCATCAACCGATCGTATGGTGGGCGCGCTCGAACTCACGATGAATCGCGCCCAAAAGGTCATGGAATGGAACGGTTTGCGGGTAGGGTAGGGCGGTCGGTGGACACCACGTGGAGGAGCGCGAGTGGGTGATGTGAACACCATCTGGGGTGACGTTCGAGGCTGGGTGCATCGCTCGTCGGAGCGCGACCTGGGTCGCCTGGACGAGCTCGATGAGATCCTGGGGCGGTCCGGCGTCCCGGTCCTCTCGGTGGACGGGCTCGCGGACTACCTCCGTCCACGCCTGGTCGCGTTCGCTCCAGGTCAGGACTGGCCTGGAGTCGACGTGTTGTTGGGGCGGTGGTTGCGAGGCGAGCTCGTTCACGTGTCGGAGGCCATTCTCGAGGACGGCGCGGGGTCGCTGGTTGGAGCGTCCGCGCACCTCGCGCTGGTCGAGGAGCACCTGTCCGAGCGGCTGACTCCGTGGAACAGTTTCGAGTTCGGGGCGATGCCGTTGGAGTCTTTCGAGGGTGTGTACGCGTGGGCAGCGGAGCTCTCGCTCGGGAGCTTCATCTTCCTTCGAGAGGGCGACGAGCGGACCATGCTGGAGGGAGAGGAGGCGTCGACGATGATGGAGATGCTCGAGATGGGCTGTGCCCTCGAGCTCATGGTGGAGCTGCCGCTGGAGGTGAGCGTCATGGGGGTCGCCCCGTGGAGGACGGACGCCGCGAGGTACGTTTTGAACCTCACGTTGGAGGAGACGGAATGCAGGGTCGGCTACCAGTACTTCGAGAAGGACAGGCTCGATGTCGTGGGCGCGCTCGAGCTCATGGCGAAGGTGGAGCGGGCGGCGCCGGGGTTCGAGCCCGCGTTCGAGCCCGAGTGGTACGACTCGGAGTCCGGACCCGAGCGGAGCCGAGAGGTCGCGGCGGCGTGGCGTTCACTGTGGCGTGCGTACACGGCCTTGCGATCCTGACAGGAGTCTTTTGTGAACGAATACAACCGATTATGGGGTGAGGTCCGGAGCTGGGCGCATGGCTCTTCCGCCAGCGTGGAGAGGATTGAAGAGCTCGAGACGATCCTGGCACGTTGCGGCGTACGGGTGAATGCGGTGGATGGCCTCTCGGACTACCTGCGTCCTCACCTGGCGCCATACTCACCGCGTGGTTCGGGTCCCGTCGTTGCGGCGCTGATGGAGCGGTGGCTGAGGGGAGAGTTGCAGCGTGTGTTGGCCATCGTCCACGAGGACCACGCTGGGTTGGTGGAGGCGGGGCTGCATGACGCGAAGGAGCGCCTGGTGGACGTCGGTTCGTATCTGAGCGATCCAGTGGTTCATTGGGACCCGTTTCCGTTGGGCAGTGTGTCGTGGGAATCGTTGCCGGGGATCGTGAGGTGGGCGGAGAAGTCTTCGGGTTTGAATGGGATGTATGCTCCCGTTCCCCTCGAGCCGATTTTGGAGGGCAGGTTTCACGACCTCGATCTGCCGATGTGGATCCCGTTCGATGAAACTCGGGCGAGCGACGGTAGACCCCTCGATGTCATGTTGTGTCTGAAGCTGTCTCGAGATGGTGTCGTGGTGGCCTTCGGATTCCGTGGGAAGAATCCTTCGAACATCCTGGGTTCACTCGAGCTCATCGAGTTGGTGCAGGACTGGGCGCCCGAGTTCGAGCCACGCTTCTACTCTCAGATCTTGAGCGCTGAAGTGGGAGTCGAGCGCGGCCACGAAGTCGCCGAGGCGTGGGCGAGGTTGTGGCGGACGTTCCAGGTGCTCAGGAAACCAGGTCGAGGTCGATTGGTTCATGTCTGAATACAACGAGTTATGGGGTGACGTCAGGAGCTGGGCGCATGGCGTGTATGCCGACGACATCGAGCGCTTGAGCGAGCTCGAGTCCATCCTGGAGTACGCGTCCGTGAGCCCATCGAGTGAGCCGGGGCTCGTCGACTATTTGAAGGGTCACCTGGAGGCGTACACGCCGCACGCGCCCGAGCCCAGGGACCCGGAGGTGATGAGGGCGTGGCTCTCGGGCCAGCTCCTCGAGGTCCTCGGGTTCATGCACGATGACCCGAACATCGTCAGGATGCCCGGCCAGGAGGACTCGGCGAAGCACCTGAGGCGGCTCGAGACGCACTACGCGAACCTCGAGTACGACACGTGGGCGTCCACGTCCGTCATCAACGGGGTCGTGAGCGTCGACCACTGCCAGGCGGTGTTCGACTACCTGACCGACGAGCTCGAGCACGAGTCGAAGTCGATGCTCAGGGTCACCGAGAGGGGGTATCCAGAGCGCGTCGACGGCTGGTCGTACGCGCTCGACGCGTTGGAGTGGGTGGGAGTGAGCGAGTTCGTCTTCTCGTGGGAGCGGCTGTCGTCCGGGTTCGGCCTGAACAGACAGTTCTCGGTGAGGGTGAGGCTGACGAGAGAGAACGCGAGGCTCGCGGTGATGGGACCTGCTCGTTTTCCGGTGGGCGTGGCGGCGCTGCTCGAGCTGTTCGTACAGCTCTCGCGCCGCTCCGCGCGCTTCGCGCCTCAGTTCGTGTCTGGAGACGACGACGGGAAGGAGTCGTTCGAGGCGCTCTGGCGGTGCGTCAGGGCGATCCGCACGCGGCGTTGAGGCGAGTCACTCGAGTTGGACTGGCGCCTCGGCGTCCGGGTCGCCGTCGGTGTCGAGGTCGAACGGGCGCTGAGGTGTTTCACGTGAAACGCCATCTGCCTGCGCGATGACGCCGGTGAGCGCGAGCGCGTCGGCGTCGTCGAGCTCGGCGATGAGCTGGATCCCGGCCTCGCTGGTGGCGAGCACGAGCGTGCGAGACGCGACCTGGGTGACGATGAGTGAGCGCCTGGGCTCGAGCGGGAGCCTCGACAGGACGCGCATGGGAGCGTCCTGAGTCGGGCCACCCACCAGCCGCCTCAGCCCGTACTTGAGCGAGACGAACGCCGCGGCGCACACGAGGGCCACTGCGAGCGCGAGCTTGAGGAGGATGAGCCCGTAACCACCTGGAGGAGCTGGGGATTCGGCGCGCCTCGGGCGAGCCTCTTCGACCGGTTTGGGGGTCTGCTCGGCCGCGCTGAACGCGGCCTCGGGCTGCGCCAGGCGGCGCTCTTGAGCCCTGGTTTTTGACAGCTCGACGGCGCGCTCGACCGACTCCGAGGGCGTCACAGGCGCGACGGGAGGTTGCGCGAGCGCGGAGAAGGGGAGGGCGACGAGCGCCAGCGCGATGAGGGAGGTTCGCTCGAGTTGCATCCGGAGACCCATGGGCGGCGCGTGGGGCCTGCCTGACGCAGACCGGAGGTGTTCCGCGTGGGTTTTCGTCCGGTGCGGACGTCGTGTTGCGTCGCGGGGGTGAAAAAGACGAACTTTCTCACCCCTGCCGCTCAGGGCGCCTTCTCGAGCGCGCGGGTGATCCGGGCGGGGACCTTCTTGCCGGAGGCGCGCCGCGACTCGGCGTAGCGCGCGTAGGCTTCGCGCGCTGCGGCGGCGTCGCCGAGCGCGGCGTGGGCGTCGCCGAGGTTGATCCACGCGGGCGTGTGGTCGGGGAAGACGACGACGACTGCCTGGAGCAGCTTGGCGGCGCGCGTGTGCTTGCCGCCCTCGGTGAGGTAGTAGCCCAGGTTGGCGTAGAGCCACGCGGGAGACGTCTCTTCGGAGACGACCACCGACCAGCTCTCCGCCGCGCTTTCTCCCCAACCATAGTAGAACTTGCCCTCGCTGGCCTCCTCGCCGCCCTCCCAGAACGCGGCGAGCGCGACCTCGACCATCTCGGCGGCGCGCTTGACGTCACCCTTCCCGTGCGCGCGCGTGGCGGCGTGGTCGACGCCCTCGAGGAGCCTGGTCATGATCGGGGTCGCGTCGAGGTCCCAGTTGCTCAGGACGTACTCGTCGACGACGAACCCGAAGGCGCCCTCGACGTCACCCCGACGCGCTCGCCGCACGAGCTTCCTGATTTGCTTCTCACGCGGGTCGTCTTTGGAGCTCTCGACGAGCGTGCCCTCCCGGGACGTGAAGTCGAAGCTCCAACGCTCGAAGGAGGTGATGCTGGGGCCGTAGTAGTTGTAGTAGGGCGTGGCGTCTTCGGAGAGGACGAACGAGGCGCCGCCGTCCGTCCGCTTGACCGAGGTCACTCCCCACGAGCTCGTACCCATGCTGTCGGCGTCGGGGATCACGTCGATGACGTCGCCACCGATCTGGATCCACGCGCTGCGCTCGACGTAGTCCCCCATACCCGAGCAGCTGATCGCCATGACCTTCACGTCCTCGCCGTCCACCTCTCCGAGGGTCGCGAGCGTCTTGGGCTCGATGTCCATACCAAAGCACGCGGGGTCGGCGTGTGCGGCCGAGGCGTAGGCAGTGAGGATGGAGAAGGCGAGCAGTGAGGCGGTCTTGGTGTGCATGGGGACTTCTGCGGAGGCTATGTGGATGGAGGCGTCTGTGTATGAGTACTACGTAGACCGTCCTTCTATTCACCGCACACTCGCGTTCGCCACACGACGGCGTCCCAGGCACCTCTCACGGTCCTCACCCGTCGTTACTGTGGGTCGTGAGGTCGTTGGAGGTGTTTCACGTGAAACACCTCCCATGGTGCATCACTCAGCGCATCACGGCTCGAGCGGTGGCGACGTGAGGAACCCGAGCGCGTCGCCGTGGTGTGAGATGTAGTCGCGTAGGATGTCGTAATCATTGAGTGTTTGGGCTCCGTACGAGGTGGCGAACGAGGTCGTCTCGGTGACGAATCCGTCCGCGTCGTCTCCAATGGCCGCCGCGATCATGGGGAGCGCGTGCTCTCCTCGAGACGTCGGCGCGCGCACGTGAGACGCAGCGAGCAGGTGGCCGGACTGGGTAGCGAGCTCGAGCACGGCGTCGAGGGCGTAGTCGCCCTCGGCGACCTCCTGGACGATGCGCGAGACGTCGATGCCCTTCTGGTACTTGGTGCGGTGGCGCACCTTGAAGCTCAGGTCGTCGACCCTGGCGTAGCCCAGCCACGGGTCCTGATCTGGCCTGGCCTGGAGGGCGCGCTGGTGGCGGACGACGCGCTCGGCGTTGCTGGCGTGGTCTGGGTCGGGCTGAAGGCTGAGCAGAGGTGGGTCGAGCGCCTCCTTGAGCTCGAGCAGGAGGTCGTCGTCGAGCGCGTCGGTGAGGCCCTCGGTGAGCACGTAGAAGCGGCGGACGGGGTAGCTCGAGACGCCTGAGCCGAGCCGGCGAGAGGTGCCCTTCACGCGGAGCGCGCGTGAGGACACGTCGTTCGATGCGACGAGCGATTGCTCGTAGGTGACCATGATGGCGTCGATGAGGTCTCGCTCGGCGTACGTGACGGGGTCGACGTGGTCACGCACGACGCCCTCGACCTCCGGCGCCGCCAACTCTCCGTAGAACATCGCGCGGGCGTCGCCGTCGACGGGCGCGTACTCGGTGAGCTCCTCGCGGGCGTCGCCGTCGCGCTCGGCTCGCCTGATGAGGTCTCCCAGGATGGCGCCCGCCTTCGCTTCACCCTCACCTCGCTCGAACGTGAACAGGGTCGGAGCGTCGCCTGCGACGTGCGCGAGGATCTCGTCGGCGTACCCACGCGCGACGGCACCAGCGATGCGCGCGGCGTCGCCTCGGAGGTCTCTCGAGGAGGCTGCCAGCATGAAGAACCCGAGCGCGAGGCGGCGCGCGTCCAGGTGGTATGGTCCGTACGTGGACGCGTCGAAGTCATTGAATTCAATGTGGATTCTGTCGTCCTTTCCATGGAAGGAGCCGATGTTTTCCGGGTGCGGGTCGCCGATCAGGAGCGTGAGGTGGTCGGGCGGCGCGCCGTAGGACGTGGGGGTCTCGCGGTCCGGCGCGACCGCGTCGCGCCAGAAGATGGCGGCGGTGCCGCGGAAGTACGTGTAGGGGGAGGACGCCATCTTCCGGAGCTTCCCGGCGGTGTCGTCGGGGGCGCGCGCGAGGAGGTCGCGGTTGTCCTGAATCAACGCGTCGCGGAGCCACCGCGCGCGGTCGCTGTTCAGTGAGTCTGTGCGACGTTTCAAGGGGTCCTCGCGTTCGGTGGGGATGCCGATGAGTCGGACGGTGGACGTCTCCGCATCCGATGATCCTGTGTGGTGATGTGTCACACAGAAGATGCCTCGTGTCTCCTGTGGGTCCTCGAGACGTGCTCGCCGATTGGTGCTGGACTCGCCGAGGATCGGCGAGGTAGCTCGCCGAGGAGGCCTTCGCGGGTCGAGTCACCACACCATCAGGGAGGACGTGGAATGGGCGATGAACAGGCGGACTACGATGGAGCGTACAAGAAGCTCTTCTCGCATCCGGTCATGATCGAGGCGTTGTTGGAGGGGTTCGTGTCACAGGACCTGGCGGAGAGCCTCGAGTTCTCTGCGATGACGCCAGTGAACGTCGAGTTCAGGTCGCGCGCTTTGCAGAAGCGCGCATCGGACATGATCTGGAGGATACCGAGGGCGGGCGGCGGCGCGGTCCATCTCATGCTGATGATCGAGTTCCAGTCGTCGGTCGACCACGAGATGGCGGCGCGTGTGCTGAGCTACGTGGCGTTGCTCTATGAGCAGATATTGACCGCCGAGGGAGGCGCGGCGACGGTCAAGCTCCCCCCCGTGTTGCCGATCGTGTTGCACACGGGCTCGAGGCCCTGGAACGCGAAGACGTCGGTCCTCGAGATGATCGAGCTCGAGTCCGGCACCATGTTGGAGGCTTACCAACCTAACCTCATGTATTATCTGCTTGATACGAGGCGATTGGGCGTCGATCTTCTGGAAGAAGTCGGCGGCCCTGCGGCGCTGTTGTTCGAGCTCGAGCGGGTGAACGTGCGCGCCGATTTCGAGGAGAAGTTGGAGCGGCTCAAGGAGATCTTCACGCTCGATCGAGAGCTCGGAGAGTTGTTCATCGTGTGGATGGAGAACGTGTTGGACCGAGGTCATGACAAGGTCATGCTGTCGGATGAGCAGTTGAGAGAGGTCACGGAGGAGGTCGTCATGTTGAGAGAGACGGTGAAGCGCTGGGAGCGAGAGCTCATTCAAGAGGGCCGCGAGGCGGGCCTGGAGGAAGGTCGAGAGGAAGGTCGAGAGGAAGGTCGCGCGGAGTGGGGGCGCCGCGCCCTGATGAAGCTCCTCGCGGCGAGGTTCGGCGAGGCCGAGGGTAGGGATGAGAGGGTCGCGGCGTTGAGCATGGAGCACGCCGACGTGGTGCTCGAGCGTTTGGTGAAGGTGGACGAGTACCCGGATGAGGAGTCGGTGTTCGCGTTGGGTGAGTGACGCGGTGGGCGCGCCTCGCGTTGGCGAAGAGCCGGCGCACCCATCGGGGGGTCCAGAGCGTTCCATGTATACAGGGGGTACCGAGCGGAGGTTCGGTCGGGCCGCACGCTTCTTCACGTTGACGCGTGGTGGGTGAGGGCGGAGGTTTGTCCGGTCGAGGTGTGTCTGTTGTCCACGGAGCGAGAGAATGGCGAGCGCGGCGGTAGATGAGGGAGCGGAGGCGATCGTCCGTATCACGGGCGTGATCAAGGAGTACCCGTTGGGGAAGCAGGTCGTGAAGGCGCTGCGGGGGATCGATCTGGAGATCGCGCGCGGTGAGTTCACGACGATCGCGGGGCCGTCGGGGTCGGGGAAGACGACGCTGCTCAACCTCATCGGTTGCGTGGACGTGCCGACCCGCGGGGACGTGGTGATCGACGGGCACCGCACGAGCGACCTGAAGGACTCGGCGCTCACGGAGCTGAGGCTGCGGACGCTGGGGTTCATCTTCCAGAGCTTCAACCTCGTGCCGGTGCTCGACCTGTTCCAGAACGTCGAATTTCCCTTGCTGCTTCAGGGGGATCTGGGGCCTGCGGAGCGCAAGAAGCGTGTGGAGGAGATCGTGGATCGTGTGGGGCTGACGCCTCAGATTCGCCAGCGCCCCACGGAGCTCTCGGGTGGGCAGCGCCAGCGCGTGGCGATCGCCAGGGCGCTCGTGACGCGGCCCAAGATCGTGCTGGCCGACGAGCCCACGGCGAACCTGGACTCGGTGACGGGCAACACGATCATCGACCTGATGAGCGAGCTCAACGAGACCGAGCGCACGACGTTCATCTTCTCGACGCACGACCCCAGGGTGATGAAGCGCGCGCGGCGCGTGATCCGCCTGGTGGACGGTGAGGTGGTGCGCGACGGCGCGGGCCTCGAGGACGTCATCGAGGCGACCGACGGCGTCCTCCTCCGGTCGGAGGAGCAGGAATGAGGACATCTGACGCGGCGAGGGTGATGGCGCTGCTGGGGCTGCGTAACATCGCGAGCAACAAGGTGAAGTCGACGATCGTCGGCTCGATCATCCTGTTCGGGACGGCGCTGCTGGTGGTGGGGACGGCGCTGCTGGACAGCGTCGAGACGTCGATGGAGAAGGTCGTGACGTCGTCGCTGGCGGGGCACCTCCAGGTGTACTCGTCGGAGGGTCGAGACGAGCTGGCGTTGTTCGGTGGTTTGACGGCTTCGCTGCCCGACATCGGCGAGATCGAGGACTTCTCGACGCTGCGCGCGTCGATCCTCGACGAGGTCGACGGGGTGCAGGCGGTGGTGCCGATGGGCATCGGGGTGGCGACGGGCACGAGCGGGAACGACATCGACAGGGCGATCAGCGCGCTCCGGTTCGCGCGCGAGGGCGACGACGGGAGCGCCGAGGCCTCGGCCCGCGGGCAGCTCGTGGAGATCGCGAAGCTCGTGGAGAAGGACTACACGTACCGCGAGGAGATCCTGGCAGACCGTGAGCGCGCCGAGTCGGACCGCGAGGCGCTCGCGAGGTTCCAGACGGACGCGTTCTGGGAGGGGGAGTTCAAGGAGGACCCTGCGTCGGCGCTGATGGAGCTCGAGACGAAGCTCGCGCCGCTGGCCGCAGACGGCCGCCTGTTCTTCCTGAGGTACCTCGGGACGGACCCGCAGCTCTTCGAGGAGAGCTTCGACAGGTTCAAGATCGCCAAGGGGCAGAAGATCCCGGCGATGAAGCGAGGTGTGTTGCTGAGCAACCGGGTGCATGAGCGGTCCTTGAAGCACCGCATCGCGCGGCAGATGGACAAGGTGAAGCGCGAGATCGAGGAGGAGGGGCGCACGATCGGTGAGGACGAGGACCTGACATCGCGCGTCTCGAGGATGTCGCGCCAGTACAAGCGCGTGCTCTACCAGCTCGACCCGCAGGAGGCCGCGCAGCTCGAGCGCGAGCTGCGCGCCTACCTGCCCGCCGAGCAGGCGCCGGCGGACGCGGGCCTCGCGGCGCTGGTCGAGGCGTTCCTGAGCGTGACGGACGCGAACTTCTACGAGCGCTACGACTGGTTCTACGCCAACGTCGCGCCCAAGATCGACCTCTACCGGGTGAACGTGGGCGACGTCGTGTCGCTCCAGTCGTTCACGCGGAGGGGGTACATCAAGGCGGTGAACGTCAAGATCTGGGGGACGTTCCAGTTCGAGGGCATCGAGGACTCGGACCTGGCCGGGACGGTCAACATCATGGATCTGCTCACGTTCAGGGAGCTCTATGGGAGGATGACCGACGAGCAGCGCGCCGAGCTCGAGACGATCCGGGACGAGGTGGGCGTCGAGGACGTCGAGCGCGAGGGCGTCGAGGACGCGCTGTTCGGTGACGACGCGAACCTGGAGGCGGCGTTCGAGGAGGGCGGCGCGAACGAGCTCGAGGTGTTCGACGGGGAGGACTCGCTGAGCCGCGCGGAGCGCGTGGCGAGGGTGGCCGAGGCGACCTATGAACAGTCGGAGTTGGACAAGGGGCTGGCGTTGAACGCGGCGATCGTGTTGGAGGACGGGGCGAGGGCGCCCCAGGTGAAGGCGTCGCTCGAGGCGATGTTCGAGCGCGAGGGGATGAAGCTCAAGGTGGTGGATTGGCAGCAGGCCGCCGGGCTCGTGGGTCAGCTCATCGTGGTGATCCGGCTGGTGCTCTACGTGGCCATCGCGATCATCTTCCTGGTGGCGCTGGTGATCATCAACAACTCGATGGTGATGGCGACGATGGACCGGGTCTCCGAGATCGGGACGATGCGCGCGATGGGCGCGCAGCGCGGGTTCATCCTGTGGATGTTCATGTTCGAGACGTTCGTGCTGGGCGCGCTCTCGGGGATCGCGGGGGCGGCGCTGGGCGCGGGGATCATCCTGTTTCTCGGGCAGTACGGCTTGCCGGCGAACAACGAGATCGTGCGGTTCATCTTCGCGGGGCCGAGGCTGTACCCGGAGTTCACGACGGGGAACCTGCTGTTCGCCGTGGCGGTGATCTTCGCGGTGAGCGTGGTGTCGACGCTGTATCCGGCGATCGTGGCGATGAGGGTTCAGCCCGTTGTGGCGATGCGAGGGAGGGACTGAAGCATGAAGATGTTGATGCTCATAGCGCTCAGGAATCTGACGCAGGCGAAGTGGCGGACCCTGTTCCTGGGGTCGGCGCTTGCGCTGGTGACGTTCCTGCTGGTGCTCCTGATGGGGTTGTCGCAGGGGATCTCGGACAACATCGTGCGGTCGGCGACGACGCTGACGACGGGTCACGTGAACGTGGCGGGGTTCTTCAAGGCGTCGCCGTCGCAGGCGACGCCGCTGGTGACGGACGCGTCGAAGGTGCGCGAGCTGGTGGAGCGCTCGGCGACGGGCGTGGACTACGTGGTGTCGCGCCAGCGCGGCTGGGCGAGGGTCGTGAGCCCGACGAGCGCGTTGCAGTCGCTGCTCGTGGGCGTGGACATCGCGGACGAGCCGACGCTGCCCGACGTGCTTGAGATGGCCGACCCGTCGGAGTACCTGCCGGCTGTCTCTTATACACATCTGACGCTGCCGACGATCTACTC
>OJDV01000464.1_pt1 | contig 14377 bp, 12 predicted proteins | sample 1592911 | NCBI WGS metagenome assembly OJDV01 (sample SAMN05416860, study PRJEB24817) | seawater metagenome | isolation source: Sea water | place: Canada:Atlantic | collected 2013-11 | reverse complement strand
CTGCCTGTCTCGTGGGCTCGGAGATGTGTATAAGAGACAGAGCTTCAACACTGTTATCATTTAGAGCAGAACCAGAAGAGTCTCAGTTAGATAAGGCATTGGTCCAGAAATTTGTTGGCGCATCACATGGAAAGTTTGATATAGTAAAAGAATTATTGGAAGAACATCCAACCCTCCTTAATGCAGCTCATGATTGGAGAGGAGGCGATTTTGAAACAGGCTTAGGAGCTGCAAGTCATGTAGGTCATAAAGAATTGGTGAATTACTTTTTGGATAAAGGTGCTCAAGCTAATATTTTCACAATGACATTATTTGGACAAATTAATATTCTTAAGTCCATATTAAAACATTCACCTAAACTGATTAATGCAAAAGGACCACATGGTTATACATTATTGCATCATTCAGAAGTGGGTGGAGAGGCGTCAAAAGAAACTAAAGATTATCTAATTTCTTTAGGTTTAAAAGAGACTATAATACCATTATATTAGCTTATGTTTTTTTATTGTCTTCACGTAAAACATTCGTATTTTTGTATTCATTTTAGTACAAACTGATAAATATTTTTTATGAAATCATACGATGTAGCAATAATAGGTTCAGGTCCTGGTGGATATGTAGCAGCAATACGTTGTGCACAGTTAGGCATGAAAACAGCAATAATCGAAAAATATTCTACGCTTGGAGGAACATGCTTAAATGTAGGTTGTATTCCTAGTAAAGCATTGTTATCTTCTTCTCATCATTACGAAGAAGCAACAAAGCATTTTGAAGATCATGGTATTGAAATCCCTGGAGATATCAAGGTGAATCTAGAAAAAATGATTGCACGCAAACAAGCTGTTGTTGACCAAACTACTGGAGGAATCGATTTCTTAATGAAGAAAAATAACATCGATGTTTTCGAAGGTCTAGGAAGTTTTAAAGATGCAACTCATATTAAAATTGAAGGAAAAGATGCTCAAGAAATTGAAGCAAAAAACATCATTATAGCTACAGGATCAAAACCGTCTAGTTTACCATTTATCACTTTAGATAAAGAACGAGTTATTACGTCTACTGAAGCTTTGAAATTAAAAGAAATTCCGAAGCACATGATTATCATTGGTGGAGGAGTTATAGGTTTAGAGCTTGGACAAGTTTACAGACGATTAGGAGCAGAAGTAACGGTTATAGAATATATGGATAGAATCCTTCCAACTATGGATGCTGGTTTATCTAAAGAATTAAATAAGGTTTTCAAAAAAGCAAAATGTAAAATGATGTTGTCTCATAAAGTTCAGTCTGTTGAACGTAAAGGAGATGAGGTTACAGTTAAAGCCGAAAACAAAAAAGGAGAAATTGTTGAGTTTAAAGGAGATTATTGCTTGGTTTCTGTTGGACGTCGTCCTTATACAGATGGTTTAAATTCTGAAGTGGCAGGAGTGAAGCTTACAGATAGAGGACAAGTTGAAGTTAATGAACATTTACAAACCAACGTGAGTAATATCTATGCCATTGGTGATGTTATTAAAGGTGCAATGCTAGCTCATAAAGCTGAAGAAGAAGGTGTTTTTGTTGCTGAAACTTTAGCAGGTCAAAAACCACATATTGATTATAATCTTATTCCAGGTGTTGTTTATACATGGCCAGAAGTGGCTGCTGTTGGAAAAACAGAAGAAGAATTAAAAGAAGCTGGAGTTGAATACAAGGTTGGACAATTTCCATTTAGAGCTTTAGGAAGAGCACGAGCAAGTGGAGATCTTGACGGATTTGTAAAAATATTAGCAGATAAAACTACTGATGAAGTTTTAGGTGTACATATGATTGGAGCACGTTGTGCAGATTTAATTGCTGAAGCTGTTGTTGCTATGGAATACAGAGCATCTGCCGAAGATATTTCTCGCATGTCTCATGCACATCCAACATTTGCAGAAGCAGTAAAAGAAGCGGCTTTGGCTGCAACAGATAACATAGCTTTACATGTGTAATTAGAAAATAGTATTTATATAAAGAAAAGCGAACTCATAAGGTTCGCTTTTTTTTATGTTATACTATGTAATTTATAACATTTAGGTATCTTTAAGCAGATATAATTTACCAACCTCAAGGACTACCATCAACCTGATTTGCTTTCATTAAAAAGTGAATGATTACATTTTTTAGACGTTTCCGACAACGACTTTTATCCGAAAACAAGTTTTCGAAATATATTTTATATGCTATTGGCGAAATAATACTAGTGGTTATAGGAATTCTGATAGCACTTCAGATTAATAATTGGAATCAAAGTCGTCTTAGTGAAAAACTAGAAACTAAATATTACGAGCGCCTTTTAGAAGATGTTAGAGAAGAAAGAGGAATTCTTCAAGCAACTTTAAATTACTCCAATCAAGTACGTTTTCATGCAAAAAATGCAATTTCTGTTTTTGAGAATTCTGAAGATATGAATCCCAATCCTATCGATAATTTAATTGATATGTATCAGGCAAGTCAGTTACATGATCCAAACTCTGCTGCCTCAACTTATAAAGAACTCATTGCTTCTGGTCAAATTAATCTAATCCAAAATGATAGCTTTAAAACAGCCTTAATACGTTATTTCGAAATTGATTGGGATGAATCAACTGTGTTTAAATTACAAAATAAATATAGAGAGAATTTAAGAGGAAAGATGCCAGATGCTATTCAGTCAGAAATCAGGTCCAAATGTGGCGATATTTATATAAAAGTTAGAAATGGATTTGAAGTAGCTTTACCAAAAACATGTGAGATTGAGATTAGCAATAGTATAGCTCAGCCAGTTGTTGAAATTTTAAAAAATGATGAAAGTTTAAAAAGAGATTTACTTTTTTTAATAGGAAATGAAAAAGCAAAAATTGGAATTATGACTAGTACAAAAGGTCAATTAGAAGATCTTATTGAGCAATTAGAAAATATAATCAAAAATGAAACTATTTAGAAGCATTCGTAAAAAATTGTTAGAAGAAAACAACACTATCAAATATTTTAAATAAGAAGGAGGAGTGATTATTTCACTTTAGAACCAATCAATTCAACATCAGCAGTTGACCAGCTTTTTTTTATGGCATCTTTCATTTTAGAAATATTTTCTGAATCTTCTAATTTTTCATAAGCCAACTTTAGTCCGTGTTGTGCCCAACCATTTCTTGGCAATCGCTCTAAATCTTCTTGATATATTACAATTGATTCTTGATATTGTCCATTTTTAATAAGTACATCACCTAAATGATGCCGAATAGAGAAAAACCAATCTGGTGGTTCATTATAATTTAAGGCGTCTTCTATAATTACAGCATTTTGTAATAGTGAAATACTAGCTTTATAATTGCCTTGAACGGTTAAGAGTTCAGCTTCTAAAACCAAATCTGCGATACTAATTAAATTCCCAACAGTATTTATTTCCCAGATAGTAATCTCATTCATACTGTCATCTGCCGAAAAGATTTTTAAAGCTTCTAATTCGGTTTTAGCTTTTTCTAATTCACCTTTAGCTGCATAAGCCATGCCTTTTGCATAGTGTTGCATTGCCAAAGGGTATTTTAAATCACTGGTTTCTTCTTTAGCAAGTATCTCGTCCCACATTCCAAACTTCACCATTGAATAATAAGGAATTACGTAATAATGTTGCAGTGTTCCCCAACCTGGTTCAGCCATAATATCTGGATGTACATGTTTAGATACTTTGTTAGCTCCAATCATCGCCCAATGTTTATTGCCTTCTAATGCAGCAGTTGCCGCCATAAAATGATAGTTATGCGGATAATAGGCTAGAGGATAAGCACCTTGAGCATGACACAAAGTAACATAAGTACTATCTGCTTTTACAGCATTAATATTAGATACTGTGCCTTTATGATAATCACCTGTTCGTATATAGATATGTGAAGGCATATGTACTAAATGACCAGCACCTGGAATTGTTCCGTCATCAAACACTTTTGCAGAAGCATATGCACGTTCTGGAGTACTTGATGCTTCAACTGCATGAATGTAAAAATGATTGGCACCTGGATGTATTGGATTAATTTTAATGATATTATCTAAAAGTGAAACAATTTCTGGTGTCCATGGTTTTTCTGTACCATCTTTTTCATTTAAATCCCAAGGATGTAAATTCATTACAGATTCGGCATACAACGTAGCAATTTCAGAATCATTAGGATATGTATTGTGAATGGATTTTAACGCATTAGAATAATTAATATCTAATAGTGAACGATCTTCTGGAGGCGTTGCAGAATAGCGTTCTGCCATAGCATTAATCAAAACCTTTTCTTTTTCTGTAGAGTTAGCTGATAGTTCTTTTGCTTCTTGAATAGCATTGTAAGCACGTTCATAGTGATCGTCTTCCATTCCTGCATTGTAATTAGGACCTAATACATAGGCATAGCCCCAAAATGCCATAGCGCAATTTGGATCTAGTTTTGTAGCATAAAAAAAAGAACGTGCAGCTTCTGCATGATTAAAAGCATATGCTAAAGTTAATCCTTGATTAAAATATTTTTGCGCCAACTCACTAGTTGAAGTGATAGGGTAATTAAGGGTTCCTAAGTCTTCAAATAAAGGAGCTTTATTGTCTTTTTTGTACCAATCGGCATCAGTAATCCTTGGAGCACATGTGTATTTTGCTAAAGGAGGTGTGGTTACGACAATTTCTGGTTTCGGATTTTTATCCGATTTACAAGAGATAAAACATAGGCTGAGGCAAAGCAAAAAAAGAAGTTTACTTTTCATATTTGTAATTTATAAAATTAGCTGGTTCTCATAAAGATATTGAAAATAGCTAAGAGGTCTTAGATTAGAAACAGGATTTGTGTCTTTGGTATGAAATGAGTTATGGTTGGACACTAAATTACGAGTATGAGCCTTCTTTTTATTATATTTAGAAAATAGAATTATAGAACTATGTCGAACGAACTTACACTTACAACACCAGCGCTTTTGTTTTCAGCCATCTCACTGATAATGTTGGCTTACACCAATCGTTTTTTAGCTTATGCTGCTGTAATTAGAAACCTACATGACAAGTATCTTGAGAAAATGGATGATTCACTTATTCAGCAAATTAAGAATCTAAAATTGAGACTAAATTTAACACGTTGGATGCAAATTTTCGGAATTACAAGCCTGTTGTTTTGTGTATTGACAATGTTTCTGATTTATATAGATTATCATGTGTTTGCCGTTTGGGTATTTGGTGTAGCGTTAATTTTGCTTATCCTTTCTTTGACATTATTGATCAAGGAAATTCAAATATCAGCTAAGGCTTTAAGTCTACATTTAAAGGATATTGAAAGTCATTTGAAAAAGAAATAAAAACTATAACTCTTTAATCAAATCATTAATTCTTAAACGCTTACTATAATCGTCTTCGTTTATATCTCTAACAAAACAAAAGATACTTATTTGTTCGCTTTTAACTTTCTCTGAGAGTTCTTCAACAGTAAACGGTCCAAATTCTCTAGACCTTTGTATATAGTAAAACTCATGTCCATATATTAAATCAGACACCTTTTGTTTGTACTTTTCTTTTAAAAATGATTGTACGTCCTCAATACTATTTAAATCTTCGGTGTAGTTTGTGGTATTAATAAAAAGCGCAAATTCTTTCTTGTTTTGATGATTCAAAACCAAAACATCATCATCCTTGAAATACGCTTTGACTACAATCAGACCATCTTCTGTCTCAATAGAAAAGATATTATTGATGCTTAAAGTCCATGACGTCTTTATTACTGAAGCTTTTCTTGATATTTCAAGAATCTGATCTTCCTTAAAGGTGTAAATAGATTTTTTCTTAGAAATCCCATTCACTAAAACCCATTCCTGATTTATAAAATGCGAATCGTGATGACGATCGAAATCAAATGGTTTTAAGTTAGGAATTGTGTTGCGTAAGTAATCTTCCATTAAGTAGGTTTTCTACAAAAATAATAATTATTAGTCCAACGTAATTTTTGAGGATTTATTGAATGGTTTAAAACTTTTCCAAAAAACGTAAGACTTCTTTTTTGTAAGTTCTACTTATTGGTAACGCATTATCTTGAATGGTAATATGTTCATTTGTGAAAGACTTAATAGCAGAAATAGCAATAATATATGATCTGTGAATCCTTATAAATAAAGGCTTGGGTAACTTAGCTTCAATAGAAGTAATGGTTTCTCTGGTGATTATGGTTGTGTTTTTTAAATGTATTTTCAGATAATCGCTATAGCTTTCAATATAGATAATATCTTCAAAATCTATTTTAATCATTTTACGATCGGAGCGGACAAAAATGAAATCGGAACTATCATTTAATGAATTTAGAGGTTGTTCTTTTTCACCATAAATTTCAAAATAAGTATGAATTGCTTTTTGAAGTCTTTCAAACGAAATAGGCTTTAGTAAATAATCAACTGCTTTAAGTTCAAAACCTTCAACAGCATAGTCTCTATATGCTGTAGTGAAAATAACTTTGATATTGCTGTTGATAGACTTCGCGAATGAAATGCCAGATATTTGTGGCATATTAATATCTAAAAACACCAAGTCAATATTTTGATTGCTGATATGATTAAACGCTTCAATGGCATTACTGCAACTCGCTACAATGTGTATGTTATTAATTTTAGATAAATGGGTTGCTATGATTTCTCTTGCGATAGCTTCATCGTCTACTATTAAACAGGAAATTGTATGATTTTTAGTCATGTTTAGCTGTTTTTAAGTGTAACTGAACAGAAAAAATAGTGCCTTGATTTGTAATGTCTAGATCATACTGATTTGCATATAGTAATTCCAATCGCTTTTTTATGTTGTCTAATCCTATGCCTTGTTGCAAATTGTTGTTTTCAGAATTTGAATTCTGTATGTTGAAATCAATCGAATTTGAATTTGCAGAAAGTTGAATATCAATTTTAAGTTCACCGTCAATAATAGTTCCATGTTTAAAGCTATTTTCTACAAATGGAAGTAACAGCATTGGAGCAATAGTAATCGATTCATCAGTAGCATCAATATTAAAGTCCACATCTAATGTATCGTTAAATCGCATTTTTTCTAAAGCGATATAATCCTTGATATGAGCAATTTCTTCAGAAAGTAAAACAAAAGGTTTTTCAGATTGATACAAGAGGTAGTCTAACAAATTTGACAATTTAAGAATCATATCTGGTGTTTGGTCTGCTTTCTTTAATGCAAAACCATACATGGTATTCAATGTGTTAAATAAGAAATGCGGATGAATTTGCATCTTTAAATAATTGAGTTCCTGTTCTTTTAGTTTAAGCTGTGTGTCTAATATTTTAGTTTCTAATTTATTGGTTATAGTGGCTTGTTTTAAATTCAGTTTTAAGAGTTTAAACGCGCTCATGATAATCACAATAAGGTATACAGCTGTCATTATGAAAATAACATTCTTTGTAAGTGGGTTCATAACTGCATATTCAAAATGCGAGATATAAATCAGACTAAAAAAGATGGATACGAACAGTAAATACAACGAAATGATTAAGGTATAACCACTATAAAGTGCAAAACGCCAATATTGTTTCGTAACTAAATAATCTGGTATTAATTTGTACGTGGCTACGTAAGTTGTTGCAATTGTAATTGGCATTAAAAAAAGAGAGAATGTAAGCGTATCTTCGTATGTCGCTTTTTCTACTTCGAAAAAATTAGTATAAAAAAATAAGACACCAACCCAAAAAAGGAGATGTAAAAGGACTTGCCCAATTTTCTTTAATATCAATTGCCGTGTAAACATATATGCAATACAATAATACTATATTTTTTTACTGAAAAAGATGAATTAGAGACGAACGACCAATTTAGTAAGGTTTTTAACCTTGATGCTATATCCAGTTTTAAAATGGTTGTTGGTCGCATTAATAAAAAAGGGGATGATCTTATTTTTAAGTTTGGGTATGTTTAACTAAATTTAAAAACTATGATAACACTTACACTTGCTTTAAAAAGCGTATTTAGCCTTTCAATATTTATGAATATTTTTATGGATGGTGGTCCATTATTTATGTCATTAATATTAATCTGTTTACTTGTATCAATTGCATTTCTTGTCGTTGGATTTTCTTCGGCCAAAACATCTCAAGAGAAAGCAAAGAAGATGCTTAAGCTTGCTGCAGACGCTAGCCTGTTAGGATTAGTGATGGGATTTCTAGGGTCAGTTCTTGGTTTAATTACTGCTTTTGATTCTATTGAAGCAATGGGTAATCCTGATCCAGCTATTTTTGCTGGAGGATTAAAAGTGTCTTTATTAACAGCAACTTTCGGACTTTTTACATTTGTGGTTGCTCGGATTGGAATCTTAGTTTTGAGATCTGTTTTAAAACCAGAATCAAAAATCGAATAGTATACTAATCAATTAATATTTTTAAAGCGAGACTATTAAAATAGTCTCGCTTTTTTGCGTTAGTAATTCATTAACCTATGTTAATTTTTTATAAATTTATAATTATTTAGCATTTAGATGTGACTTAATATAAAAGTGTGTGTCTTAATGTTAACCTTTTATAATCAATCCAATATTTTTGGAACCCTTAGAAAAAATTAATAAGCAAACTGACGAAGAGCTAGTAAGTAACATTGTGAAAAACAATGACACTTTACTTTTCGAGGTTTTGTATGATCGTTTTGCACATTTAGTGTACAATAAATGCTACGGTTTTGCTAGGGATGAAGACGAAGCTAAAGATTTAACGCAAGATGTATTTTTGAAACTATTTGTTAAGCTGGGAAGTTTCAAAGAGAAGTCTAAATTTTCAACATGGTTGTATGCATTTACATATAATCATTGTGTGAATTATGTTACACGAAATACAGCTAAAAAATTTGAAAAGCAATCTGTAGATTATGCAGATATTGAAAATATTTCAGAAGAGCCAAACGATGAAGGTTTTAATGACATGAGAATAGATAAACTCAAACAAGCATTAGAACTAGTTTCACCTGATGAAAAAATGATACTGTTGCTAAAATACCAAGACAATCTCTCGATAAAGGAGATTGAAAGTGTTTTAGATATTGGAGAAAGCGCTGTTAAGATGAGAATCAAACGTGCTAAGGATAAATTGTTAACTGTATATGATAATAACCTAATGTAATGGAAAATCCTTTCAGAGACATAGATAAGCCACTAAGATCAGTTCCGCCAGAACTGAAGTCTAAGGTTATGAATGATATTGCCATAGCAAAATTGTTGATGGAGTTAGCAGAATTGTTCTCTTACAATCTTGGTGATGTTATAGAAACAGTAATGAGTAAAAGACATAAATAATAGCTATTAATAAATAATCATACAAAATGGATAAAGTAACAGAATACAAAGACATAGCCATGGAATCGCTCTCTACGATGTGGCTAGAAATAACAAAGATTTTTCCAAGCATAGTTGGAGCTGTAGTTGTTTTAATTATTGGTTGGCTTGTAGCTAAAATTGTTGTTAGGGTAATTAAAAAAGCATTGAAACTTGCTAAAGCAAATAAACTAGATGATAAGTTAAATGAGATAGAAATAATTGAAGGTAAGAAACTCAATTTCGATACGATTAAAATTGTTTCCACTTTTGTGAAATGGTTAATCTATATCATGTTGCTTATAGTAGTTTCTGATATTTTAAACTTAAAAATTATATCTGAACAGATAAGTAACTTTTTAGGATTCATTCCTCAGTTATTTGTAGCACTGATAATTTTTACCTTAGGCTTGTTGTTTGCAAACTTTGTAAAAAATGCATTAAAATCCTTATTTGAGTCTATGGACTTATCAGGAGGAAAAATGATTAGTCAAGTCGTGTTTTTCTTGTTAATCATATTCATTTCTATAACCGCTTTAAATCAAGCAGGCGTAAATACAGATATAATAACGAGCAACCTTACTATGATTCTGGCAGCTTTCTTATTGTCTTTTGCTTTAGCATTTGGACTTGGAGCAAGAGAAGTAGTAGCCGATTTATTAAGAACGTTTTATACGAGAAAGACTTATGAAGTTGGTGCGAAAATAGAGTTTGAAAATAAAATTTATGAAGTAGATTCAATAAGTAATATTTCAGTAGTACTGAAAAATTCAGATGGTAAACTTATTGTGCCTATTAAAGAAATAGTGGAGAATCAGATAAAAGTTATAGACTAAATAATTTAGGGTTAAAAGGTTAGTATATAATTATAAGGCTGTAGCGATTTGAAGATGCTTCGCTTCCCTTCTCATTAATTTGAGAAGGGATTTTTTTATTTACGCTTGCTTCGCTTGTTGTAATTTTTATCACCTCTAGTTTTAGGTTTACTATATTTTGCTGCAATTTTGAATTTATACGAACCTCCTAAGTTTTCTTTTTTGTTTTTGTCTTTCTTTTCGTGGAATGCTGGTCCTGGTACATCATCGTCTGTATGCTTTGTAGGATTGTTTCGTTCTCTAATTTGCGGACGCTCTTCTTCAATTAACACCTTAGAAACTTCAACGTTTTCTGGGAATTCTAGTAATGGAACTTCCATTTCCATATACTCTTGAATCGTTTCAATCGCTTCCTGTTCTTTAGGAGTAGAGAAGGTGAGTGCACGTCCTTGTTGTTCAGCACGTCCAGTTCTACCAATACGATGCATATAGTTCTCTGGAAATTTAGGTGTATCAAAGTTGATGACATGACTTATGTTTTCAATATCTAATCCACGAGCCATAACGTCTGTAGCAATTAAAACTCTATTGTCTCCAGCTCTAAATTGCTCAATACTTCTAAGTCTATAGTTTTGTGTCTTATTAGAATGAATTACGCAAGATTGACCTGGGAAACGCTCTTCTATCTCATCGTACAGTAAATCTGCAAGCCTTTTAAATGCTACAAAAACGAGCACTTTATTATAGGTTTCAGAATCTTGTAATAGATGCTCTAGCAGGTTTGTCTTTGTATGGAAATTTGCGACATCATAACGTTCTTGATCTATATTATGTAAAGGCGTTCCAGAAACTGCTATTGTAACGCGTTCAGGTTTTGTAAAGAAATCTGTAATCAGTTCATCGACATCTTCAGTCATTGTTGCCGAAAACATTATGTTCTGTCTTCGATCGGGTAATATGTCAAAAATATTTAACAACTGATGTCTAAATCCTAAATCTAACATCACATCAACTTCATCAATCACTAATTTTTGTATGCTTTTTAAATGCAATACATGGCTTACAGCGAGATCAAATAAACGTCCAGGAGTTGCCACAATAATGTCTTGTCCTTGAGCAACAGCCTGTTTTTGAGTATTTATGTTTGTGCCTCCATAAACACCTAAAACTCTAACATTAGTATATGCAGCTAATTTTTCAATTTCGTCAACAACTTGAACGACAAGCTCTCTTGTAGGTACTAAAACTAATACTCTTGGATTTTCTTGAGTAGAATATTTTAAATGGCGCAAAATAGGTAACATGTAAGCAAATGTTTTACCAGTACCAGTTTGCGCAATACCAACGACATCATTACCTGAAGCTACAAAATTAAAAGCTTCTGCTTGTATTGGAGTCGGCTTTATAAAGCCTAAGTCGTTTAGAGCATTGTATAAAGGTGTATTTAAATTTAAATCTTCAAATGAGATGGCATCGTTTTCCATGATGCAAAAGTAAGTTTATTTACAAGAATATGGTACTAATAGCCATACTCAATTAAATCTGGAATCATATTTTGTGCCTGAGATTTCCAATTGGTTTCGGGTGATTCCCATTGGGTGTATGAAGTATAACGTTTAAATTCGATGTCTTGACTTATAGTTTCTGTAGCATCAACTAATGCAAAGTAAGATGAGCCATCAGATTCTTTATAACTAAATGAAAAGGCATAATATGTTTTATTATTTTTTTTAATCTTTCCTAAAGTTTTGATCTCATCAGGAAGCCCATCGTCTTCTCCTATGTAATTATATAAACTAAGTTTGGCAAAGCTTTCAGGATTGATGAATTTTTTAGGAACTTTATTTAGTTGATTCTTTTTATGGAAGGCTTCTATAATCTCAAACCTTGAATATAAACTATCTAAACTGCGTTCAATGTAGTCCTTTGCTAAAGGTTGATCATTAGCAATACGTGATGTTGTGGCTAACAATTGAAGCCAGTTGTTGCTGTCGTCATCTATAAAGGCTTTTGTAAATACATCACTAATATTACTCGAGTGTTTTACCTTATTGATAAAATTCAAATAGGAAAACATTAAACTATTATACTCATAATTATAGTCTTCAGGGTTAGAATTGGCTTTAGCATCTTGATACAATTTTAAATCTGAAAGCGCATACTCCAAAATCGTATCATAATTACGTATTACTAATTGTGAATGATTTGGTTGTTCAGAAATTAAAGATGTTGAAATGCCAATAACATCATCTCTGAAATGTTCCTTGTCTCTTAGCTCTAAAATTTTTTGATAATTCACTACAGCAAAATCTAAAGAATCTCTAAAAGGTTTTAGTATCGACCAATTATAATCTTCATCGCTTTTTGGAGGAGAGTTAAATATTAGCTCTTTGTAAATTTCAAGTCTGTTGGTATTTTTTAAATGTGGTATTGTAGTAATTATAGATGACTTTAAGCTATTGTTAGTGGTTTTTTGATGATACAGTTTTAGAAGTACACTTGTGGTTGTGCTATCATTTATATTTGCCAATTCATCTACAATTCTCTTTTTGACAATTTGTGTTTTAAGAGTATCTAAATAAGTGTCAAATAGTGCGTTTTGTAGTTTTGAAACGTCAATTTCATCAAACTCATAATAGTCAAATGCTCCAATAGCGTTTTTATATATTAACGTGTCTGAAGCTTTTAAGTCTTTTAAAATAAGGTCAGTTTTTGATGCATAATAATCAAAAGGCTTTACTTGTTTTGTTGTTTTGTAGGAGCTAAAGATGGAATCTGATAAAGAACTATTCATTTCGTTCTTGCTTAAGTAAGCAGACATACTAAAAACCTTTTTCATATCTAACCATATTTGATGGCGAACAGAAACTTTAGTAGTTTCATTTTTTATATAGAACTCAATACCGTCATTTCCATTTACTTTAATGTTCTTTTGACCTATGATGGTGTCTTTCCATGACTTTAATGCATCTATGTAAGTGTCGAAAAACTCATCTCTATTAGCTATTTTAAAATAATCCTGTAAATCGGAGAAACTTAATTGATAAACACCTCCAGTGCTTGAATTTCTTCCGTAGTAATCTGTAGAGTTTTTTATATAAGTATTACTATAATCTGTTGTGTCAATTTCAAGGCGATAATCTTTAAAATAGGCAACTTCAAAATCCGTATCTTCTGGTTTTAAAGTTATAGTCTCATTAGCTTCATAAGGTTCAAATGCAAAATCTGTAAAAAAAGGATGATCTCTTGAAACCTTATCAGATTTATTCAGTTTTTGTTTCAATAGTAAATAGGTACGATTTCCTCTGAAGTAAACTCTACAAATAGAATGGTATGTGCTATCAAGAAGCAATTCATATTCTCTACCCTCATAACCATCCAAATGAATGATTTTTGTTTCAGAAACCAATTCAGATCTTGCAGTTAGTACGGTTTCCATTTCCTCAAAACTATCTGGTAGGTCTTGTACATAATAGCCTAATGGCTGATCGTTATATCTAAACAAAAAAACATCTTCATTGTCAATATCTGTAACCGAATACATGTTTAGTTTATAAGGGTCGCCATCCTCATCTAATGGGTTTGTAACTTCTCTAGAAATATCTTTTGGTTCTCCCGGTATTTTGAGTGAAAATGCACCTTTTGTATTCGTATAGGAAATAAGGGGTTTAGCCTCCTTTATTATGGTTTTAGGTTTGGTGATTTTTAAAGAATTGAAAAAGGTATCGATTGTTTTATTTTTAATTTGAGTTTTAGTGTCTTCAACCGATAAATAATACACGATACCATTTTGAAGCGTAATAAAAGAGCGCATTTGTCTTTGGTCATTAACGCTTACTAAAACTTCATATCGCAAACCTTGTTTGTATTTTTTCTTTTTTTTGTTTAGTAATTTTCCATTTATGTTGCTAATTGTATTGTTGATGAATTTATCCATAATGGTTTGATCATCATCCTTGCCATTCACCTTCCTTAAATCAATTGCAAAAAAGGAAAAAAATGTTTTTGTATCTGTATTATAGCTATAAATTGTAAACGAGGGGTATTCGTCTTCGTAATTAGGTTTTTGAGGTAATTGCAATGTAAAGCCTAAATCAGTATCTACATGAGTATACCAATCTGAATTGGATGCTTCATTGCCTTTAGTATTTGAAGTTGCTGTAATATTAAGGCTACTTAGAAAAAGTATAATTACTAATACGCAAGTTTTTTTGAGACTATTGTTTAATGACTGTCTCTTATACACATCTCCGAGCCCACGAG
>OJDV01000463.1_pt1 | contig 14390 bp, 10 predicted proteins | sample 1592911 | NCBI WGS metagenome assembly OJDV01 (sample SAMN05416860, study PRJEB24817) | seawater metagenome | isolation source: Sea water | place: Canada:Atlantic | collected 2013-11 | reverse complement strand
TGATTGAAATCCATGACATACTCATCGTTGTTATTTTCAAATTCAGCTTCTGAATTGTTGGGTGCGCCCAATATTCGTGCATCTCGGTCAACCCCATTTTCAGATTGAAGAGCACCGTTATTTGTGCTTGTCGTGCCCGAGCTTGTGAATCCATTACTACATCCATCTCCATCAAATTCTAAATAATCTGGAGTTCCACTGACATCTGCATCTGGTATTTCCGAAATTGTGGCAATTCCATCTTCGTCATCATCCGTATCTCTCCAATCTCTTTCACCATCACCATCAAAATCTTGAACCGCGACATTCGATCCGCAAATTCCATTGTTTACGACAATGGTTATAATTGGATCTACTTCCGCCGTTCTTGTATTGCCTGCAGGTCCAGAAAAAACAATAGCAATATTATTTCCTCTGACCCACGCTCCTTGATTTACTATTTCTTGAATAATAAGACTAATGTCAACTGTTCGCTGATCAAGACCAATCTCTCCAACGGCATTCCAATCTGCAGGAGACCAGGTTTCACTCCGAGCAGTTAGCGTACGAGCTGAAATGTTAGAATTTGCAGTTGTAAAGGCCGGAGCATTTGCAATTAATTCCCCATTAATGGTAATTGTAACAGCCCCGGTTTCGACCTCATCTGTTTCAAATTGAATATAAGTTGAATTCACCGTTTCCCCCTGACCTACATTAACATTTGGAAAATAAAGACCTACAAGCTGTCTCCCTCCGTTAAAAGCATCTGTAACAAACTCTAAATCACTACTCGTAATATACATACTCCCATCAGAGAACGTTTCTTCACCATAATCTCCACCGGTAGAAAATGCACTATTCCCACAATCCCCATCAAAGGCATCATCTAAGCCATTTTGATTTGCATCTAAGCCTGATAAAGTCACATCAACTACTCCATCGCTATTTGCATCGTTTCCTTCAATTACATCTGTTACACCGTCATTGTCTGAGTCTGAATCTTGATAATCTGGAGTTCCATCACCATCGCGGTCATAAGGCGTAATAGGTGTGTTAAATGTAGAGATATCCCAAAAATCAATTATTCCGTCGTCATCAGAATCCAATATAAGGCTTGGAAAACGGTAATTTGCAGTACTCAATCCTTCTCGAGTATCGTCTATCCCATCTGAATCTGAGTCGATATCAATATAATCTGGAAGAAGTGTTAACGCCGAAATACCTTCAAAAGCTGCATCTGTATTTGGAATAGCTAAACCCGTTGTTTCTAGTAAATCTGAATAACCATTATTATTTACATCCGTGTCTCCATCAACTTGCCCATCTCCATCAACATCAACTCCACCAGCTTCTAAAAGATCTAAAATTCCATCGTTGTCTGAATCCAAATCTCGGTAATCCTTTCTTCCTTCTCCATCGCTATCTGGATTTATGGCGATCATAATTCCACTTTCTGCAACTGTTTCGATAGCATCTACTATTCCATTAACTCCAACCGCTCCATCTATATTCCCATTAATTGCATTATAGCCCGCCGGTTGAATTCCAGCATTAGCTTCGATTGCATCAGGAATTCCGTCATCATCAGAATCTCGATCAATATAGTCTGGAATGCCATCGTCATCAAAGTCTTCCGTTCCTTCTACATCATCTCTAATTCCATCATTGTCTGAGTCTAAATCACATTGGTTTGCAACGCCATCACCATCTGAATCAACTATTCCTTCAAAAAAATCTGGTAATCCATCTCCATCACAATCTGGGCCTGTGGCTAATCCAAAATTATTATTGGCGTCGGTTTCAGCAAAATTCACAGCATCTGTAAATGAAATAGCCTCAACATTATCTGTCGTTAATGAAAAAGAAGCAGGATATGAAGAAAATTGCGTGCTGGTTAAAAGACTTCCTGTTGAAGCATACAAAAATGAATAATCTCCATTTACATCTGATAAGGTAGATTGAACCCTTGTATCTTCAGGATCAACCATTCCATCATTGTTGTTGTCTATGTATAGATAAACTCTAACATTGGCTATCCCAGGCTCTCCGCCATCTTCAACTCCATTAAAGTTTAGGTCATCATAAACGGTGCCTGAACCTGTATTCGCATCTGCCACCAAAGAAGCCAATGCCTCAACGTCAGAACCAAACCCTGCAAAAGTGATGAAGTTGCTCACAACTCCTGTCGTAAGATTTATTTCCCCTAATCGGTTATTACCATCCCCCTCGGAACCGTACAATTGACCATTGTTACTAAACGCTAAGCCTTCAACATCATCTTCAGAAAGATTGGCAACAAAAGTAAATACGCCAGTGTACTTGTTAATTTCTACTAGTACATTGTTGACACCATTATCATTGGATGAAGCATAAATTTTTCCGGTTCCAGGATCAACTGCTAAATCATCAGCATCCACATCAATACCTGTTCCTGAAATTACCAAATAATCAATTCCCGATCCAAAAGCATTAGCAACAAATAAACCGGTAGTAACATCAATTTGAAATAGCAAATCAGGTGTTGCTCCATTTTTCCTTTCTATGGCCCACATTTTAAACGTTTGCCCATCGAGCATTAAACCATCAACATCATCCAGATCTTGGGGCCCTGAAGAACCATTTGCTGTTCCCCCTCCATCAATTTCTCCAATAGCTGTATATGCTCCGGTTGTAATGTTTAGCGTTCCAAAATCACCCCCGTTTGCTGCAAACAATTGATTTGCTCCGGGGATAGGATAAAATGCTATGGCTTCAATATTCGTTGCACCAGTTGTTGGTCCGATAAGAACTTTTACACCCGTTACTCTATTAATTGAGAAAAGTTGATTTGTTCCGTCAGAAACATAATAGAATATATCGGGGTTTGCTGCATTTGCGAAATTAGAAAAGAGCGCAATCAACAACAGAGATGAGAAAAAGTATTTCATTAAAGTTCTAGTAGCTATTAACGCTCAAATTTAATAAAAGTTGAGTTATTATTTAAAGGATGGCCTAAATTTATTGCAGGGCATCTTATGACCAGTTGTACGAATGTTATTAAATTTAGTTACAAACAATTAGCGAAACAATTCACAAAGAACTGAAGCACTTCTGACAACTATTAAGTTACTGAAAGCAAACACCTTATACTCATCTCAACTACAAATAGTCAACTAATTGTTTCGATATTTTTTTAAAATACCGTTTTTTAGCATAAGAAGAAACCCAGCTAATGCCTTGAACTGAATTAGAAAAAAAGATTTCTTCGGCTTGTTCTAAGTCTGACAATTTTAGAGATGCCTGCTTTACTTCATAACCAAGGTGCATTAGTTTATTGACAACTACCCTTCTCATAACTCCATCAATTGCTCCATGTTTCAAATGTGGAGTATAAACGTTCTTACCTTCTGTGATAAACAAATTAGACGAAGTCCCTTCAACTAAATAGCCTTTGGTGTCCTGCAAAATAAGCTCATCAAATATAGACTCGTCTTTCTCTTTCGCGGCCATTACATATTGGATTGCATTGAGTGTTTTAAGTCCAGAAAATTGAGAAGGAAAAATAGTTACTTTCTGAGAAACGCCCAATTTATAGCCGACTCGATTTAACAAATAACCATCATCAGAGACCCTGTCTGTTTCCAGATAAAAGAAGACTTGATTTGATTCAGGGGCATATTTTCCTAATCCAGATCGTTGCGCAATAATTCTAAGAATTGCTCCTCTCTCAATTTCATTTTTAATTAATAACTGGTCAATACAAACTTTTAAGATTTCTACATCTCCTTTAGAACAATTGATTTCCAACGCATTTAATCCCTTTTGCATTCTTTCGAGATGAAAATCAAGGTATTTCACCTTTCCTGAAACAACTCGAACTGATTCAAAAACGCCATCGCCAAATTTCATCGCACGATTTAGCCTAAATATTGGGTTATTTTCCTCGTAAAATTTATTGTCGTAACATACGTAGTTGGATACCATGCTTAAAAGTTTAAGAGATAAGTAATTTGATCAATGAACGCAGAAAGCGACTTCGGAACAGTAATTAACGTGAAAGCAATTCCAAACAACGCGCCGGTAATGTGCGCATCGTGGTTGATGTTTGAGGTATTTTTTCTTGATTGGTAATGTTCATATGCTAAGTACCCTAATCCAACTACAATTGCAGGAATTGGAATCGGAATAAACATTAAATTCAAACTTGTTGAGGGACTGAAAATAATAAAAGAGAATAGAACTGCCGAAACCGCTCCAGAAGCTCCAATAGAATGGTAGCTTGGATTATTTTTCTCTTTTTTATAGGTAGGCAAAACAGCAAAGACAATGCCCCCCAAATACAACAAGACAAAGTAGAAAATTCCAGTATTCCCTAAATAACTTTCAAAATTAGATTGTGCCGCTCCACCAAATACATACAGAACATACATGTTAAAAAACAAATGCGTCCAGTCTGCATGCAAAAACGCATGTGAAACAAACCGGTAATACTCCTTTCGCTCATCAACAGTATAGGGAGAAAAATCGAATCGATAAAAGAAATCTTTATTGCTAAAAGCTGGAATGGATACCAGACAAGTGACAACGATAATAATTATTGCGATCATAATTGATTAAAAAAGCTCGTCAAATAAAGATGGGGCGTCAGGAGAATCCTTTTTATCCGGTTTTTTAGTAGCTGGTTTTGGCTTCGGAGATTCCTTATTCGGTTTCTCCAACTCTTTTGATTTCTTTACTTCGAGTTCTTTCTCGGGTTCCACAACTGACTCCTCAATTTCTAAAGGAATAGAAGTTGGTTCATCCAAGTCTTTTAAGACTTTACGAGGTTCAGGTTGAATTTCAGTCTCCTCATCTTCCTCTTCTTCAGAGTCCCCATCCTCTTCAACATCTTCTAAATCATCCGGAATGTGTTCTTCGTTTAGCTCATTATCAACTTCTTCTTCTTTTGCTTCTGGCTCTGGTTCTGGGTAATAATTTTTTTCAAATTCCTCGACGCTAATTTTAACAATATCAGCCGCTTGTTCGCCAACTATTCTATCTATTGCCTTTACCTTGTCGTAACTCAGTTTATTCCCAAGGGCCTTCATTCCTTTTACAGAAATAAAATCCAATAGGTTGATCTGTTCATTCTCTTTCGCATCTTTTCCTCGCAGTTTTGCAAAAGAAATATCAATCACCGTATGATGATCTGTTGAGACCAATTCCAACAAACTCTTTTCGTGCTCTGTAATGAACAGAGTTTTTTTGTCCGTATCATCCACTAAGAAACGTTTCACATAGAAATCTTCCTTTTCTCCATCAAAATGGATAGCCGTAATTGGTTTTAGCGGATTCCACTTTTCAATCACAATTAAATCATCGTCAAAATGGTTGGTAATTGCAGTGTTAATCAACTTATAATGACCTGACTGTGTAATGGTCAAAATCTTATCATCTGCCTTAAACTGACCCAACAATTCTCCTCTACCGTCAGTATTTAAACGCTGTACTGCATCGTCGAACCAAATTTTACGAGCACTTAGGGTAGATGTGCCAGCCTCTTTCAACTTGATTTTACTTACCACGTTTTTGTTCAAGGTATTGCCTTTTGCTGCTCTTCCTTTAATGGCTAAATCAGAAAAGTCAAAATCAAATTTCAATTTCTTGAGCTTTGCTTTAGGTCTCAATACAACTTGCACCACCTCAGCCTCTCCATTCGGATTTGCAGAGAAATACAGCACCTTAGAACCTGGAGTTCCTGCCGTTAAATCATATTCTTTGTCTCTTGTAATGGAGGTTACCGGAAAGCGTTTTACCATCGTTTTTCCTGCTTTGCCATCCTGGTAAATCAGGTTGTATGTGGTTCGTTTATCCCCTTTTTTCCAAACACTAACGTGAGTAATATTCTTCCCAACAAACGACTTCGACTGTATCTTTTGCACCATCATTTTACCGTCTTCTCGGAAAACAATAACATCATCAATGTCAGAACAATCTGCTACAAAATCAGATTCTGTTTTCTTTAATCCATGGCCGATAAATCCTTCCGCCATGTTCACGTACAACTTCGCATTCGCCACCGCAACTTTTGTTGCATCAATGGTTTCGAACGACTTAATTTCTGTTTTACGCTCCCTGCCTTTCCCGTGCTTATTTTTAATTCTTTTGAAATAGTCAATTGCAAACTCTGTCAAATTTGCTAAGTTGACATTGATCTCTTCAATCTCTTCTTCAATACGTTTAATTAGTTCATCCGCCTTAAAGCTATCAAACTTCGAAATACGCTTGATTCGAATCTCTAACAAACGATTAACATCGTCGCCCGTAACTTCTCGCAGTAAATGTTTGGTGTATGGTTTTAATCCATCAAACACAGCCTTGATCACACCTTCCAGTGTCTCTTGCTCTTCAATGTCTCGGTAGATCTTATTTTCAATAAAGATTTTCTCTAGAGAAGAAAAGTGCCATTGCTCTTGTAATTCAGCTTTACGAATCTCCAATTCTCTTTTAAGCAGCTCCTTTGTTTCGTCTGTACAAATCTTTAAGATGTTGTTAACCCCCATAAAATGAGGTTTGTCATCTTGAATAACACACGAGTTCGGAGAGACAGAAACTTCACAACCAGTAAAAGCATACAAGGCATCTATCGTTTTATCTGGCGATACATTTGGCGGTAGGTGAATTAAAATTTCGACGTTTTCTGACGTATTGTCTTCAATTTTCTTGATTTTAATTTTACCCTTATCGTTTGCTTTAATGATGGTATCAATCAGCGAAGTAGTTGTTGAACCAAAGGGCAATTCGGTAACAATCAGCGTCTTTTTATCCAACTGAGCCACCTTTGCTCTCACTCGAATTCTACCACCCCTCAAACCGTCATTGTAGTTCGAGAAGTCGGCCATACCGCCAGTTAAAAAATCTGGTAGAATGTTGGTTTTTTTGCCTTTTAAAATGGCAATAGAAGCGTCAATTAATTCATTAAAGTTGTGCGGCAATATTTTACACGCCAACCCAACTGCAATACCTTCAACTCCTTGCGTTAACAATAACGGAAACTTCATCGGTAAAGTAATCGGCTCTTTCCCACGACTATCGTAAGAGCTTGCCCAATAGGTTGTTTTGGCGTTAAACGCTACATCCAATGCAAATTTTGACAATCGGACTTCAATGTATCTTGGTGCTGCTGCACGATCTCCTGTTAAAATATTCCCCCAGTTTCCTTGGCAGTCCAACATCAAATCTTTCTGTCCAACCTGAACCATGGCATCGCCAATGGAAGCATCACCGTGTGGGTGATATTTCATAGTATTGCCAATTACGTTGGCAACCTTGTGGTATCGGCCATCATCTAATTCCTTAAGTGAGTGAAATATACGACGTTGCACCGGCTTTAAGCCATCGTTCACATGCGGAACAGCTCTCTCCAAAATCACATACGACGCATAGTCCAAAAACCACTCGTTATACATTCCCGAAACCTGAATTACATTCTCCAGACCTTCAGAAACCTCGTTGGTCTCATCTGCCCCCTCTTGGTTCTGTGATTCTGGATTTTGCGCTTCTTCGTTTTTATTTTCGTCTTCGTTTTCTGCCATGCTAATTCTTGTTAGGCTGCTGCCTCTTCTTCTTCAATGTCTATTTCTACTTTCAAGTTTTCAATAATGAATTCTTGTCGGTCTGGGGTGTTTTTGCCCATGTAAAAACTCAATAAATCTGCGATCGATTCTTTCCCAATCACCACTGGTTCTAATCGCATATCTTCGCCAATAAAGTTTTTAAACTCATCTGGCGAAATCTCTCCCAATCCCTTAAATCGAGTAATTTCTGCTTTGCCCTTTAACGCAGATATTGCTTCATGTTTCTCTTGTTGAGAATAGCAATAAAACGTCTGTTTCTTGTCTCTTACTCGAAACAATGGAGTTGACAAAACTGACAGGTGACCGTTTTTTACCAAGTCGGGAAAAAACTGTAAAAAGAAAGTAATCAACAACAAACGAATGTGCATTCCATCGACATCCGCATCTGTTGCCAATACTACTTTATTGTATCGTAAATCGTCTAAGCCATCTTCAATACTTAAGGCGGCTTGCAACAGATTAAACTCTTCGTTTTCGTAAACAATCTTTTTGGTTAATCCAAAAGAATTCAACGGCTTACCTTTTAAACTAAATACCGCTTGCGTATTTACGTCTCTTACTTTTGTAATGGAACCAGATGCTGAATCTCCCTCTGTAATAAACAAGGTCGTCTCCTCTCTTCTCGCTTTCTTTTCTTCATTGAAATGCACCCTGCAATCTCTTAATTTACGGTTGTGCAACGAAACTTCTTTTGCTCTTTTTCGAGCTAATTTTTTAATGCCTGCTAAATCCTTGCGCTCTCTTTCAGATTGCAAGATCTTACTTTGTAAAGCATTAGCAGTTTTAGGATTCTTGTGCAAGAAATTATCCAAATGCTTTTTCAAGAAATCCATCACAAAAGCCCGCATCGAAGGGCCGTCTGGACCTACATCGTTCGAACCTAATTTCGTTTTGGTTTGCGATTCAAAAACAGGCTCCATTACTTTCACCGCAATGGCAGCAACTATGGATGAACGAATGTCAATCGCATCGTAATCTTTTTGAAAGTGATCTCTAATGGTTTTTACCACCGCCTCTCTAAACGCACCTTGATGCGTGCCTCCTTGTGTGGTGTGCTGGCCGTTTACAAAAGAATAATACTCCTCCCCGTAAGAATTGGTGTGAGTAATTGCCACTTCAATGTCCTCTCCTTCCAAGTGAATAATTGGGTAAAGAGGCGTATCGCTCATGTTCTTTTCCAACAAATCATACAATCCTCTTTCAGAATGGTATTTTTCTCCGTTAAAAATGATCGTCAACCCTCTGTTCAGGTACACGTAATTCCACAGCATGCGTTCAATGTGCTGTGTTCTAAAATGGTAATCCTTAAATATTTCTTCGTCAGGCGTAAAAACTACTTTCGTTCCTTTCCTTCTTGTACTTGCTTCAATCGGGCCATCAAGCGTCAACTCTCCTCTAGAGAATTCAGCAATTTTTGTTTTATCGTCTCTGTTCGATTCAATTTTGAAATAAGCAGAAAGCGCATTTACTGCTTTTGTTCCAACTCCGTTTAATCCTACCGATTTCTTAAAGGCTTTCGAATCGTATTTCCCTCCGGTGTTGATTTTAGAAACCACATCTACCACTTTTCCAAGTGGAACTCCCCTTCCGTAATCTCTAACCTTAACGGTTTTGTCTTTAATGGAAACTTCAATTGTTCGTCCGTTGCCCATCACAAATTCATCGATACAATTATCGAGCACTTCCTTGATTAAAACGTAAATCCCATCATCGTAAGCTGTTCCGTCCCCTAATTTTCCAATGTACATGCCTGGACGCATGCGAATATGCTCCTTCCAATCGAGGGAGCGGATGTTGTCTTCCGTATATTCTGCTTCTTCTGCCATAAAATTGAATGAAGCCTCTAAAATACTTTGAAATGCAAGCCTTTTTGATGAAAGCTCAAGGGACTTTTAAACATGGTTTTTCACATTATTCTAAATATTAAATGAAGAATGTTGATTATGGAATGAAGAATGCCAGCCCGACGAAGGATAACTTAGGAAGGAGGAACACTTGCCCGACCACAGTCGAAAAGCTATCTTTTTAGTTAGAACACCATACCCTCGCTTTATATACTTTATTTCCAGAAGCTATCGGGGCAATTTGCTACTTTTAATTCTCAAACAACGCCATATTTTAAGTGCGCTATGAACGGTTAAAAATTAAATGAAAAATACAATCTACCTTCTTGTTTTATTCTCTTTTGCAAGTTTAAAAAGCGAAGCTCAAACAATACTTGATATTGATAGTAATAGTTACAATACTGTTGTTATAGGAACACAAACTTGGATGCAAGAGAATCTCAAAACGACGCGGTTTAATAATGGCATTTTAATTCCAACAACATCGTTACCCATTTTTAATGACACAACTATGTTATTTCAATGGCCGTACAATGACGATACCACATACATAAATATATACGGTCGTTTGTACACTTGGAATATTGCACGAGGCTCAGACAATGTATGTCCGGTTGGTTGGAAAGTTCCTAATAAATCAGATTGGGATACGTTGAGCAACTTCCTTGGTGGAGATTCTATAGCAGGAGGGAAAATGAAAGAAATAGGAACCGCACATTGGTTGATAACTGACAGCACAGTGGATAACTCAAGTGGTTTTACAGGATTAGGAGGTGGCTTCCGTGGAAACCCAAGTGGATTTAGAAATTTAGGCTCAAACGGTTCTTTTTGGAGTTCCACTCCATTTGGCACAAACGGGATTTATCCAAGAGGTTTTGGTTATTCTCTGTTTTCAAATACTAGCACATTGTCTAGTTCAGTTGCAGTAGGAAATAATGGGAAATCTATTCGATGCATTAAAGAAGTAACAGCAAGTATTGATAATACTTCTTTTAAAAATAAAATTCAACTATTCCCTAACCCGGCAAAAGATAGAGTTATCATCTCTCTCGAAGAACTTAGAAATTATCAACTTTCAATATACGATCTGTTAGGAAAGTCTCTTTACCAGCAGAAGTTAGTAGACAAAATAAATTATTTGGACATTACCTTCTTGCCAAGAGGAACATATTTAATTCAACTTATTGCTGAAGATCATGTTGTTTCATATAAGTTTATAAAACACTAATCAACCTGTTCCATCCTCTTCCCGACTTTACGGCGAATCAACTCTACCTTCACACCCTTTTAATAATTTACCATTCTGAAATTGTTACTTTTAGTATTCGTAGAACTTTACCCTAAATGGGCGTTCTCGACAATATGACAAAAACAGTATGACAATAGAAAATAGCGAACAGACAGATGTTCCTAAAATATTTGATTTATACAGGATAGCTACAAACTATATGAAATCGAAAAATCAAGTTTATTGGCCTGAATTTCCGAAAGAGTTAATCATTAATGAAATAGAAGAAAATAGACAGTGGAAGTTATTGATTGACAATCAAATTGCTTGCATATGGGCAACAGCATTGGATGACAAATTAATTTGGGGAGATAAAAACAATGAACCTTCACTTTATATTCATCGAATTGCTGCAAGCCCAGATTTTAGAGGACAAAACCTAGTGAAAGAATTAATTCTTTGGGCAAATGAGCATGGAAAAAATAAGAATCTTAAGTATATCCGAATGGATACTGTTAGCATAAATAAAGGCTTAATTGGTCATTATGAAAAACTGGGGTTTAATTTTTTAGGTACAAAAGAACTTGAAAATACAGATGGGTTGCCAGATCATTATCAAGCCGGAGATGTATGTTATTTTCAAAAAGAAATAATATGAAAAGAACGTTACAGCTGTGCTTACTCAGTTTATTCTTCACTACTACTGGTTGCTCGCAGTCAAATAACAAAACCGATTTTGTTTCAGTTCAGACCTCTTTTAGACATAGCACAAATAAAGAAAACTGCAATTGGTGCGGAGCTTCAGAAGCATCTGAAAATAGTACATGGCATACCTTCATTGCGCCCAGAGGAGAGCCAGGAGAAAAGCTTATTATTTCAGGTACAGTATATCTTTCTGATGGTAAAACTCCAGCAAAAGATATTATCATTTATGTTTACCATACCAATAAGGAAGGTATTTATCCAAAAAAAGGGAATGAAAAAGGAAATGGAAAATACCATGGATATTTAAGAGGATGGATGAGAACTGATAAAAATGGTAAATATAAATTTGAAACAATTCGTCCTGCTCCATATCATAGTCACGGAGGAGAACCGGCACATATCCATTATACTGTCCAGGGGCCTGATTATCCCGAATATTGGCTTACGGGAATATGGTTTGCCGATGATCCAAGAGTTACAGACAAATACATCAATAATGTTAAGAGAAGTGGAGGATTTTCCAATGTATTAGTATTAAGAAAAGATGAAAACAATGTTTTAAGAGGTGTCAGAAATATTATTCTTGAAAAATTTGAGAAATAAAATCGCTCACGTTCAACGATCTAGTTAATGGTTTTGAGATCTCCTATCCGCTGAGTTTCCCCTAATCCACGAGCAGACCAGGACAAACAAAGGCAGGTACAACCAATTGACAAGTTAACTGAGCCTTCCATTGCTCTTCCATATGCATCGCCCCGACGACAAATGGGAGAAGCTGATACTATTAGTTTTTTAAGAATGTAACTTGTAAAACGCTAAGGTGTTTTAGGAAAATCTTATGAATAAATTTGCACCTTAATCTTATTATGAATTCAGACCACTCCACATTAACTATTGAACGTTACGATGCATCGGAAGATAAATCATTAAAAGCTTTTAGTGCGGCAGATGAACTGATCTTACAACATTGTACTGAGTTGAACTCAAAAAACAAATTCCTAGGCATTTATCATGATCGATTTGGATATTTAAGTTGTCACTTAAATCAATTGAACCCAACATCTGTTTTCACTAACAAAAGCCAGCTAAGCGCCATTGAATTAAATTGCAAAGCCAATCATCTTAATTTTAGCAATTCTTCCGATCCCATTTCTTCTCTTGAAAATAAAATTGGACTAGCACTGCTAAAAGTGCCAAAGTCCTTGGCTTTGTTTGAACTTTACCTTCAACATATTTCTCAAAATTCGACCACCGAAGTACACGTAATTGTTGGTTACATGACAAGACATTTCAGCCCAAAAATGATTGAAATAGCTGAAAAGTATTTTGAAAAAGTTGAACAAAGTAGAGCAGTTAAAAAGGCAAGAACAGCAATTTTAAAAGGCAAAAAAGCACTTGTAGAAGCTAACCTGATAGACTCTTTGGAGTATAACAATCAAACCTACCAGCAGTATTGGGGTGTTTTTTCAGCAAAACATATTGATTATGCCACTCAGTTTTTCCTAACACACATTAAAGCAGGGCACGCTGATAAACACATCTTAGACTTAGCTTCTGGCAATGGAATAATTGCCAACGAACTTTTAAAAAAACTTCCCAATTCGATTGTTCATTTAATGGACGATTCTTTCCTAGCTGTTGAATCTGCAAAATTGAATGTCAAAGGTGAAAATGTACATCATCATTTCGAAAACAACTTCTCTACTTTTAACGATAACACTTTCGATTTAATTGTAACCAACCCACCCTTTCATTTTGAGTATGAAATAAACATTCAAATTCCAATTCAATTGTTTCGTGAATGTTATCGATGTTTGAAACCTGGAGGAAACCTACAAATTGTTGCAAATAACCACCTCAATTACAGCAGTCAATTAAAAGAAATATTTCCAACTATTGAAATAATAGCGCAGAACGATAATTTTGTTGTATTGAAATGTGAGAAAAAGCCAGCTTAATTTGCTTCCCTACTATCGGCGGATAGCCTTGCCCAAACCACATGTCGATTAACCAAGTTCGAGCAGACTTCCATTCCGTAAAAGAATATACAGATATTTACCTTTTAAAAATGATGTAATATGGGCAATACAAGCTGGGTAAAGTTTCTGTTAGCAGTTGGAATTGTTGCCGTACTCAGCGGAGTCTATTTTATAGTGAAGGGAGATTCTGTTGAAGGAATCACAAATATTATCATTGGAGTATTTGTTGTTTTTCTAAGCAGGAAACAAATTAAAGATAACAAGGATAAATAAAGGAGTCGAATGGAACCTAAAATAGAAGTCCTCTATCAAAAGAAATTACTAGGTTCTCATATAACTATGAGCACCGTTCAAAATAAAACAGCTCAACTTTGGGGTGCATTTGTCCCACAAATGAAAAACATTAAAAATAGAGCTTCGGCAGATAAGATTTCCATGCAGCTATACCCTCCTTCCTATTTTGAGCATTTTGATGCTTCAACTAAGTTCGAAAAATGGGCAACAGTTGAAGTAACAGACTTTGAGTTTATTCCGAATGGAATAGAACCCTTCACCTTAGAAGGAGGTCTTTATGCTGTTTTTAGTTATAAAGGCATTAGTTCCGATACGTCCATCTTCCAGTATATTTTTGGTGAATGGCTGCCAAAATCAGCCTATGAAGTAGATAACCGGCCTCACTTTGAAATATTGGGAGAAAAGTACGCCAATAACGATCCCAATTCTGAAGAAGAAATTTGGATTCCAATAACCGGGAAAAGTTAAAATTACAACCCGTTAGCACTATCTTTGTGGCAATACCAACGATAGGTTATATTAAACGTTGGGAGTAATTAAAGAACATGAAAAATACCTTCATCCTATTTGCTTTGATTGTTATGACTGCTTGTGGCAAAGATGACGACAACGGCACTACTGATTTTACTGTACAAAACGATGCTGAGATCAATGCGTACCTAGCTACTAATAATTTAATTGCACAAAATAGTGGTTCAGGCTTGTATTATATCTGTCTCTTATACACATCTCCGAGCCCACGAGACAGGCAGAATCTCGTATGCCG
>OJDV01000462.1_pt1 | contig 14405 bp, 10 predicted proteins | sample 1592911 | NCBI WGS metagenome assembly OJDV01 (sample SAMN05416860, study PRJEB24817) | seawater metagenome | isolation source: Sea water | place: Canada:Atlantic | collected 2013-11 | reverse complement strand
CGAGATTTCTGCCTGTCTCGTGGGCTCGGAGATGTGTATAAGAGACAGGAACAACCATTTTTCTTTTCTTCAGGAAAATCTAAACTAAGCGATTCTGATAATTTGATATTTTTCGCTAACCGCTTAACGGGTAAAACTTCTCTCCAGCATGCCCATGATGATTTTAATGGCTTTAAATTATCCAAACAAAAGAAAAACAAAAACTATAAAAACTGGACTTTCAGAGAAAATGAATTACAAGAACTCCCAGTTTGTCATAACTTAATAACCAATGATCATTATGAAAATAACAAACTGTTAATCCGAGTTAATACTAGAGATTATAATGAATTTCCTGAATTGTGGTATTGGGAAAAACTCACATATATGTTAAAAGAAGGTTTTTCTGTACCGATTGATATAAGTCGAGTTAAAAACCTAGATAATATAATATTTTCAGCAGCATTTAGAGGAATAAACATTGATAGAAATGCCCAAGATATGCCCCATCATGAAGTCCATATCAAATTAAACGGTACCACTTTCAAGACTTTGAATTGGGATAAGAAAATTCAATATGTCAGTGAACCAATAAAAATTCCAAAGGAACTACTGAAACCTGAGAATAACATAATCACATTTTTTGTCGATAAAAGAAAAAACGGAAAAAAATCAATCATCGATATTTCAATGCTTGACTATTTTGATTTAAAATATGAAATAAAACCCAGTACAATCAAAGAATACGATTCTTTAAGTAGCTCAGAATCCTGTCAGTATGGCTTGAATTCTAATCAGTTTGCTTATTCAAAAATTGATAAAAAATTTGGGTTTAACACCATACCACTTGATCAAAATTCACAAGTACTCATAGGTGATAAAAAGAAGATATCTCAGGTAAATGCCAACCCATTAGCAGAGATTAATACTGATTTATCAGAAGTCGATTATTTGATGATTACTCATCCAAACTTTAGAGAGTCCATAAATATCTTGGCAGAATTTTACCGTGAAAAAGGTGATGTTGTTGCAGTAATCGATACAGAACAAACTTATCAAAACTATTCATATGGAGTACGAGAACTCTATGCCATTAAAGATTTAATAAAAGACACACATACCAAGGGCAATGGAAAGTTACAACATGTTCTTTTGGTTGGTGACTCTAGTTGGGATTGGAGAGATAACGGCCAAAATAACAAATATGGTAAATGGGCTAATCGAATTATGAGTAATAACCGCAATTTCAACAATTTTCCACATCAAGGTAAATATACTGAAGATTTTATCAATCGAGATTTTGTTCCAACTGGCCAATACCATTCATCAGAAGGACATTCAGCCAGTGACAACTGGTTTGTTTCTATTATTGATGATTTAAAACAAAAAAATAAGATTGATGATTTTATTCCAGATGTAGCCATTGGTAGATTTCCTGTCTCAACACCTGAAGAATTAGATCAAATGATTACTAAAACAATTAATTATTATAACAATTCAAAAGTTGGACCATGGAAGAGTAGGATTTTGTGGATTACTAACTCTAACAAAACTTTCCAGAAAAGTAGTATCCAGACTTCAAACAAAATAGGTGATTATGGAATTAGCGCCAGCAATATTTTTCCAAAACAAATGGATGGTGATAATATTCAAATACAAAAGTCATTAGCCAGTTCTATGGATGAAGGTAATTTAATTGTACATTTTGTAGGCCATGGTGGTAAAAGCATTTGGCGAATTGGACCTACTGATTTAAAAAAGAACAGAGATTTATTTACACTAGATCACATTAGTAAATTGAAAAATTCAAATAAACTCCCTTTCGTCATGAGTATGTCTTGTTATTCTGCACCTTTTGATCACCCATATGCTGATTCTATTGGTGAAAAATTCATAAGAGAACCAGATGTAGGTGCTGTTGCAGTACTTGCCTCTTCATGGAGAAATGCTCCGAGTAGTGCTTTTAGTCGTTACATATTAGAAAATATTTTTGAGAATCCAGAAAATAGCATAGGTCAAGCAATTTTAGATGCTAAAAGATTTTTTAAAGGCCGAACAATGCTTGAAATGTATAATTTATTAGGTGATCCTGCATTACGTCTTGCCATACCAAGTATTGAAATGACAAGCACATTAAATGATCAAGTAGTTAATGTAAATATAGATACAAGTTCATTTAAAGGCAATGCTAAAATTGAAATACTCGATATAAATTCTAAGGTGTTAAGTTCTAAAGAAATTCCAGTTTCTAATACTCAATTTAGCTTTAAACATGATGACCAATACTCCGAATGTTTTCAAGGCAGAATATACGCATGGGACAGCAATCAAAACATAGATGCCATGTCTTCTTTTTCGTGTGAAATTGCGCAAGATAATCTCGAAACATCAAAACCGTAACTGTTCTTTTTGATTATATAACAAAACAATAAACACAGATTTAAGTCTAAAAAGCCATATGAAATTAATTTCATATGGCTTTTTAGGTTTAAAATAGTGACTGAACAATGATTCCTATGACTCTTTTATGTTCCAGATTATGGTCAATAAAACCAGGGCTATACTCACCAGCATTATTTGCAATCCAAGTCGTTGATGGAGAACGGCTATAGATAGTGCAAAGGTTAAAACAATAATCACTGTGGCTTTTAATTTACTGCGACGAGATATAGATTTTGTCTCTTCCCACTGCTTTAGTTCCTTCCCAAACCATTTGTTATTGAGTAACATCGCATGAAACCTAGGTGAAGACTTAGAAAAAATTCCTAAAGCGATGATCAAAAAAATGGTGGTTGGTAACAATGGTAAAATTGCACCTATAGCGCCTAGTAGGACAAAAAACCATCCCAATACTATCATTAATTTTTGTTTGATACCTTTGTTCATTCAACCTTAACTGTACCCTGTCAAAATAACCATTATCCACGGTATCATAAAACTATCACAATCATACCATTAGTCACGTATTAAATATTTTTTAAACAAAGGCATTAATGCATTGTGATCTATTTCAAATACCAGTGCCATTTGTTGCCCTAATTTATTGTCCGGAAAGCCTTGGCGATGAAACCAAGCCAAATAATGTCCAGGTAATTGATACATTCGACTTCCTTTATATTTACCATAAGGCATAATTTGATTTAGTGCATCAATGAATTGTTGTCTTTGGTGTTGGTTAATATTTGTCAATAGATTGAGATAGTAAAATCAGCTATCATTATAAAATTATTCCATTTAAATAACCATAAACACTACTTGATTGTTGGTTAATCCGCATTATTTACATCATTTCACTCATAACTAACAAAATTTGGTTAACTTTAACTTATTCATCATAGTAAAATACCGCCTTTGAAGCCTATCAACAACGATCTACCAGAGAGATATTAATTATGTTCAATCGCAGTCACACCATAGCCAAATCTGACCCAGAATTGTATGCAGCCATTGTTGCAGAAAATAAAAGACAAGAAGATCATATTGAGTTAATTGCCTCTGAAAATTATACTTCTCCAGCAGTTATGGAAGCCCAAGGCAGCCAAATGACAAATAAATATGCTGAAGGTTATCCTGGTAAACGATATTATGGTGGTTGTGAATATGTTGATCTCGCCGAACAATTGGCCATAGACAGAGTAAAAGAATTATTTACAGCTGATTATGCCAATGTCCAACCCCATTCAGGATCTCAAGCCAATCAAGCTGTGTTTTTGGCTCTTTTACAACCTGGTGATACCATATTAGGTATGAGTTTGGATCACGGTGGGCACCTAACCCATGGTGCGAAAGTCAACATATCAGGCAAATTATTCAATGCTATCCAGTATGGTATAGAAGAAGATACTGGCATGATTGACTTTAACAATGTTCGTGAAATGGCATTAAAACATAAGCCCAAAATGATCATTGGTGGCTTCTCTGCTTATTCCAAAAAAATTGATTGGCAAAAATTCAGAGACATAGCTGATGAAGTAGGCGCATATTTTATGGTTGACATGGCCCATGTTGCTGGATTAATTGCAGCTGGAGTTTATCCAAGCCCTGTTAACATAGCAGATGTTACAACTTCAACCACACATAAAACATTGCGTGGTCCTCGTGGTGGCATAATTCTAGCCAAATCAAATCCAGAGATTGAAAAAAAATTAAACTCTATTGTTTTTCCTGGTATTCAAGGTGGGCCGCTCATGCACATCATTGCAGCTAAAGCTGTTGCTTTTAAAGAAGCCTTGGAGCCAAGCTTTATTAAGTATCAAGAAAATGTTGTTATTAATGCGGATGTTCTAGCCAATACTTTACTTAAACGCGGATACAATATTGTCTCTGGTGGCACTGAAAATCATTTGTTTTTACTCGATTTAATCGACAAAAACATCACTGGTAAACTTGCTGAAGCGCGTTTAGGTGAAGCCAATATCACTGTTAATAAAAATGCTGTCCCCAATGACCCAAAATCACCATTTGTTACATCAGGTTTACGCCTAGGATCACCTGCGGGCACAACACGAGGATTTGGAAAAACTGAATTCATTCAAATTGGCAATTGGATTGCAGACATTATTGATGACATAGAAAATGATGATGTCATTGCACAAGTCAAACAACAAGTCACAGATTTGTGTCATCAATTTCCAGTTTATAAGGATTAGTAAATGAGTAAACAAAAAAAAATACCTGAACATTTGGCTGCAAAACGACGTGCCCGTAAAAGGTTAGTACAAGCTTTATACCAATGGCAGTTAAACAAATCTCCTGCTAAATCTATCATTAATCAGTTTTTAACAGAACAAGACATGGGCAAAGTTGATCAATTGTTTTTTCAACAAACCCTTCACGGAATTGTTGATAACATGGAAGAAATTCAAGCTGAAATTTCACCTTTGATAGATCGCTCATCTTATGCGGTAGGTGAAGTTGAAAAAGCCATAATGATGATTGGTGTGTATGAATTCAAAAATCACATTGAAACACCTTACAAGGTTATTTTAAATGAAGCAATTGAGTTAGCCAAGCAATACGGCGGTGATGGAGCTCACACTTTCATCAACGGGACTCTGCATAAAGCATCTAAGAAATTGCGCCCATTAGAACACTAATTCATTAAAAAATGATTAAGCAGCATTTCTAGAAGCATTAATACTGCCAAAAAATGCCCTGATAATTATCTTTTCATATGTGGCAATTAAATCTTCATTACCACGTGTTTTTTCTAGCTGTTTTACTTGCATCAAAGCATATTGTTGTATGGTAATAAGCGGCAAAATGATTCTTTCACGTAACTGAATCGAACGTCGACTATTGGGAGAATTTTCTAATAGAATTTTCTGACCAGATACTTTTAATAGCAATCTTTTTGTGTGCTTATACTCTTGGTATATGCCTTGCCAAAATTGACCAAATTTACTGTCATTTTGCAAATATGAAGTTAAAGGAAAGTAAGTCTTACATAATGCCTGCATTGAATTATCAATTAAAGTTCTAAAGAATAAAGATTGCTTATACAAGGATATTACTTCTTCGATTCTTCCAGTTTCATCATAATGATTTAAAGCAGAACCTAAACCATAAAAACCAGGAACGTTTTGTTTCATTTGTGTCCATGCACCCACAAACGGAATGGCCCGTAAATCTGACAAATTAAGTTTTCCATTTGAAGCTCTCTTAACTGGTCTCGAACCTACATTAGTCAATCCATAATATTTTAAGACAGATATGTCTTCCAAATAATCAATAAACAAAGGGTTGTTTTTAAAATCTTTATAGGCCTGATAACCCAATGTTGCTAACTCATCAATAATTCGATACTGATCTTGATTCAAGCCCGCAACATCACCTTTAAATACTGTATTCTCAAGCCCAGCACAAAAAAACTGTTCTAAATTGTATTGAGATGAATTCAATGTTCCAAAATTTGAAGAAATCGTTTGCCCTTGAATGGTTAACTCAATTTCATGGTTAGCTATATTTTCTCCCAAAGATGAATAAAATTTATTGGTATTCCCACCTCCTCTGGCAGGTGGCCCACCTCTTCCATCAAAAAATACCACATTAACATCATGTTGAAGCGAGACCTTACTTAATTTTTCTTTGGTCTTGAATATTTCCCAATTTGCTTTGAGATAACCACCGTCTTTTGTTCCATCTGAAAAACCCAACATTATGTATTGACGGCTATTCCTGAAGGCTAAATGTTTTCTATAATCTGGGATTGAGTAAAGCGTATTGAGTATTTCTTCTCCATGTGATAAATCATCAATGGTTTCAAGCAAAGGCACAATATCTAATTTCATATTGCTCTTGTACCAACCACATAATTGAGCTAATGCATACACTTCGATGATATTTCTTACCGTTTGTGTATTTGAAATAATATATCGGTGACAAGCTTGCTGCCCATTTTCAAACTGGATTTGTTTTATGGCATACAGAGATTTTAAAGTTTCCTGAGTCATTTCATTATAAAATTGATCAGGACTCAGTTCACCCTTTAATTCAAGTAAGACATTGATTTTTTCATTATCAGTCAATTCTTTATAATTATCTGGTATATGACCAGATGATAATCCTATTAAATTACCTTTATAATAAGCGTTAAATATATCATTTAAAACTTGAGAGTGAATTCGAGAATCTTGGCGTATATCTAATCCTGTAAAATAAAATCCAAACAACTTTACTTTTACTATAAAATCTTCAACAACATCAACAAAAAGTCCATCATGGTGCTTGTTCACATAATCTACGATTTCAGTTAAATCTGAAAGCAACTCTTGCTTATGGGTATATCTATTACCATCTGTATTAAAAATTGTAACAGAAAGCTTTTTATAAATATTTTCAGCTAAATGATCCACACCAGAAAATGTCATGCGTTGTCTTAGTTTTTTTGCATCTCTAAAATAACAGATAAATATTTTGTGTTTCAATTGCTTGGCAGTTTCAAGGGTGATGTCAGCAGTTACATATGGATTTCCGTCACGATCTCCACAAGGCCAGAAACCTATATTAATAATATCTTTATCAAATTGATCAACACCTAGTTTTACTAATTCATTTCTCAACCTGCGGTGTACTTTTGCTACCGAATGGTAAAACACATTTTCTAAATACCACATCAAACGGATGGCCTCTTCATATGGCGATGGTTTTTCATCACTGATAAAAGCAGTCCTGCCTAGTTGTTGTAATAAATCATTGATACTATCCAAATCATTTTTTCGTATTGCTGTTTCTAACTCACTGACTATAGACAATACTCGGCCTTGATAAAATTGAGTTGGATGTGCAGTTAGTACAATCTTAGCTTTGAATGATTTTAATTTATTAATTAATTTTTCAGATTTTCGGCTACTGATTGCACGATTAAATACATATGGGATTGTACCACTACCATTAAAATTGTTTATTTTTTCATACGCAGAATCTTCGACTGCATCAAACAGAACCACCTGACGTTCTATGTACTGTATAAATTTAAACAACAAGTTGATTTTATCTTTGTCTGTATCAAATGTTGTATATTGACTAAAAAATGAATCAATGATCTGTTGTGGATTTTTCTTATTTGCAAAACTTTCATGGCAGTATTTAGATAATATTGGTAATAACAGCCCAACATCTGCAATTTGTTTAAATGGGAGTGTTAAAAACAAACTGTTGTAAATTTGGTATTTATTGGCTATTTGATTTTGAAAAAGTGAATTATCAGTCATAAGGTTTCCAATAGTTTGAAATACCCAAATCCTGATTTGTAAAATTTAGATATCTAAGGAATTATTTTAGGCAATAATAACACTTCTCCGACCATTATGGTATTTGATGTTTTGTTATTTATCTTTTTTAAATCCCACATCGATACTTTATAAGCTTCAGCAATAGCACCCAATGTATCTCCACTAGCAACCGTGTGTTTTGTTGACTTTACATGATTGGCAATCCATGTATTTGGAGGAGGAGATTGATAGAAATACGATTTAATTCCGTCTTTTATTGAATTGGCTAATTTTTGTTGAAAATCTTTGGTCTTTAATCGTTTTTCTTCTTCAGGGTTACTTATATATGCGGTTTCAATAAGCATTGATGGAACATCAGGTGATCGAAGCACAACAAAGTTTGCTCGTTCAACATATTTTTTATGCGGTTTTTCAATTTGTTTTAATGCAGCTAAAACTTTTTCAGCAGATTTTAAACTGGCCTCAAGAGAAGCATTTTGAGATAAATCCAATAACACTTTTGCTAACACATTGTCTTTATCTTCTAATACAACACCACCGACCAAATCAGAATTATTCTCTGATTGTTCCAACCATTTGGCTGCTTCAGATGTAGCGCCTCTTTTTGATAGTATATAAACACTCATGCCATGTACTTTAGGATCTGTAAATGCATCTGCATGGATAGATACAAACAAATCTGCTTGTTTCTCTCTGGCTTTTTTATAACGCTTTTCTAATGCCAAATAGTAATCACCTGTACGAATAAGTACTGCTTTCATACCTGGCTCTTTATCAATCGCAGTGACTAATCTTTTGGCAATTTGTAATGTGATGTTTTTTTCACGTGTTCCTGAAGCACCACTGGCACCTGGATCTTCGCCACCATGACCTGCGTCCACTGCTATTATAATATCTCTGTCTTTTTTATTCAGTACTTGTTTAACAGTTTTCTTTTTTATTTTATTTTTTTCTAATTGAATCACCAATCTGTGCCCGTATTGCTTGGCTGGCTTTAATAAAAAGCTTTTTGCTTTGTGTTCGCTGGATAAATCAAAAACCAATCGCAAAGTATCTTTGCCCTTTTTGCCTTTTCTGATTTTATTAATAACAGGGTTTTCTTTTAGATTAAGGTTTTTATTGAGCTTTGTATTTTCTATATCAACAACAACCCTAGGAGGGTTACTGAGTTGAAAAAGCTTATAGTCAACTTGCGCCGATATATCGATTACAGCTTTTGTGTCATCAGGTCCAGTCCAAACCCGTAATCCATTGATTTGCGTCGAAGCCATCAAAATCTGAGGCACGAAACAAAGCAATAAAAAGACAAAATATTTTTTCATAATATAAAGTGTATTAATTTTTAATGCGAAAAACAAGAAATTTCTTTAAAATACAGCATGATAGAGACATTTTATCATGTAGTATCTAAAATTAGCTCTCTATTATCTGCATTAGTTAACTCAAAACCCAATGTTTTGCTAGCACTAGGAATCACACCTGTGCCTTTTTCAGGCCACTCAATCAAGACCACATTATTGCCATCAAATATTTCATCAATTGCCAAATAATACAATTCTTGAGGATCTCCAATACGATATAAATCCATGTGAATAATATTTAATTTATCTAAATTGTATTGCTCATAAATTGCATAAGTTGGGCTTTTTACTTTGCCTTTATATAACAAATTATTTAACAATAATTGGGTAAATTTGGTCTTTCCTGCTCCCAAATCTCCTTTTAAATAAATGACATCACCTGGACGCAATGACTGAGCAAAAGATAAAGAAAATTTATCTAATTGTTGCAATTGAGTAATATCAATAATCAAATCAACTCCTCAGGTAATCGATGAATAACATCTGATGCAATAAGTCCTATGCCTTTATTACAATTCTCTGCTGATATAGCATGCCAAACCACAGCTGTAAAAGCTGCTTCAACCGCAGAAAAACCTTGTGCTAAAAGACTAACAACGATGCCTGTTAGCACATCGCCCATTCCGGCAGTTGCCATTCCGGCATAACCATATGGGCAAATATATACATCGCCATTGGTGTCAGATATCACTGTTCCTGAGCCTTTAAGAATTGTAATTGTATTGTATTGACGACTGATTCTTTGTGCGGACTTTATCCTGTTATTTTGTATGCTATTTACACTACAGTTTAATAATGAAGCGGCTTCTTTTGGGTGGGGTGTTAGAATAACAATATGTTGAAATGGTTTGTTTTTGTCCAACAGAGATAATCCATCAGCGTCAATCACTAAAGGTTTAGATTGTTCTATACATTTATTTAAGACACTTTTAGATTGTGAGTTCAATCCTAAGCCTGGGCCAACTGCAATGACATCCGTTTTTGCAATTAATCTACTGGCTTCAATGCTATTGGCAGTCATTAATTCTGGACATTGTATGGAAATCATTACAGCTTGTTCATTGTTACTTACAGCCTCAACCAATCCACAACCGCTACGTATGGCTGCACGTCCTGATAAAATCAAGGCGCCCAACATTCCATCGTGACCACCTGCGATCACAGCACTACCAAATGAGCCTTTATGAGAACTGTGACTGTGATTAAATTTTACATTATTCAATACTTGGTGGTCCAATAAGAACAATTGTGATTTAACTTTTTCATATGTTTCGTGAGGGATATTTAGCTCTTCACAAAACAAGGTTCCACACAAATCTTTACCATTATAAGTAACCAAACCGGGTTTATAACAAATAACGGTAACAGTCATCGTAGCGTTAATGGCACACCCTTTAATCGTGCCAGTATCGGCATCTAATCCAGATGGAATATCTACTGCAACTACAGTTGTATCTTGGTTATTAATCCATTTAATGGCCTTAGCAAAATGTCCTTCAACATCTCGAGACAATCCTGTTCCAAAGACCGCATCTACAATGCAATCATAATCACTTTCTTCGACGTGTTCAACAATTCTACCACCTTGTTGCACATAAGCTTTGGCTGCTTTTTTTGCATCATCTGGCAATTTTTCACCATCAACTAAACTCCAGACACTAACGGTTTTGCGATGTTTTCTTGCCATATTTGCAATAACAAATCCATCACCCGCATTATTACCTGCTCCAGTAACCACGAGTATATTATTGTACTGTTGTACATAATCATAAATTGACTGGCTTGCCAATTGCATTAATTCATAACTGCTAATATTAAGATAATCAGCAGCCAATTTATCAATGGCTTTAATTTGTGTGCTTAAATATAGGTTTTTCATGAATAATCTCAATAAAAGCTATGGCGCCAATCGGTTAACTGTCCAGCCATCAACTTCACGTTGATAGAGAAAGCGATCATGCAAACGTGATGTTCTTCCTTGCCAAAATTCAAATTTACTTGGATTAATTCTGTATCCGCCCCATGCACTGGGTAAAGGTATATCACCACTAGAAAATTTGGCTTTCATTTCTTGCAGTTTTTGTTTTAAAAAATTTCGTGATTCAATAATCTTTGATTGTGGTGAAATCCAAGCACCAATTTGTGATCCTTTCGGTCTCGATGTAAAATAAGCAAAAGATTCTTGGCTTGTAATTTTTTCTGCCACACCTGTAATGCGAATTTGGCGCTCCAAATCTAGCCAAGGAAACAACAAAGCAACATGCGGGTTGCCTTCAATTTCTTGGGCTTTTTGAGAACCGAAATTTGTAAAAAAAACAAAACCTTTTTCATCATATATTTTTAATAATACTGTTCGGGAAGAAGGAATACCATCTTCAGAAACAGTTGATATACTCATCGCATTGGGTTCGCTAACTTGAGCAGCTTGGGCTTGCTCAAACCATTTATTAAACTGGTCAAAAGGATTATGAGATAAGTCCTCACGATTCAATCCAGCTTGACAATAATCTTTACGTAAATTTGTTATATCCATAGTTATAAATTATATGATTTAAATGCAATTTTACCAAATAGTTGTTCAATGCTCTCGAACATTAATTAAAATAAATGTCACATTGTTAATAAATGTTAAGTTTGAATGTATTATTTGCTAAAGAATGCCTATAAATCATGTCATACCCTTGTAATTCTTTGGTAATAACAAAACCTTATATTAAACTGTCAAATCTCTGGTAGGGTTTACAATCTCTCATAATGTTAAAATCTGTGAAAATTGATGATTTAGAAATACCTGGCTTGAAAATACTCAGCAAGATAGGCGAAGGAGGCATGTCCCAGGTTTATTTAGCGGAGCAAATTTCATTAAAAAGACAAGTTGCTGTCAAAGTAATGCGTTTAGAGATTGCCGGCAGTGAACTAGATGTCCAGCGCTTCAAACATGAAGCCAAAACAATTGCACACCTAGATCACCCAAACATTATTAGCATTTATAATATTGGCCAAACATCTAACGGTGAAGTTTATTTCACTATGCCATACTTAAACCATGGTGATTTTTCAAATTACATCATTGAAAATGAACTTGAATTTATACAACTATTACAATCTATATGTGATGGCTTATCATTTGCTCATGATCGCGGTGTTGTCCACCGAGATATTAAACCTGAAAACTTATTATTTGATGAGTTTGGAAATGCCCGTATAGCCGATTTTGGTATTGCCATTACTAAAAATGGCATGCGCATGACAAAAGAACACCAAATAGTTGGTTCTGCCCAATACATGAGCCCGGAACAAGCCCGTTCTTTAAAAGTTGATATACAGACAGATATTTATAGTTTGGGTATAGTTATTTATGAAAGACTCACAGGAAAAGTGCCTTTTGACTCTGATGAGAGTATTTCAATATTAGTCGATCATGTCAGTGCAAAACCACCTCAATTACCCATTAAAATGCGTCATTGGCAAAAACTCATTGATAGGTGTTTAGAGAAAGATCCAAAAAACAGATTTCAGTCTATGGTGGAACTTAAAATTGCCTTAAGTAAAGTCCCTACCAACTCCATTCAAAGAACCAATAGCACAATTAATCATGTCCTTGGCAGTTCACATGGAAAACACCTAAAATGGTTTATTCCTAGTTTATTGGTTGTTTTTATTATTGGAGCCGTATTTTTCAATTCAAACAATCCTATTAAAAAAGATGTCATAGGAAGTGACCCCGTATCAATTCAAGTACTCAATACAGATAGTAATAATAATTCTACTCCTAAAGATTCTAATCTTGAAGATTCAATTCCGAACGATACGAATACCAAAGATGTTAATAATGATACGGCATTAACAAATAGTTCAAATAACAACCTGACAGTTAATCAACCTGTTAGCATCACTAATAATTCTGTACAATCAGAATCAACTCAAGACTTATCAAATGTTAATGGCAAACAACTGAACATTGATGAAATAAAAAAAGTAATGGCATTACAAAATCCTAATTCTGGCCCACCTCCCGACTTATATACTGAAGAACTATTACAGATACAAGACTTACTAGAAAAGGCAAACAACAATATCAAAGATATGCAACTTACCAAGCCTAAGAACAATAACGCCACAGATCAATTGTTACAAATATTGGCTTTAAGCCCTGATAACGAAGATGCCAAAGCAGGGCTAGAATTGATTGGTGACAAATATTACAAATTAATCGAATCTTCCATAAAAAAAGAAAATTACAATAACGCCTTAAAGCATACAAGATCTGTTATAAGATTTAACACAGCCACAAATAATATAAACTCAGATTTTGGTTTACAGAAAAAAGCGTTGATTGAAGACATTAAAAACAAGGATTTTACAAACATTGAAGTCCCGCACAATACAATCAAGACAATTATTAATATTGTAAAACTATTGTCACCAGAAAATGAATTAATTGGTCAATACGAAGCATTAATGATAATTGAAATAGATCTTGGTCCTCAAATCGGTGATAAACTATTAGATAATATGGACATTGAGACAATTATTATTAATGATGATTTGGCTGTAACAACCCATGAAATAACAGTAAATAATTATTCAGAATTCATCAAATCTACAAATCGTGCTAGCAGCAGATGCAAACATCTGGCTGGTGGTTTTAGCAGCTTTTTCTCAACCATTTCCTGGAATAAATCTTTTTTCACGCAAACCGAAAGTCACCCAGTAGTTTGTGTCAGTCAATCCGATGCTCAAGCCTATGGAGAATGGCTCAGCGAACAAACTGACAATAATTATAGATTACCAACAAAACAAGAATGGTTGCTTTTAGCGGCTGAAAACAGCAATCCATTTGAAGCCTGTAAAACCGCTAATCAAGCGGGATCTGAATCAAAGAAAGCAAGAAACAGAAAACAAAACTTTAGTTGTAACGATAAATTTCAATTTACAGCCCCCGTTGCTTCTTTTACCGCCAATGGATTTGGTTTATTTGATATGCAAGGCAATGTAAGCGAATGGATTCATTGTGAAAACACATCCTGTATAACACCAATTGCTATGGGGAATTCTTGGTTTGATGGTCAGCAATCCAAAAATTTAAATGCAACTAATAGATACAAAAAAGAAATTGGATATACTGACATTGGGTTTCGATTAGTTCGAGACCTATAGACTTTAAATATTTGTACTTAAAGTCTACCTTCCAAAGCTTAAATCATTGCACTTAGTTTAGACATGATTAATTACTCATTAGAAGACATATAATAAGCATACTGATAACATTTATCATTTAATATACCTGTCTCTTATACACATCTCCGAGCCCACGAGACAGGCAGAAATC
>OJDV01000461.1_pt1 | contig 14407 bp, 16 predicted proteins | sample 1592911 | NCBI WGS metagenome assembly OJDV01 (sample SAMN05416860, study PRJEB24817) | seawater metagenome | isolation source: Sea water | place: Canada:Atlantic | collected 2013-11 | reverse complement strand
GAGATTTCTGCCTGTCTCGTGGGCTCGGAGATGTGTATAAGAGACAGACTTTTTGAGTTCTAAATTCCTTAGAATCAATACCTTCTACATGAATAAATGATCTAAAGTCAACTTTTACTTTGCATTTGTCTGACAAGTCAAAGTAAGGGGACTTTTCCGTTTCCGGTTTTGGTTGAGAAACTAAAATTGTTTTTACTTTCAAAGGGTAAAATATTTATATATTAGTAACTTGAAGATTGAAATTACAAACTGATTTTTATCCATTTTCCAATGACTAACCAGGGCAAAATTTCAAGGGTGCAAAGATAAGCAATTATGAAAAATAAATGCTTTCCATTTTCAAGTCCAATCATGATTCCCCTAATTAGTTGGAATAAAGCTAACAAGCCTAACGTTATAAGCCCAATTTTAGCTAAAATAGAAAGTTCTATTGGTGAATAAACAACTAGTGAAGTTAAAATTAGGAAGGTTACACCTGTATATTTATTAAATAAGTTGGATTGAAAGAGGTATTCTTCGATTACCGGTTTTTCTTTCCACAACCATCCGCTAAATTGATAACATGCTGTTTTTGTGAGAAGATAAACTATTAATGGAATCATAATCAACAAATAGTGCTGTTCTACTAGAATAACGGGATTAAAAAGCTTTGCATAAATAAGGCTAAAGAATAAAGGAATAATCAAAACAAAATTTAAAGTCATTAGGATATTCACTGGATGTGTATAAACTTTTTCGTACCGAATGATTTGTTTTGAAAGCTTCCAATTCCCCAACGTTTTATACAGCATATCAAACCGTTTTCGATAGACGGAACGTGAAATTGCTAAACAAGAAAATCCAATTAGCAGAAGAATTATAATCCATGCAGAAGAGCTTGAGTCGAACACAATGCCATCGTAGCTTATCGATTCTGTCGAAAATTCTGAGCTTTGCGCGGCAACTGTATCCACCCATGCATTGTAATTCACTTCCTTTTCTGGCAATGAAAAAGGAGGCAAATTATTGGCAGATAGTAATTGGATTGTGTCTTGCACTGATTTTTTTTTGTATGAACAAAATTAAGCTTTGACTGTCTTTGTGAGGAAGGGAAAAACTTCTTTTTATGACTAATTTTGCACATTATTGATAACAAATAATTATGGCTAGCGATAGATTTCAAGCACCCGACTATTACTTATTAGATGAATTGTTAACTGATGAGCATAAGTTGATCCGTGATACGGTCAGAGAATGGGTCAAAAAAGAGGTGTCTCCAATTATTGAAGATGCAGCTCAAAGAGGCGAATATCCGATTCACTTAAATAAGGGAATTGCAGAATGTGGAGGATTTGGACCTTATATTCCAACTGAATATGGTGGCGCAGGATTAGACCAAATCTCTTATGGTCTAATTATGCAAGAATTTGAAAGAGGAGATTCAGGTTTGAGGTCTGCGGCTTCTGTTCAGAGTTCTTTAGTAATGTATCCTATTTACAACTACGGAAACGAAGAGCAGAGAAAAAAATATTTGCCAAAACTAGCCTCTGGAGATTGGGTAGGATCTTTTGGTTTAACTGAGCCAGATCATGGTTCAAACCCAAGTGGTATGATTACGAATTACAAAGATATGGGAGACCATTACTTGTTGAATGGAGCAAAAATGTGGATCACTAATTCTCCAATTTGTGATGTTGCTGTGGTTTGGGCGAAGAATGAAGAAGGTAGAATTCACGGTTTAATTGTGGAAAGAGGCATGGAGGGATTTACTACTCCAGAAACTCACGGGAAATGGTCGTTGAGAGCTTCAAGAACTGGAGAGTTGGTATTTGATAATGTGAAAGTTCCAAAAGGAAATTTATTGCCAAATAAATCTGGTTTAGGTGCTCCTTTGGGTTGTTTAGATTCTGCTCGGTACGGAATTGCTTGGGGCGTAATCGGAGCCGCAATGGATTGTTACGATTCTGCTTTGCGATATGCTCAAGAACGGATCCAGTTTGGTAAACCAATTGCAGCATTTCAATTAACCCAAAAAAAATTGGCTGAAATGATTACTGAAATCACGAAAGCACAATTGTTGACTTTCAGATTAGGGCAATTAAAAAATGAAGGTAGAGCAACTACACAACAAATCTCTATGGCGAAAAGAAACAATGTTGATATGGCATTGAAAATTGCAAGAGAGGCTCGTCAAATTCACGGAGGTATGGGAATTACAGGTGAATACCCAATTATGCGTCACATGATGAACTTAGAGTCTGTGATAACTTATGAAGGAACGCATGACATTCATTTACTGATAACTGGCATGGACATTACAGGACATTCTGCCTTTAAAGGCAACTAGTAATATTCATAAAAAACTTTTAAGGAGCCATCTCGAATTTCGAGATGGCTTTTTTGTTTGGAAAAGGCTCGGTCGCCCTTTGGTATTTGTAATTCCACTCAGTAAAGCGGTATTGATTTTTATCAAGAATTAGGCTGACCAAACTCATGGTTTTTTTATGGAATAGGAGGCATCTTTGAGATATTATCAAATCACAAAAGCAAAGTATAATGGGTAAAATTAAAACAGTAGAAGAACTCATCGGGAAATTGAATCAGAAATCTTCTGACCAAAGTTATTTGGACATCATGAAAGAAGTAGATATTCCTTTAAGAGAATTTGAGAAGTACTATACTTGGAAAAGCGATAATTACGCAAGAAATTGTTTGGTAAAGACGGAAGATTTTGAACTTCTTTTAATCTGCTTTGAAAAAGGGCAAGTAACTCCGATTCATGATTTTGGTTCAAAACAAGCTTGGGTTCATACTATACAAGGAAAATTGAGTGAAGAAAGATTTAGAGTTTCTGAAAGCGGAAAGTCTATGGAGCAGTTAAGTTCTATGACGTTAGGAACAAATGATTATTCATTTATGAGTCACATTGGAATTCACAGATACAAGAATATTTATGAGGCGAGAACAGTAACGCTTAACTTGTATTGTGATCCTATAGAGCAATGGACACAATATGATGAAAACGCCAACACTTCAGAAGTGAAGGTCAATTATGATTCAGTTTATGTTTAATTAATAACCAACAAATGCAAGAAAAACAAAATAAAATAGGAATTTGGATTGACTTTGATAAAGCTGTTGTTATTAAAGCTTCAGAAGAGATGAAAACCATTGAATCAAACATCGAACATTTTAATGTCCATGGAGGATCGAGATCAAAAGCATCCAATGGACCTCAAGATAATGTGTCGGAAAGCAAGCTTCTAGCAAGAAATAAACAACAACAGCATGATTTCTTTGTTGAGATAATTAAAGAAGTGAACCCAAAAGATTCTGTTGTCATATTTGGGCCTGCCGAGGCTAAACTTGGGTTAAAAAAAGCATTTCTAGATAATAGCTCTTTTAAGCATAACACTATCCCGGTTGAAACTGCAGACAGTATGACGGAAAACCAGATGAAAGATTGGGTTAGAAATTACTAGATTACCATTGGTCTTACCAAATTTGGAAGATGGATTTATTCGGTATAACTGCTAAAAGATAAGGAGTATAAAAAGTGAAAATGCCAAAATCCTTGGCGTTCTTGCTTTTCAATAAGCAAGCACTATGAAGAAAATACTTTTCACAACTGATTTTTCCTCAAATTCAAACCATGCCTTTGATTATGCCATATCAATGGCACGAGCTAAAAAGGCAAAATTGATCTTACTTTACGTCTACAATCTTCCATTAGTAGCTCCTGTAAATGCTTTTACCTCGAGGGAACAGACTCTAGGTCTAATAGAAATTAATTTGAAAGAAGCGGCATTAAAGCACATGGAAGTCTATACAGACCAGTTAGATTTAATGGCTGACGATTATGTAGTAGTAGTTCGCGAAGGGAATGTTTCAGATGAAATAGCACGATGTTGTAAAAAAGAGTTGATAGATCTTATTGTGATGGGAACAAAAGGCAAAACCAATCATAGAGATTTTCTGATGGGAAGCACAACCGTCAACGTCAGTAGTAAGACTTCCACGCCCTTGTTAGCCATTCCCGAAAACGCTGAAATTAGACCAATAGAAAGGATAGTATTTGCAATCGATTTATTATATAATTCGAACAAGGAGTTAGATAGATTAGTAGAATTTTCTGAAATCAATGATGCGACATTAACTTTTCTGCACTTAAACTTAAAAGGTGATGAACATGCAGATGAGTTACACAATTTAAAACGACTCATTCAACAGCAGTCTTATAAGAAGATAGAATTGATTAGTTTGCCTGCTGAGAATGTTATAGATGGCTTGAAGGATTTTTTAAAAGATGGGAAAACAGATCTAATCGCTTTAAGCAATCATACTAAATCATTTTATCAGAAGTTATTCCATAAAAGTGTTAGTCGCGAAATGTTACTGCAGGCGAATATACCTTTGCTAATTTTTAGCAAAGAGGTTCGTCCAGTCATCTTTTTTTAGGTGAAATGAAAGAAATTTAAAATTCCATCAAGTATAAAAATGCAATTAAATTGCATTTGAATTCTAGAAGAGTAGCTATTTAATAATGTATCCTGTTTCCTTGGTTTGGTGGAAGATCAATGCTGGAATTTGAATTCCTCCCAATATTTTTTTTGTAAAACTATTGTGAAACAAATCTTCTATCCAATTGCGATATTCTGCAGATAAAATTACTAGGTCGGTTTCTTCGGCACTAAATAATTCAACCAATCCATTTAGTTTGTCTTCTGATTTTAAAAGTTTGTATTTAACAGAACTGGATTTGTCAGACAACTTCTCTTGAAAGGTTCTTTTAAATGATTGAAAAAGGGTATCATGTGCAGAGTCTAAGTTTTTGTAAAAATGTACAAAAGTCACATCTGGGTGAAACGAATTCACTAAATCTTTTGCAATATTGGCATCTGCACTAGCGTAATCAGTTGCAAAAATCACGGAATTTATTTTTTTGAATGTGTATTGTCCTGGAATTACCATTACAGGACATTGTACATTTTTCATGATGCGATAACTATTTGTTCCAAAAAAGAATTGGTATATATCATCCACACCATCCGTACCTGCAATAATTAAATCAAAATTTTCTCCGTTAATATAATGCGCTAGAGTTTTTTCCAAATTGTCGATTCCTGTTCCAATCGAGTAACCACAGGGGATACCATATTCATTTTTTATTTCTTCGCACCAATCTTTTAATATTTCTGTCAATTCTTGTTCTTTCTTCCTCAGCGCAAGTGGCAATGCAGATTGCACCGCTATTTCGTCCATAATAGGAATCTCACGCATGTTCCATAATGTTAAAGATGCATTCAACTCTTGAGCAAGTTGGGCTGCATATTCCATTGCATTATTAGCTGCGTCTGAAAAATCAATGGGACATAAGATGCGTTTAATTCTATTTTTCATTCTAAGATTATAAGGAAACTCTTACAAAGGAAAGTATTTGGAGTACCATCTCACATGATTATTCTCATTGATTAAAATGACATAATACATTCTTAAGATGGGTTCAATAATCTCTCTTTTTTATTGAATCAAAAGGTCTAAGTGTACAAATCATCACCTTGGCGAATATTATTGTCTGTTTAAACACAAGAAAAGGTTCCACTGAAATTAGACTTCTAAGAGTAAGCTGATAAATGTCATAATTAATGTTGATTGCACTCACATTTTGCTATTGCAAATTAATTGAAATTTGAGAGTTCATTCTATGCCACTTAAATAACTCATGAAGAATATTTTAATTTGTACAGATTGTTCTGAAAATGCAAAAAGAGCTACGGAACAGTGTTTTGAAATATTTAAGGGTGATTCCAAACAATACTCGTTGTTGAATTCATTTAGCGTTTCTGATTCTTATTCTGAAGATGTTGTTGACATTGTGGACAATCTTAAAGTAAAAACCAATAGAGCATTAACTAAAGAGTTTAAAAGGATCCAGGATCTCCCTCAATTTAACGGTACTTTCAAAGACAAGCAAGCGGTTTTTGGAAATACAGAAAATGTAGTTGGCAGATTTATAGCGAAGAATGCAGTAGATTTAATTGTGGTAGGCAGCCAAGGTGGGAATTATCATCCAGAGAAACTATTTGGATCAACTACAGAAAACCTAATTTATGATTTCCCAATTCCCAAATTGATAGTTCCTCAAAGGAAACTTGAAAACAAGAAGCCGACTCAATTAGTTATAGTAGAAGAAAGTCAATTAAAGGATCGTAAATGGTGGTCAACTGTAGTTAAAATGTCTAAAAATCAGAGTTATGCAATAAAATTAGTAATTATTACCAATGGCAAGGAAAAGGACTCATCATCTATTTCTAGCCAATATCTTGATGATGGGATGTTAATTCATTCGTTACATAGTAGCAGCACCGGTAATGAATTAAATGAGAGTCTGAATAGACTGATACAACATGAGAAACCAACATTGTTGAACATTAACTTAAGTGATGAAAAATTAGCTCGCAAGCTGATTCAAACTAATGGGATACAAGAATCAGTTTTTAATGAAGTCCCTTTTATTTTTCAGCCCCTTAGGCGGTAAGTCACTATTTTCTGTGAAAATATCAGTTTACGGGCTGACTAAAGTCATTCTTTTGGCTATTCTTTGAATCTAAATTTGATGTATTACCGTATAAGATGTATAATCAAATTGGCATGAAAGATCGAACAAATTCACTAGAACGCTTGAAGAAGGATGTAGTACTTTGGCTTTGCGACGTAAATTTTTGGAATGATGAGATAAATGCTTGCCAGAATTTATTAGAAAAAAATTTACCGAAAATAGATATACTGTCGGAGCGCAAGCGTTTGGAGCAGTTTCAAAATCACATCATTTATTATCGAGATGAATTATTGCCTCAAGTAAAACAAGATTTACGGCATTTGAAAGAGAAATTAAGTGATCAGACTAGGATTAACGGTTCTGCAGACATACATAATGAATACTCAACCAAAGTAGATGCGATTCATGACCAAATGAAAGAAAAAAGAAGACAGATTGACTTGTTTGTAAATAACATCTAGATCTCTTCCGCCAATGGAGAATGCAGGCAGCAACGAAATGGGAACATTAACCGGGACGTATAGTTGCTGGTAACTTTGACTTGAAATTCAAGACAGGCAAGCTAATTTAACTATTTATCAATTAACTTCAATTCGCCAGTTATTTCACACATCTCTTTTAACGTATTATAAATGGTCCCGAATTTTTGAATGTTCTTATGTAATAATTCTAAATTGACATTATTACTTTTAATGAAAATGATGTAATCAATGGCGATCAATTTTGTTGGATTCTCTTGTCGATCTCCAATAACTTCAATAGTTGCATTATCATATTCGAAATTTAATATTTGAGAGAAACGTTCAACATTTTTCAAACAGCAAGCTGCAAATGAACCCAATAAAAGTTCTAAAGGATTTGGAAGGTGTAACTGCTCTTTTATAACTCCAAACGAAATATTATTTTTCTTAACTTGAAAAACAGCTTTATGTTGATTGTCGATTGTTCCTTTTATGGTGTATTTCATTAGTAGTATTTTAACAAGATATCAATAACTCGGACTTGATGTAAATCCAGGGATTTTTGAAATATAGGGGCAAAGTTGGTCAATAGGATACATCTTATAACTGATAATCGTCAGTTAGGTGAATGATTGTATTTAGGATAATTCTAATAACGGTTAACTTGGACTTCAAATCTAGGACAGCTAAGTCAACTAATTTATTTCAACTGGATACAATCAACTTCTATACCACTCGTCCGTCTGCCATTTCAATTATCCGATTTGTTTTTTTGGCAAAGTCCAAATCATGTGTCACTACTAAAAGCGACAATTTTTCCTCTTGGCTAAGTTCCTTTAAAATGGAGAAAACATTCTGAGAATTTTTACTATCGAGATTTCCAGTTGGCTCATCACCCATAATAATGGAAGGACTATTAATTAATGCTCTTGCAATCGCTACTCGTTGTTTTTGTCCTCCAGAGATTCGCATGGAGAGTTTTTTTGCTTGATCGGCAATGCCTAACAAACGCAATTTTTCCATAGCATCATGCTCAATTTCTTGCAATGACTTTATGCCTAACTTTTTTGCAGGCAACATAACGTTTTCTAACACTGTAAACTCTTGCAGCAAATAATGGAATTGAAATATAAAACCAATGTCTCGGTTTCGAATATAGGCCAACTCGTCTGCCGTTTTTAAAGAGAGGTCATCTCCGCTTAAAAGGAGTTGCCCTTCATAGTCGGTATCCATGGTAGAAAGAATATACAGCAAGGTAGATTTTCCACAACCTGACTTGCCCATAATACTTACAAACTCTCCTGTTTCAATCTCAAAACTAATGTCTTTCAGCACATGAAACAAAGTAGGTTCCCTAAAGTACTTGTTAATATTGTTGGCTTTTAAAACAATGTCCTTTCCCATAGTTATACTAATTACTGTCCTCTTATTATTTCTACTGGATCAAGGTCCCTAGCCCTGCGAGAAGGTAAATAACCTGCCAAAAAGGTCGCTACCAAGGCAAATAAAATTCCAATAACGTAATACGCAGGATTAAAATTGACAGGGAATGTTTTAATGGTGGGCAATGCATCCGTTTCGAAAGGAGTATGACTAATTAATACCGATAAGAAAAAACCAACTCCCAAACCTAAAATTCCTCCAAGTACACCAATAATCATCGCTTGGCTAATAAAAATTTGCTGCACGTCTTTACCTGAAAATCCGGTGGCTTTTAAAATGGCAATGTCGTTCATTTTTTCATAAATAAGCATATTTAGAATATTGTATATTCCAAAGCCTGCAACAATTAAAAGGGTTACCGAAACGGCGTAAGTAATTATGTTTCGTATAGAAGTTCCAGTTTCAAATTGCGCATTTGCTGCTTTAATGTCTCTAGCAGAAATATTAAACTGCTGGCTCAGTTGTTTTGCCATGGGCACTGATTCTTCCAAATCATACAATTTTATATTAATATCGGTAATGTAATTATCAGATTGACCAACAATTCGCTGCGCCATCTTAACGTTCACAAAACTTTGTATGTCGTCAATTTCTGCCAAGCCACTTTGGTACAATCCTACAATTTTTAACTGAAATAGTCCTCCATTTGGAGCAGTTAAATACACTCGGTCCCCCATGTCTAATTTTAATTTATCGGCAATTCCTGCACCAATAATAATTCCGCTGGGGGTGTTTTTTAAAAGCTGAGCTTCTCCTTTAATAATGTAATCTCCTAAGCTAAACAAGCGGTCTTCTTCCAAAGGTTTAATGCCATTTAAAATGCCATTTAAATTCACAGAACCTGCTTTATAAAATACCTGAACAGTTATTTGAGGAATGGCTCCTTTGACTCTTTTGTCTTTGTTTAAATATTCTAAAATAGGTAAGGCGTTATGAATGCGGAGTTGATTAAACTTTGGGCGTATAGAACGAATGACCGATAGTTCTTTTTCTGGCTGTGCAATAAAATCAATCGGTTGCTTCTCGCTAATCTTAATTTCGTTGTACAAATGAACATGGGGCGTACGGTTTAATATTAGACCGTCTAAGAGGCCATTCAATCCCGTCATAAAGCTAACTAGAGTAATGAAAGTCCCGATGCCAAATGTTACTCCTAAAGCGGCAATGGCAGATTGCTTTAAGCGAGAAATTAGATGCGTTTTTGCAATACCCAGAATAATGGAGTAATTCATGTAATTAGGGCTTTAGAATTACGGTGCTGCTATCTAATCCATCTAAAATTTCAATTTTCTCCAAACTCTTTAATCCTGTTTTAACATAGAGGGTTTCTTCCTTTGTAATTACCTTGTTTTCATCTACTAAATAATCTAACGGAATGGTTAACACTTTCTCTTTTTGTGTGATAACAATATTCGCTTCGCCTCGTAAACCTGAATATAGCACCTTAGGAGATTCTATAAAAATCCCTTCTACCCAAAAGGTTTGGGTTTCTTGATTCATTTGAGGTATAATTTGCACTACAACTGCTTTAAAAGCTTGGTCTTTATAAGCATCTAAGGTCACGTAGATTAATTGTTCTTTTTTAATTTGTACAATATCTACCTCATCAACCTGCATTTTTAAAACAAACTGATTGCTACTGCCAATAAATGCAATAGGCTCTTGTTCACTTATTGCCTCTCCTTCTTCCTTCAGAATTTCAAATACTTTCCCATTTACTCTACTTTTCACTTCAAAGTCGGCCTGGTTATTTAGCTTATTGGTATAGTTGTTTTTTGATTTTTGAAGTATAATTTTCAACTCATCTTGCTTTCGTTGAATTTGTTTTTTGAGTAGACTTACTTCATTTGAAGAGGCTTGATAGGCCAATTTTCGCTGTTCAAAGTCGTTTTTAGATCCAATTTTATTGTTCCACAATCGCAGTTGGCGTTGGTGGTTGGCAGAATCGCTACTCAATTTTAATTGAGCAATTGATAGGTTGTCCTTTAAGTCTTGAATTAAGTTTGATTTTCCATCGTAATTCTGAGAAGCTAGATTTAGTTCCAATGCTGCATTGTCACTTAAGAGTTTAGAATTGTCGTTCACAATAAGTAAAATGACATCTCCTTTTTGAATTAAATCTCCCTCCTTTACCATTAATTTATCTATAATCCCTCTTGTGGCAGCATAAACCTTGTAAAAACTGTCGGGTTCAATAATTACAGAAGAATATACCGATTCAGTTAGCGAAACAAATTCAGGATAAATAGAATCTTGTTTTTTGGAACTACAAGAGGTTGTCAGTGAGATAACTATAAGAATTCGAGTAACTTTTTTTAGTAGCATTTACTATTTCTTTATATAAGTCAAAGGTCTTGTTGTGCTATAGAATACTAAATGATAAAAATCATATAGCCTTGTGAGGAAACTCAGAAAGGAAACCCTATAGCAAGTTTACTTTTGGTTAAAACAATGTAAGATGAAAAAAATTTTAATTCCTACCGATTTTTCTGAGAATGCAAAGAAAGCAGCTGATTATGGTATTTCTCTATTTGATTCAGAAGAATGCATTTTTGTGTTCTTAAATACTTTTTACATTCCCTATTCTGCAGGTGAAATAAGCTATTCTTACGACGGCTTAACAAAAGAAAATTCAGAAAAATTATTTGAAAAGGAGAAAGAACGGATTCAAGAACAATTTCCAAATTTAAAAGCACAATTGAAGTTCGAATTCGAGATTGGCGATATAGTAGGTGTTGCAAATTCATTCGTTGCAAGGGAAAATATTGATTACATTATAATGGGAACCAAAGGAGCAAGTGGATTAAATGAATTTTTAGTAGGAAGTAGGACAGCCTCAATGATTAAGGAGGTGGAGTGTCCTCTTATAATTGTACCAGAAAAAGCAAGTTTTAAAAAGCCTGAAAAAATTCTATTTACAACTGACAAAGAGTTGCAAAAAGAGGATCTTAATTTGGATATTTTAGTTGAAATTGCTAAAAAATATGACAGTAGGGTTCATGGGTATTATGTTTCTAAAAGTGGTGAGAACATGAATGTTGAAGCGACTTTTATTAAATATGATTTGGATATTAAATTAGTAGATGTGAAACATGACTTGGAGGTGAATATAAATTCAGATCCAGTGGATGCTATCGAAAGTTATATGAAAAAGTATCCTGTAGATTTAATAGCTATGATTAGCACAAGGGGAAATTTGTTTCACGAACTATTTCATACTAGTGTAACAAAGAAAATAGCCATGCATACAGACATTCCAATGTTGATTATGCACACAAAAGTTTAAAAATATGGAAGGAGTAGAAAGATTATATTTTGCCTTAGGAGAATTGGCCTTTGCTGTTGCAAAAGCGGATGGTAAAGTAAATGTGGAAGAAAGACAAAAGATACATGATATAGTTGTTCAGGAATCGAAGTGTCATAACGACAGTATTAATGTCTCTGAAATCATTTTTCATCTCAACCAGAAGGCAAAAGTTTTTACTGAAGAGGATTTGTACAAGTTTGCCATGAAGGAGATAAACGCTTGCAGTAATTACTTAACAGATGATATGAAAGCGGAGTTTGTTGCGGTGCTCGACAAAGTTGCTAGAGCTTTTGATTCAATAACTACCGGAGAAAGGGATATTATAGAACGGTTTCGAAAAGATATTGATAAAATCTAAATGCATGCAATCAATTAAAATTGAAGTAGATAATTTAAAATGTGGAGGTTGTGAAAATACGATTCATAATTCTATACTAAAACTTGATGGAGTTCATGAGGTACAGATAGATTCAGAAACTTCAGAATTATCAATTGTATACGAGGGAGATAAACAAGTAACAGAAAACTTAATCGAAAAGAAATTGGCTCTTCTTGGCTACCCAAGAAAAGGTACAGGAAATAATTTTCAAAAAGCGAAATCATATGTAAGCTGTGCGATTGGTAAAGTTTCAGTTAAAGTAAACGAATGAAAGTTCAGTTTTTTGGAGCAACGGAAGAAGTTACAGGTAGCAAGCACTTAATTACGCTGAAGAGCAACAAACAAATATTGTTGGATTGCGGAATGTTTCAAGGCAGGGGCGCTGAAAGTGCAGTTAAAAATAGACACTTTGGATTTAGTCCTATTGGCATTGACTATCTGATTTTATCTCATGCACACATTGATCATTCCGGCTTAATTCCACTCATAGTAAAACAAGGTTTTGAAGGCAAGATTTATTGTACCCAAGCTACGTTAGACTTATGCAGGATAATGCTGGCAGACAGCGCTCACATACAAGAATCTGAAATTGATTACATCAATAAAAAAAGGGCAAGACAGAAAAAGAAAGCCTTAAAGCCATTATACAATTTAGAGGATGTATATGATTCATGGCAATACTTTAGAACCATCCCGTACAACGAAAAGACAAAAATTGACAAAGATATATCGTTAGAGTTTACAGATGCGGGTCATATTTTAGGAGCTGCAGTTGTTAATCTCCAGCTTAAAGAGAATAATAAAAAACACCGATTAGCTTATACCGGCGACATTGGAAGATACGTTAATAAAATATTAAGAAGACCTCAGCCTTTTCCGCAAGCAGATACCGTCATTTGCGAAAGCACTTATGGAAATCGCTTACATGAATCCTTAGAAGATGCAAAAAACAAGCTAAAAGAAGTTGTTCAACAAATTTGTTTTGAGAACAAGGGTAAACTCATTATTCCAGCTTTTAGCATTGGGAAAACTCAAGAACTAGTTTATACTCTTAATAAGCTGGGTATTAACGATGGCGAAACTAAAATAAAGGTATTTGTAGACAGTCCGTTAGCTATAAATGCGACTGACATAATGAAGAGCCATTATGAATGTTTTGGAGAATCAACGAAAGCCTTCATGAAAACAGGATCTGATCCTTTTGGTTTTGATCAGTTATATTACGTTAGAGATGCCGAACGTTCTAAAGCCATTAATCACTTAGAAGAACCTTGTATTATTATTTCTGCTTCAGGAATGGCGGATGCAGGAAGAATTAAGCACCATTTGGCCAACGGAATTGAGGATGAAAGAAATGGCATATTGATTATTGGTTACAGTGAGCCTTCCTCGTTAAGCGGGAGATTGCAGCGAGGAGATAAAAATGTGAGTATTTATGGTGTTCCATATAAAGTTAAAGCGGCTGTTCATTCCATCGACTTTTTTAGTGCTCATGCAGATTATAATGAGTTGTTGCAGCTTTTATCTTGCCAGAATAAAAGCTTGGTTAAGAACCTGTTTTTGGTGCATGGGAATAAAACTGCCATGAAAGAATTCAAAACAACGCTAGAAGACAAAAACTACCATGAGGTAATTATTGCCGAAAAAGATAAAGAGTACTTTGTCTAGGAATCGTTGGCTACCAAATTTTTTCTAATCCCTTCTGATCTACAATGGTAATCCCTTTTCCTTTAATTGCGATTAACTCCTCTTCTTTAAAGTCTGAAAGGGTTCTGATTACAGATTCAGGTGCTGTTCCTACCATATTTGCTAAATCACTTCTTTGAATTTCAATTCTATTTTCTACACTATCAGACCCATACTTTTCTTTTAATTCTAAAAGTGCATTTGCAACCCTCTTTCGAACAGAATCATAAGCCAAGCTCAATAATTTTTTTTCTTTTTCTACTAAGTCGTTAGAGATCATTTTAATAAATTTTGTCGAAACATCTCTATTCGTTTCAATAAGTTTTAAAAAATCTTTCTTTGAAATTTTCACTACTTCAGAATCTTCTAAACACACTGCACATTCATCATATGCCCTTCCTTCCATAATGGGTAAATAGCCAAAGAAATCTCCAACATTAACTAACCCTGTAATGTATTCTTTAGCGTCTTCATGAATTTTAAATGTTTTTACTTTGCCTTTACTTACAAAAAACAGAACATTAGGATAATCTCCTTCATAGTAAATCTGTCTCTTATACACATCTCCGAGCCCACGAGACAGGCAGAAATCT
>OJDV01000460.1_pt1 | contig 14426 bp, 2 predicted proteins | sample 1592911 | NCBI WGS metagenome assembly OJDV01 (sample SAMN05416860, study PRJEB24817) | seawater metagenome | isolation source: Sea water | place: Canada:Atlantic | collected 2013-11 | reverse complement strand
GGTGTAACATCAATATTAGATAATGTCATCACTGATGAACTTGTATTATCTCTTAGTCGTATTGAGTAATTTCCTTCATAAGATCTAGTACCAGTATACCTGAAAGAATCACTTCCTCCATCTACCCAGCCGTCCCAGCCAGTTTCAAAATATCCTTCATTTAAAACTACGTCACTTGTAGAACAAGGTGAACAAGAAGAACCTCCACAATCTATGCCTGTTTCATCTCCATTTTGAATACCATCATTACAAGTTGGTGCCACAGGTTCTAATAAATTGATATTATCAATAGCTATATCTGCTTGCCATGTGTTTCCTACAAAACGGTTAAACCTTAATTGAACATTACTTCCTGCATAAGCAGAAAAATCTAATTCAATTGTATTCCATTGGTCTCCTTGATTTCCTGTTTGATTCCAAATACTTGTCCAAGAAGCACCATCATCATCAGATAATTCAAGATCAATAGATCCCATATTTGCTGCACCAAACATATGATAATCGAAACTAAATGTTGGTGTTGAAACTGCACTTAAATCAAAACAAGGTGAAGTTAAAATTGCTCTTTTATCAGGATATCCTGTTCCATTACCCGATGCTTCGACAAAAATGTAACTAGAACCTTGATTTGCTGAAGAAGGTCCAGTTCCAGAAGATGGTGTTGTTCCAGAATTAACTGACCAATCTATATCATCAGCAGTTGATTGTGACCAAGCTCCAAATGAGCCTTCAAATCCTTCAGAATAAGGGTAAGATGTAATTCCTCCTGAACATCCAGTTGAAGGGTCAGAAACATTTACTGTTCTTGTTACTTGAGCAGCTGCATTTCCAGCTGCATCACTTACGTTATAGTTCACAAAATACGTTCCAGCCAAACTGGTGTTTACAGAACCTGTTGTAACAATACTCGAAGTAAGATTGCCATCTATGTTATCAGAAGCAGTCGCACCTTGTTCACTATACGTATCTCCTACTAATAAGTTTATTGTAGATGCTCCAACCAATACAATAACTGGTGGTGTTGTATCTGCAGCTACATTTACTGTTCGTGTCACTTGAGCAGCTGCATTTCCAGATGAATCACTTACATTATAATTTACAAAATATGTACCTGCAGAAGCTGTATTAACTGTTCCTGAAGTAACTATACTAGATGTTAAGTTTCCATCTATATTATCTGTTGCTGTTGCTCCTTGTTCTGAATAAGTGTCTCCAACATTTAAGTTTATCGTTGAAGCTCCAACCAATACTATTACTGGAGGTGTTATATCTTCAGCTACATTTATAGTTCTTGTTACTTGATCTGCTGCATTTCCAGACGAATCACTTACGTTATAATTCACAAAATATGTACCAGCAATTGTGGTATTAACTGCTCCAGTAGTAACTATGCTAGATGTTAAATTTCCATCTAAATTATCTGTTGCAGTTGCACCTTGTTCAATATAAGAGTCTCCAATATTTAAGTTAATTGTTGAGGCTCCATTCAAGGTTATAACAGGAGCTGTTGTATCAGGATTTACAGTAACCGTTCTTGTTACTTGAGTAGCAGCATTTCCAGCAGCATCACTCACATTGTAAGTAATTGTGTATAATCCAACCACATTAGTATCTACTGTATCTCCACCAACATTAATACTACTTGTTAAATCACCATCAATATTATCTGAGGCGGTTGCGCCTTGATCAGAATAAGAATCACCAAGTTCTAAACTAATATTTGCAGACCCAATAAGTGTAATCACAGGAGCTGTTGTATCAGGAATCACATTTACAGTTCTAGTTACTTCAGAAGCAGCATTACCTGCAGCATCACTTACATTATAAGTGACCACATATGTGCCTCCTAAACTTGTATTAACCGTGTCTCCACCAATTATTATACTTGACGTAAGATTACCATCTATATTATCTGTAGCAGTTGCTCCCAATTCTGTATAGGTTTCGCCAACATTTAAATTTATTGTAGAAGCACCATTTAATGTAATTACTGGAGCTTCAGTATCTGGTCCGTTGCCTTCAATTACAACTGTATAATCTTCAACTTCACCATACTGAAAAGTTTCACATTCTGTTGGTATACCATTATACTTCATAGAAACTCTCATTCTTGTAGAATTCTCAACAGCACCTGATGGAATTGTAAAACTACCACTTACAGGAGTTGATTGCGTTGCCGCTTGAGACCAAACTAGTTCTCCAGCATCTCCAAAATCACCATCTCTATTATAATCTATCCAAACTGCATACCCTTCGCTATAAACTGTTCCAGTCCAAGTTGGTGTTACTGTTATTGTATATTGAGTATCTATTGTTAATGTTGTTGATATACTTGTAAAGTCTGTATAAAACTGACCACCTGATGCGTTATCAATCGTATTTAATTGAACACGACCGATATATTCATCGTTAATATTTGTACTTGCTGAAGCGCAATAATTTAACTGTACATCAGTAGTTGTAAAGTTTACTGAACTACTATAAGCTGAATTACTTCCACCAGAACATTTACTTCTTACTTGAGCTTCATACTGAGTTAAAGCAGTCAAACCTGTAGCATTTAAAGAAATGCCATTAACTGCCGTAGTTATCCAGTTAGATGCTCCAACTTCACGATATCTTAAATCGTAGCTTGCGCCAGGAACAGCAGTCCAACTTAAAGTTGCTGAAGTTGTAGACACATTAGATGCTCCTAAACCAGCTGGTACGTCGGCATTACAAACAACTGGAGCTCCAATTGTAAAGTTTGTGTTTGAAATATCAAAGAAAATATTATTAGCTCCTCGCACCATTACTCTATTTTGATTTCCTTGACTGTTTGGTACAACAATATCATGTGAACCATCATTTGTCACTCCAGAGGCCAACGATACTGAATAGGTATCACCTCCATCAGTTGAAAGAAAAATATCAACATTTGCAGCATTAACTCCATTTCCTGTAGTTCCAGCAACATTCCATGTGACAGTTTGTGCAGTACCAGCATCCCAAGTCACATTTGTATTCGGTGAATTAAGAACGAATGGTCCAGCTGTACCATTTACAGTAACAACCATATCATCACTACTATTTGTTCCTCCTCCTGCAACATTATCTCTAACGGTTAATCTAAAATTAAGCGATCTAGCAACATTAGGGACAGCTTCCCATTGCCATGATGTTGCGCCAGTTTTTATAGTTGAAAGTCTTGGGAAATAACGACTTGTAGATGTCGTTGGTTCATAGGCTCTAAAAGCAACACCTGTTGTAGCCGTAGTACTTGGATATGTAGAGGATGCGTTATTCTCATCCATCTGTTCCCAACTATAAGTTAATGCTCCAGCTGCTGTATCAGCATCAGTTGCTGACCCGTCTAAAACAAAAGCAGTTCCATTTGGAATCGTATAATTAGAACCTGCGTTTACTGAAGGAACAGCGTTACCAGTATTTGTGTTTGTTTGGCAACTTGTGCTTTTAACATAATCTGTTACTTGTTCTATTGAAGCTGCATGGAAATTAGGATGTACGTTAGGCTCAACATCTGTAGCTCCTGTAATACCTGCATAACTCATAATAGTAGTTCCACTTCCTGGTTCCATTTGAACATTAGTTCCTTCATTACCACCATGAGTCCATGTATGATTTGCACCAAATTGATGGCCCATTTCATGTGCTACATAATCTACATCAAAGAATTCTCCTGTAGGCACTGTTGCAGAAGTCCACCCACTACCTTTTTGATTATTTACACACACGCATCCAATGCAACCTGCATTACCATTGTTTTGTAGGTTAGCAAATAAGTGACCTACATCATAATTTGCCTCTCCAATTGTACTTGTAAGTTCTGATTGAAGTTGTCCATTATAAGATCCTGTAGTTGTATAAGGATCACTTCCAGAGTTTGTGAAAATAACATCATCTGTATTATTAATCAATATCATAGTCACGTTGAAATCGGTTTCAAAGATCCCGTTTACACGAGTCATCGTTTGAACAATTGCAGCCAATGCTAATGCTTTTGTGCCTCCATGGTAATTGGTGTATTCTCCTGTAGCAGAAACCACTAATCTGTATGTTCTTAGGATACTATCATCTGCATTTCTCAAAGACATACCGCTATCAGAATTCATGGATCTATTCATGCTTTCTGTTACAGAGCATTCAAAATCATTATTTACATTAAGTTTATTTGCTCTAGTAAATACTGAATAGACAGAAGCGTCTTCAGTAACAGCTTCAATAAAAGAAGCAGGTTTATTAGCCGAAAATCTAATACTTTGAAAACCTAATGGTGTTACACTAAATCTTATAATTGCTGTAGGATCATCTATTCCTTGACCAGCATATGATTTAATTTCAGGGTATCTAGCAGCCAATTCAGTATCCATTACTGACGCCTCAAAAACTCTAAAACGCTCGAATACACCATTAGCATTAGGAAATGATAAAACCACATTTGAAGCTCTGGATAAATCACCTCTTTGGGGTGTTTTTACTAAAGCTTGTCTTAAACCTTCAGTATTTAAAGAGAAGGTTTGTGATCTTGGAAGATCTTGTTTACCTGGTTTTAGCCTAAGATTATTGTCGATTGATTGTTTTTGCCAAAGTGCTTTACTTTGAGACATTGCAAAACTTGTGCTCATCAAAAAGACGAGTAGGAGTAATTTAATTTTCATTATTTAGAAGGATTAAAGGATTAATTTAATAGCGAAAAAATTCGCTAATGAAAATAGCATTTTTCATAAAGAAATTACCAAAATGTTAATAAGTTTGCATTAAAAATCTAAAATATACGGTTTTTCCACATGTATTTAAATGAAAAATACTACAATCAATAACTAATCATAAAAATGTTTTATATTATAAAATAAAGAGCCCAGATTAAAACCTGAGCTCTTGTAATTATATGTGATTTAAGTTTACCTAATAATTAGCTTTTTACTAATTGTACCTGTAGTATTGGTAAGCTGAACTAAATAAACTCCTTTTGAATAATTGGAAGCGTCAATAACATTAATAGCGCTATCCATATTCAAGTCTGTTCTTATAATTGCTCTCCCTTGAATATCATACAGAACAAACGATGTGTCTTCTGTCAATTGTCCATTTACAATAATCTCCTTTAAATCAGAATTATTATAAATTTGAATATTATTAAGGCCAGCTTCTACAACAGATAATGTTTCTGTTTCAAACCTGATATAAAAACGTCCAGTTCCTAATAAATCTGAATTTGCCGTTAAATTATAATCTGATGTATTTAATAGTGTAACGATATTTGTAAGTGTGTCTTCAAAATAGACGTTATATTCTAAATTAGAAGTATCCATACTTATAGTGACTTGTTGACCTTGTAAAAGATTGATCCCAACAGGAATAACCGTACTTCCATTTACATCGTTGAATCCAATGGTTTGTATAGCCATATTTAAATCTTCTCCAGATTCGGTAAGCTCAGAATAAATCGAAAAAGATGAAGGTTCTTCAGCGAAAAGTTCTGCATCATAGCCGATGTCTAATCCTAAAGTAGCAGTATCGTTAAAATAAATATCAGTATTATAAGTTCTATCTGGCTTACTCATAGTAATTACAAAATGAGCAAGATTTGAATTTCTACCAACGATAAAATCATCTGAAGTACCTATTGATCTCATGGATGGTGTAAAACTCACATTAGTTCCTACCACCTTAGATGATACAAAAAATCCTTGACCAGGCGCTATTAAACTTCCTGGATTATTATCTGAATAGGACATATTCCAAATCGTCCATTCGGTTCCAAAAGTTAAATCAGCATCATAACCATATACTGCGACCGTATTCGGATCTAATTCATTTAAGTTTGCTAATAAAAAATCTTCTAATTTTATATAAGACGTATATGGATTACCTATTAAATTCCATTTAGCATATTCAGTTCCAGAATATATTATTGGAACAGATAATGGTCCAGAAGTTACCGCTCCTGAAAATGTAAATGTACCATCGTCAGTAGATGCTGCACGATATCCTTTTGCTATTTCGAGATTTTCAACTTCGACGTTGGTAAATAGTTGATAGTCATTAAGTGGTTTCTCAAAAGGTCCAAACAGATATAACGTCTGACCTGTGTTAGCAAAAATATTCGAGTTGTTAGTGATAAAGCTCGTAAAAGCTTCACCGCTTACTGGTGGAGAAATTAAATCGTTCCCTCCAGCATTATCAGTGACATGGCGATTGTATTTAACATTTCCAGTCACAGTGCCATCTACTAGTAAACTTGAAAATTCATTTGAATCAGAATTTAATACTAGGTTTCCGTTATTCAATACATCGATATCTCCTGCAGCGGTAATATTATTTGCTTGATCAATATCAATTGTAGCTCCTGAATTTACGATCAAGTCATTTATGCTGATGTCTGTAGTATTCACATTGTATATTCCATCCAATATTAATACATTATCGGCAGTTGTAGTTCCGTCAGGTGCACTTGGATCCCAAGTACCTCCAGAAAATAATAAACCATCATATTTAACATTAACCGTATAATCTTCAACCTCACCATCAAAATTTGTTAGACAAGACGTTGGGTCAGCATCGTACTGTGCAGATACTCTCATCCTTGTATTCCCGAAAATCATACTTTCAGGAATTGTAATTGATAAGGTAGGTAAGGCTCCATCTGGTACATCAGTTACATCTCCTAAATCATATTCTTCTCCACTATCATCAAAGTCACCATCTTGATTCCAATCAATCCACACAAATGCATGAACCGTAAAATTTCCATCTGTATCTACATGAACAGTGAGGTCTAAAGTTGTCCCCTGTGTAACATCTGTAATTATATTTGTAAAATCTTCATAGCCAACATCTTTTGGAGAACCATCGACATTATCTATTGTTCCGAAAATCACTCGGGTCACTCCGGTTTGAAAAGAAATATTTCCAAAGGAATCACAATATTGAAATTCAGTTACATTTACTGTTCGTATAACCTCAACAGCAGCATTACCTGCAGCATCACTTACATTATAGGTTACTAAATAAGTCCCTAAAACATTTGGGTCAACAGTATCTCCACCAATAATTATACTTGTCGTAAGGTCGCCATCTTCATTATCGGTAGCAGACGCACTCGGTTCTGTGTAGATTGAACCTACTATTAAATTGATTGTAGAAGCACCATTTAAAGTAATTACAGGAGCTTCTGTATCTGGGATTGGAGCTCCAATTCCAATATGATCTATAGCCATATCACTCGCGAAACCGTTTCCTGTTGTTCCAGTAATCCTTAGTTTAACATTTTGATTGAGGTATGAAACTAAATCAATATTCTGAGTGTTCCAGACATCACCTTGATCTCCGGCTATTGTAAAAATACTTGTCCAGATAGTACCATCATCGTTTGAAATTTCCACTTCAAGAGAACCAGTATCAGCTCCATATAAATGATAGTAGAATGATAAGGTAGCACCTGTAAGACCATTTAAATCAAAACATGGACTTTCAAAAACAGCCGCTGCATTAGCTCCTATTTCTCCAGGAGACCCGTTTGAAGAAGCTTCAAGAAATAAGTAGTTTCCACCAACTGTAATATCATCTGAAGGTCCAGTACTTCCAGAAGGAGTCGTGCCTGAGTTTAAAATCCAATCACCAGCATCTCCAGATCCTTGATTCCAATCTCCTAATCCACTATCAAAAGTTTCTAAATAAGGATAAGATACTATTTGAGTTCCGGAACAAGGTGGTAACACTGTTGTAGTAAACGTAATTATTCCAGAGTAGGCAGAAGTTGAGTTGTCTGGACAACGGCTTCTTATTTGTGCCTCATAATCTGTTTCTGGTGATAATCCCATTAAATCAAAAGTTGCATTACTAGTAGAAGCATCTAGCCAAGTACCAGATCCAACTTCTCTATATTGGATGTCAAAAACTACAGACGCGATAGCATCCCAAGATAAGGTTGCTGTAGTCGCTCCAACATTAGAACTTGCAAAATTAGCAGGTACTGCAGCGGTACACGTAATTGGTGCTCCAATAGTAAAATCGGTATCTGAAATGTCGAAGAAGATATTATTCTCTCCTCTTACCATGACTCTATTTTGATTACCTTGATTGTTTGGCACTACTATATCATGTGAACCATCATTTGTAACTCCAGTAGCTAAGGTTATTGGATACGTATCTCCACCATCTGTTGATAGGAAAATATCAACATTTGCTGCATTAATTCCATTTCCTGTTGTACCAGCTTCATCCCAAGTTATTGTGGCAAAAGCATCTGCATTCCAGGTTACATTTGTGTTGGGAATATTAACTACAAAAGGACCAGCGGTACCATTTACAGTCACAATCACATCATCACTACTATTTGTTCCACCACCTGCGACATTATCTCTAACTGTAAGCCTAAAATTAAGATCCCTAGCAACCTCAGGAACAGATTCCCATTGCCAAGTTGTTGCTCCAGTTTTAATTGTTTCTAATCTTGGGAAATATCGGTTTGTTTCAGATGTAGGAGCGTAAGCTCTAAATGCTACACCTCCTGTTTTTGTTGGACTAACAAATGTCGATAAATTTCCATTATCATCAATTTGTTCCCAACAATACGATAATGTATTTGGAGGAACAGAGGCATCTGTAGCAGATCCATCCAATTCAAATGCCGTCCCTTTTGGTATAGTATAATCTAAACCAGCACTAACAACAGGAACAGCGTTTCCGGTTATGGTTTCAGTTTGACAATTTGTAGTTTTCACATAGTCTGTAACTTGTTCTATAGATTTTGCATGAAAATTAGGGGTTACATTTTGCTCAACATCAGTAGAAGCGCCTGTGATACCAGCATAACTCATAATGGTTGTTCCACTTCCAGGTTCTGCTTGAACTCCAGATCCTTCACTTCCATTATGTGTCCAAGTGTGGTTTGCACCAAATTGATGTCCCATTTCGTGCGCTACATAATCAACATCAAAGAAATCTCCAATTGGGTTTGTCGCAGAAGTCCAACCACTTCCTTTTTGATTATTTACACACACACAACCAATACATCCAGCATTACCATTGTTTTGTAAATTAGCAAATAAGTGTCCAATATCATAATTGGCTTCTCCGATTGTACTTGTTAGTTCTGATTGAAGCTCACCATTATAATTCCCAGTTGTGCTGTAAGGATCAGTACCAGAATTGGTAAATATAACATCATCAGTGTTAGCAATAAGTGTCATATTCACATTAAAATCAACCTCAAAAATCCCATTAACTCTTACCATTGTTTGAACAATAGCAGCTAAAGCTAGTGCTTTTGTACCTCCATGGAAATTTGTATATTCTCCAGTTGCAGAAACAACTAACCTGTAGTTTCTTAAAATACCATCATCAGCATTTCTATAAGCAACATTTTCTGAGCTTAAAGTGTTATTTATACTCTCAGTTACTGAACATTCAAAATCATTATTAATGTTTAATCTGTTCTCTCTAGTAAACACAAAATATACTGAGGCATCATCAGTAGCTGCCTCTATAAAAGTAGCGGGTTTATTTGCAGATAAACGCATACTCTGGAAACCTAAAGGGGTTACACTAAATCTAATAATAGCTGTAGGATCATCAATCCCTTGTCCAGCATATGTTTTAATTTCTGGATATCGTTCTGCTAATTCAGATTCCATTATTGAAGATTCATAAATTCTAAAGCGTTCGAATTGACCTTCAGCGTTAGGAAATGATAGAATCAAATTAGATGATTTACCAATTTGTACTGATTGTTCTAAAGCTTGTCTTAAACCATCGGTATTTAAAGAAAACGTTTGTGATCTTAGAAGATCTAGTTTACCTGGTTTTACTCTAAGATTGTTGTTAATTGATTGTTTTTGCCAAAGTGCTTTATTTTGAGCCATTGCAAAACTTGTGCTCATCAAAAAGAGGAGTAGGAGTAATTTAATTTTCATAATTTCAAAAACCTATAGGGAGTTAATGTTTGCAAATATATCACATTTGAGAGCTTTTTAATCCGTAACATGCATTAAAAATCGTCAAAACGCAAACGCACAAAACACAACTCCCTAATAGTTAGTTAGTTAATATATCTGGGGTTTTTGGTTTGTGAGCTTATAAATGATAAGGATAATGAGGTATCTTATCTTCTTAACAAAAAAGAGCCCAGATTAAAACCTGAGCTCTTGTAATTATATGTGATTTAAGTTTACCTAATAATTAGCTTTTTACTAATTGTACCTGTAGTATTGGTAAGCTGAACTAAATAAACTCCTTTTGAATAATTGGAAGCATCTATAATATTAATAGCATTGTCTGTATTTAAATTTTTTCTAATAATTTCTCTTCCTTGAATATCATATAGAATAAATGATGTGTCTTCAGTCAACTGACCTTTTACAATTATCTGTTTTGTATCAGAATTATTAAAAACTTGAACATTACTAAGACCAGACTCTACAACTGATAACGTATCCGTTTCAAATCGGAGATAAAAACGACCAGTTCCTATTAAATCCGTATCTGCAGTAAAACTATAATCAGATGTATTTAAAAGTATTGTTGAATTTGTAAGAGTATCTTCTAAGTACACATCATAATTCAACTCTGAAGTGTCCATACTTATGACAACTTGCAAGCCTTGGGAAAGGTTTACTCCTAATGGAATAACAGTAGTCCCATTGACATCATCAAACCCAATGGATTGAATAGCCATGTTTAAATCTTGATTCCCTTCTGTTAATTCTGAAAAAATCGAATATGTTGAAGGCTCTTCTTCAAATACTTCTGCATCGTAACCAATGTCTAGCCCTAAAGTTGCATTTTCCTTAAAATAAATATCAGTTCCAGAGATTTTATTTGTTGATGTCATTTTAATTTCAAAATGTGAAATATTATTATCTGAATTTCTTCCTGCAATAAAATCATCGGTAGACCCTATAGTTCTCATCGACGGTGTAAAAGACACATTCGATCCGCCATCTTTTGAAGACACAAAGAATCCTTGACCTGGTGCTATTAAACTTCCTGGATTATTATCTGAATATGCCATATTCCAAATGGTCCAAAGACTTCCATTATTAGTAGCGTCAGCATCATAACCATAAACAGCAACAGTATTAGGGTCTAATTCGTTTAAGTTAGCCAATAAAAAATCTTCTAATTTTATATATGAAGTATATGGATTACCAACTAAATTCCACTTCGCATATTCTGTACCTGTTTTCACAATAGGAACATTTAATGACCCTGTAGTTACTGCACCCGAAAAGGTAAATGTACCATTATCCGTTGATGATGCTCTATATCCTTTTGCTGCCTCAAGATTTACAGCCTCAACATTAGAATACAACTGATAATCATTCGTTGGTTTTTCAAATGGTCCAAAAAGATAAAGTGTTTGTCCTGAATTTGCTAATATGTTAGAGTTATTAGAAATAAAGCTTGTAAAGGACTCTCCACTCACTGGTGGAGCAATTATGTCATTTCCTCCTGCATTTGATGTGACATGACGATTGTATTTTACATCTCCAGTAACTGTACCATCTACCATTAAACTCGAGAATTCATTTGAATCAGAATTTAAGACAAACTCACCGTTATTTATAATGTTTCCGGCTACCGTTGCATTAAATCCTTTAGCAATATCAATTGTTGCACCTGTATTAACAGTTAAATTTTTAACACTAATATCTATACTATTAACATTATATGTTCCGTCTAATATGAGAACATCATCTGATAATGTTGAGCTAGTTGGAGCGCTAGGTGTCCAAGTATTAGCATTGTAGACCAAACCATCAAATAAGTTAATAGTGTAGTCTTCTACCTCACCGTAATTGAACGTTCCGCATGCGCTAGGACGAGCATTATATCGCATTGCAACTCTCATTCTGGTGCTACCTGTAACTGTTTCTGAAGGTATAGTAAAGGTTGAGCTTACTGACGTGTTTTGGGTTGGAGCTAAATTAAGAACACGTTCTGCGGTAGTGAAACTGCCATCTCTGTCGTAATCTATCCAAACTCTGTAACCAACTGAGTACACTGTGCCTGTCCATTCTGGTGTGACAGTAATAGTATAATTTTCACCATTAACAAGAGTCGTCTGAATATTAGTAAAGTCTGAATAACCTTGTTCTCCTGAATTATTATCTATTGTATTTAGTTGTACTCTATCAATATAAAAAAAACTTGAATCGTTACCTTCTGCAGAACAATATGTAACCGATGACGTAGTGAAACTAAAACTAGTTGAATAGGCAGATGAAACTGCATTACAGTAAGCCTTTACTTCAAATTCATAATCTGTAGCTAAACTGAGTCCAGCAAGGTCATGAGAATTGGTTGTTAAACCTAAAACATCTGTCCAAGGTGTTGTCCCAACTTCCCTATATCTTAAATCAAATAAGGAACCAGTAGAAGTCCAACCTAATGTAGCTGAATCTGTACTAATTGCTGATGCAGTTAAACTGCTCGGTATTGAAGGTGTAATTGGTGTAAGTAATACATCAGATAATGTAACAACATTACCATCACTAATAGACTGGCCAGCTACTGTTACTGATTGATAGCATGGTGCTTCAAACAATAAACTATAAGTACTTCCTTTAATTGGTCGATAATAAGCACCAAATACATCTGTAAATACTTCAGAACCATATGCATCATGACCAACTACAGTTACTTTTACGTCTTCTATTGGGTTATTTGTAGTGGCATCTAATACGACACCTCTAAAACCATAAGTTCCTTGTGTTAGGAAATCTAATAAAGCATCTCTGTTATAATACCAATAATCAACTAATGAACTCTCTGCTAAAATTTTAACATCCGAAAGTTCTATTGTAACTTCTCTACATTGTTCATAAAAATTCATATAATCTTGTCTTCCTCCAAAAACACGATACCATTCTGCTCCATGTGTCACTCCAGGACTTAATGCATAATCATTGTGCCATGCTGAGTTACCCGCGTTTTCATCCCAATCATCATCATCAGTCATATATGAAGCCTTATTACTATACGATGGTGTTGAACTTGTACCAGCGTTTGCATCTGTTTGACAATGTGTAGCATATTCTACTCCAATGTGCTCAAACCAATCATTATCGGAATGAATGTGTTCAGCTGAATACGCATTATCAAAAGGATAATTAACCAATTCTGTACCACCATGAAAGTTTGCTGACAATACAAAGTTATGTGCCTCTGCAAAATTCATAAATGCAATTGTTTCTGTTTGATAAACCTCACCATCAGAATGTGCTCCAGCTACATTATCTGGATAATTTCTATTTAAATCAATGTTTAAAGCATTACCTCTTCTTGAACCAGTCACTGAAGTATTACCCGAACTATTATGATAAGTACCATCTGGATTGGCGCTTGGGTTTATCCAAATTTCTGAATTTTCAACTAAGTTTTTAATTCTAGCATGGTCTGCGTGACCTGTGTTATTATAGACTGTTAAAATATAATCTATTAATGTTAACATCATTGGGTAACCTGCAATCTCATCTCCATGCATAGAAGAAGTAAGCATCAATTTTGGCTCTTGCTCATCTGTAGCTACATTATCTGATATTTTAACAAATAATAAATTTTTATCTCCTTGATGAGTTGCACCAATATTTACCATCTCAACTAATCCAGGATTGTCATCTTCAAAATGTTGCATTTGATGTGCATATTCAGCATAAGTTGGATAAGACGCTAAAGGAAATGTAAGTTGATCTCCAGGAGCTCTATTAGCCAAAGGTCTTACATCATATATTAAAGATTCATCTACTTCATTTTCACTTTCAGGAATAATGTAAGGGGTGTTTGTTGTTTCAAACTTTCTAAATTGAGCCTTATTCGCCCATGCTTTGACAGTTTTGGTTACTGGATCATAATTAATAAGGGACATGTCATTAGTTAATAATTCTAAATCATTATCTCTTTCTATTTGAAACGTAAAGGTAAGTTCACCTTTTATTAAAAGGTATTTTTCTACTTTTTCTTTTTCAAAATCTTGTGGGTTACTTTCTAAATTTTGTGCATTTACGTTAAGTAAAAGCATCAATAAAGCGGCTAAGGTTAAAGTAATTTTTTTCATTTAATTTGGGGTTTCAATGAATTTAATTTCAACAAATATATAACATCTCAGTCTATTTTTATCCATCAAATGCATAAAAAATCGATGAAATGCACGTTTTGAGAACTATCAAAAATGTAATTTACTGTAAAACAATATTTTAAGTAAAAATGAATTTTAGCCCATTTTTATGAAAACAGAGGGAAATGTGGGTTTTTAGTGATTTATGGTGCTTAAAATTGTCTATTTTTACATATGCCAAATACAGTTTTACTTCAAGTAAAAGACCTTTCTATCTCATTCTTTAATAAGGAAAACGAGACTAAAATTATACATAATATCTGTCTCTTATACACATCTGACGCTGCCGACGATCTACTCTGTGTAG
>OJDV01000459.1_pt1 | contig 14433 bp, 16 predicted proteins | sample 1592911 | NCBI WGS metagenome assembly OJDV01 (sample SAMN05416860, study PRJEB24817) | seawater metagenome | isolation source: Sea water | place: Canada:Atlantic | collected 2013-11 | reverse complement strand
TCCCCAAGGGGGCGGTGGCAAGCCTGCTGGTGGCGGCGGCGGCGGTGGCAAACCCGGTGGCGGGCGCCGTCGTCGTAGCGGCGGTGGTGGCGGCAAGCCGAGCGGTGGTGCCGCTTAGAAAGTGCTGTGGCGCTGTGCTTGCAGATGATGCGAGCGCAGCGAACGGCTACTTCGGGTCTAATGTGAAAGATGCTTCCTGATACATGAGTGGCCGCTTTCGTTGTCGACCAATTGAAATGTTGAGGGCTGCTTGTGCTCAGAGTTTCGTGTATTCCAAATGTATTGACGGCATAAAGACCTTAAGGGATCGATAAAGATGGACTGGACAGCCCTCGTTCGAGAGTTCGTAACACTATTCGTCGTCATAGATCCCGTGGGCACGATTCCCGTCTTCCTCTTTGCGGTTCAAAGTGTCCCCGCGCGTCTGCATCGCCGTTTTGCATTACGCGCCGTGGCAATCGCGGCTTTGGTATTGCTGCTCTTCCTCGTCGGAGGGCAGTTTTTGCTGGAGACGCTTGGTCTGCGGTTGGGGTCATTCCAGATCGCAGGCGGGGTCGTGCTTTTCCTCTTTGCGATGACTATGATCTTCGGGGAGTCCAAACCTGTTCACGAGATAGAAGAGGCGGAACGCGACCATCTCGCGGGTGCCGTCTTTCCGCTTGCCATGCCGTCCATCGCTTCGCCGGGGGCGATGCTGGCCATCGTGATCCTGACGGACAACCATACAGAAACCGTCACCGAGCAGGCGATTACAGCGGGTTTGCTTCTGGTTGTGCTGCTTGTGACGCTCGCACTGCTCCTGATGGCTGGGTTCGTCCATCGCATCATCGGAAGCACAGGGGCAAGCGTCATCAGTCGGGTGATGGGTATCGTTCTGGCGACGATCGCGGTGGACTCAATTCTCGGGGGAATGGACATGCTCGGTATTCTCGATATCGCGCCGCCCGCTGTAGAGAGTCCGCTCACGAGGGGGGCAGGCGACTGAAGGCTGATGCGGAAGTTTGCATGGCCTGCACATGAACTTGTCTGGAATAAGCGAGTCTGCCTCGTGCAAATCAAAAAGCCCCCGAGCGCTCGGGGGCTTCTCCTATTTGGTAACAATACTGCCGTGCTGGCAGATATAGCGTTTAGGTATAGAGCGAGGGCACACCCAATTGCGCGTGGATATCGTTGACCTCAGCGGCCTGCATACCGTAGGCTGTCGCGAGTTTGTGCAGGTACTGCGCTTCGTCGCCAGTATCGAGATCGATGGCCATAACGCTCATCGCATAGACTTGCTGGCCCATGCCTTCGGGCGTGTTGGCCACGAGATTGTCGACGTCGACAGGCGCCTGCATTTGCGCTTGGACAAAGGCGGCTTCTTCGGCGTCGACGTCGCCCAGCTGGCCCAGCAGCTTTTCCTTTTCCGCATCATCGAATGTGCCATCGGATTTAGCAGCCTGAATCATCGCGGCGAGCATGAGGGCCGCGGCGGCTTCCTGATCTTGCGAGGGCTGGATTGCAGGCTCCGGGGTTTGGTCGAATTGTGAGTTGAGCACGGCGCCGAAGCTCTCGTTGTTTTCGGCTGGAGCGTTGCCCATCGCACTTGTCAGGCCGCCTAGAAGGCCACCAGCACCCGCTGCAGAGGCAAGACCGCCCAGCATGCCGCCCGCGCCGCCGCCGCCTGCCAGACTACCGAGCAATCCGCCAAGGCCACCCTGCGCGGAGGCACCTTGTGCACCGCCAAGATTTTCCAGCAGACCGCCAAGGCCACCTTGGCCGACGGAGCCGCCCTGTGCGCTGCCGCCGAGCATCCCGCCGAGCATGTCCTGAAGTCCGCCACCCTGCGCCGATGCACCGCCTCCTGTCAGGCCGCCCAAAAGGCCGCCCAAGCCGCCCGCCTGTGACGTGCCGCCCGCGCCGCGGTTCATTACTGCCTTTGCGCCTTTGGCTACGGCGACGCCGATGGCGACTTTTGCGAGTGTTTTCATAAGGCTCATTGGTGAGGCCCCCCATTTGTGATTCTGTACCCGTATAGGGTTGCATATTTATGCAGGCTTGACGGAGGGGAATTTTGCGCGCGGTGCGCATTGACATCGCTGCGCGCAGCGGCGTCTTGTGGCTGGATGGAACGAAAGACATACATGGACGCCTTCGGGGCGGTGGCGCTGACGGTATTTGCGCTGCATCTGGCGTTCAATCAGGTGGTGATCAAGGTGACGGGCGGCGGGTTCAGTCCTGTGTTCGCGGCGGGGCTGCGCTCTGCGGGGGCTGTGGTCGTGTTGCTGCTCTGGATGTATCTGCGGGGCATCTCATTTCGGATGCCACGCGCGGCAGTGCCTTGGGCCGTGGTGTCTGGACTGCTGTTCGCGTTCGAGTTTATATGCCTTTACAATGCGTTGGACATTGGAACGGTGAGCCGCAGTTCCGTAATCTTCTATTCGATGCCGCTCTGGCTCGCTTTGGTGAGTACCGTTTTGCTGCCAGATGAGGGGCTAACACAGCGCAAGGCGTTGGGCTTAGCGCTGGCTTTTTCTGGCGTGGTAATTGCACTGGCCGAGCGTGGCGGCGGGCAGATCAGTTGGACGGGTGATCTGCTGGCGCTGTTCTCGGCGCTGAGTTGGGCGGGCATCGTACTGCTTGTGCGGATCACACCGCTTGCGCATGTGCCGCCCGAGCAGCAGTTGATCTCTCAAGTTGCCGTTTCCGCGCCGATCCTGTTGCTGCTGGCGCCGCTGTTCGGCCCCATGCTGCGCGAGCTGGAGCCGATCCATCTGGCGGGCATGGCATTCCAGATCATCGGCGTGGCGAGTTTCGGCTTTCTCGCGTGGTTCTGGCTTATGAAGCGTTATCCCGCCAATTCCGTGGCCTCTTTCAGCTTTATCTCGCCCGTGGCCTCGGTGCTGTTGGGGTGGATATTGCTGAGCGAAGAGATTGCGCCTTCGATCTGGATCGCACTTGCGTTGGTGGCGGCGGGGATCACGTTGATCAACCGCAAGCCAAAAACTTAGGTGCCGCAGAAAGTGGCGGGGACAATTTCGTCTCGCGTGGGCGGGCGGGTGAGATCGCTGGAGGTATCGGCAAAGGGGGTCGCATAGGCCTGCATCATTTGCTCGAACGGGGCCATATCTCCCGCGGTGGCGGCTTGGATCATTTGCTCGATACGGTGGTTGCGCGGAATGAGCGCGGGGTTCGTTGCGTCCATCAGTTCGGACGCGCCTTCAAGGCCCATGATCCGCGCGCTGTGCCGCTTCTCCCACGCGTCGAATGCCTCTCGGTCGGTGAATTGATCGCGGGCTTTGCCGGTGTTTAGGGCGCGGAAGGTGTTGGTGAAATCAGCACCTTGGGTCTGCATCAGGTCAAGCAGGGACTGGATGAGGTCGGCGTCCTCGGGTGTGGGCTCCGCAATGCCGAGTTTGGCGGCAAAGCGCTTGAGCCACGCGGCCTCGATCTGGTCTGGCATGGCGTAAATAATGGCCGTGGCTTCTTCCAGTGCGGCGTCTTTGTCCTCGAAGAGGGGCAAGAGCGCGGTGGCAAGCTGGGCCATGTTGAACATCGCCATATTGGGTTGGTTGCCGTAAGCATAGCGGCCCTGCTGGTCGATGCTGCTGAAGACGCGGCCCATGTGGAAATCATCCATAAATGCGCAGGGGCCGTAATCAATCGTCTCGCCGCCGATGGCGCAATTGTCGGTGTTCATCACCCCGTGGATAAATCCTACGGACATCCAGCGCGCGATAAGATCGGCTTGGGCCGCACAAACGGCGCGGAGCAGGTCCATGGGGCCGCTCGCCTGTGGGTAGTGGCGCTTGATCGCGTAGTCTGTGAGGGTTTGCAGGTCTTCGATTTGTCCACGGTGGGCGAATACCTGAAATGTGCCTACGCGCAGGTGGCTGGAAGCAGTACGGGTCAGTACGGCACCGGGCAGCATGCCTTGCTCGCGCAGGATATCCTCGCCCGTGCTTACAGCGGCAAGGGCGCGGGTTGTCGGAATGCCGAGCGCGTGCATCGCCTCGGAGACGACATATTCGCGCAGCACAGGACCAAGCCACGCGCGCCCGTCGCCGCCGCGCGAATAGGGTGTGCGGCCGGCGCCCTTTAGTTGAATGTCGCGGCGTATCCCGTTGGTATCAATCACTTCTCCCAACAAAATTGCGCGGCCATCGCCAAGCTGCGGATTGTAATTGCCGAATTGGTGACCCGCATAGAGCTGGGCCAGCGGGTCGGCGGATTGGGGTAGGGAGTTACCGCTGAATATTTCGGTCATCGTTCCCTCATCTGTGTCCTCGATGCCAAGCGATTTTGCCAGTTCTTCGTTAAATGCCAGTAGCTTGGGGGCTTTAACGGATGTGGGTGCGAGCTTGGTATAGAAGGCATCGGGCAGAGCGGCATAGCTGTTGTCAAATGGGATGTGCATGGGCGGCTCCGTCAGAGGTGTTTGGTCATGAACAGGTAGTTCTCGTTCAGCACAAATCCTGCGCGGCGGTAAAGTTTCAGGGCTGCGGCGTTACTTTTATCGACTTCGAGGTGTATGGTGCGCAGGCCGCCTCCTGCCAGCGCACGGGGCAGTGCAACCAGCGCCTCGGACGCGATGCCGCGTCCACGCACGCCAGGGCGGATGTAGAGTTCGTCAACAGACCCATCCAGTCCGCCGAATTGCACCGACCATGTAAGGGTGATGACCATATAGCCAATGGGAGAGCGGGGCGGGCCGATCAAATAGACACATCCATAAGGGGAGCCGTCGAGCAGCGGGGCAAGGCCTGCGTGGCGTTTCTCTGGCGTGGATTGCATCCCTTCCTCGGCGTGGAATTTCTCGACCAGTGCCAGCAGGGTGTCGATATGGTCGGGACCGGCGAGGGTAAGGGCCGCGCTCATAATCGGGCCAACCGTTCCGTGAGCAGGGTAAAGAACCCGTCGGCGTCAATGTCGCCCATGAAAGTGGCGTTTGGTGCGCGGTCTGTGACGCCCCACCAGTCGGCAACGGTCATGCCCATGGTCAGCTCCGAGGTCGTCTCGATCTCGACGTTGATGTGACGGCCTTTGAAGAGATGGGGCTGGATCATATAGGCGGTCACGCAAGGATCATGCAGCGGCGCGCCAGCGGAGCCGTATTTCTCCTTATCAAAACGCTCGAAGAAGTCGGTCATTTCGGCTACGGCGACGCCAACGGGTGTATCTAGTGCGCGGAAGGCATCGTTTCGGGAACGGGTCACCAGCGCTTTGTGCGTCACGTCGAGGGGCATGACCACGATAGGTGCACCGCATTTAAACACGATATCAGCAGCTTGGGGGTCGACGTAGATGTTGAACTCAGCCGTGGGGGTGATGTTGCCCCCTTCGAAATAGCCGCCACCCATGAGCACGATCTTTGCGATCCGGTTTGCAATGGCGGGTTGTTTTTGCAGCGCCATGGCGATGTTGGTCAAAGGCCCCAACGGGCAGAGCGTGACCGTTCCTGGCGCATGTTCTGCCAATTGCTCGATAATGAAATCCACCGCGTGGCCGTCGGCCATAGGCATGGTCGGCTCTGGCAGGGTCGGTCCATCGAGGCCCGTTTTACCGTGCACATGTTCAGCTGTTACCAGATCACGACCAAGGGGGCGGTCGGCGCCTGCAAAGACGGGAACATCGGGGCGGCCTGCCAGCTCACAGACGATACGTGCGTTGCGCGTGGTCAGCGGCAGCGGAACGTTACCCGCGACGCAGGTGATGCCCAACACCTCGATATCTTCGGGGCTGGCCAGCGCCAGCAGGATCGCCACGGCATCGTCCTGACCCGGGTCTGTGTCGATGATAATCTTACGTGGGGGCATGGTATTTCCTTTGGAGGCAGTACTGTGCGCAATTTCGCAAGGGGTGCGGCAGATGTCTAGGGGCGGTGATCCTGATCAGCGCTGCGCCGCTTTCTCGTCTGCTTTGACCGCATCCCAGAGGGCATCCATTTCCGCAAGATCGCTTTGCTCAGGGGTTTTGCCGCGTGCTGCGAGCTTTGCCTCGACACCTGCAAAGCGGCGGGTGAATTTGGCGTTGGCAGCGCGCAAGGCGGCTTCGGGTTCAATCCCGAGATGGCGGCCCAGATTGGCCATAACAAACATCAGATCGCCGAATTCCTCGAATTGCTCTTCCGCGCTCAACTCGTCGCGCGCTTCGACAAGTTCGGCTGCCTCTTCGCTGATTTTGGCGATGACATCGCCTGTATCGGGCCAGTCAAAGCCCACGCGGGCGGCGCGTTTTTGCAGCTTGTAGGCGCGCAGCAGGGCGGGCAGGCCCACGGCGACCCCGTCGAGTGCGCCTTGTTGTGCTTTGCCAGCGCGTTCCTGCGCTTTGATCGCTTCCCAATCGGCGGTTTGCTGTTCGGCGGATTTATCGCGGCTCTCATCACCGAAAACATGCGGATGGCGCGCGACCATTTTGTTGGAGATGTTGCGCACCACGCTCTGAAACGTGAAATGGCCCGCTTCCTCGCCCATGGCAGTGTGATAGACCGATTGCAACAGCAGATCGCCCAGCTCTCCCTCCAGTTCAGGCCAGTCGCGGCGTTCAATCGCGTCGGCGACCTCATAGGCTTCCTCGATGGTGTAGGGGGCGATGGTGTCGAAGTTCTGCTCGATGTCCCAAGGGCAGCCTGTGTCGGGATCGCGCAGACGGCGCATGATTTCCAAAAGCCGCTCGATGCCTGCGTTTTCGTCGTGAATAATGTCGTCTGGCATTGCGGCTCTCCTGTGGGTGGTGTCAGATAAGGTCAAGCATCCAGAGGAGTCCACCCATGCCCGTGATCAACCGAATTGCTGATATGTCCAACGAAATGACCGAATGGCGTCAGCATTTGCACACCATCCCCGAGCTAAGCTTTGACTGCCCAAAGACGGCGGCCTTCATCAAGGCGCGGCTGGAGGAGTTTGGCGTGGATGAAATTCATGAGGGCATCGCGCAGACGGGCATTGTGGCGATCATCAACGGCAAGGGTGAGGGGCGCACTGTTGGTCTACGTGCGGATTTCGACGGGCTGCCGATCGAAGAGGAGACGGGCGTCGACTATGCCTCGACCCATGCGGGCAAGATGCATGCCTGCGGCCATGACGGACACACCGCGATGCTGCTGGGGGCGGCAAAGTACATGGTAGAGACGCGCAATTTCGCGGGCCGCGTGGCGCTGATCTTCCAGCCCGCCGAGGAAGACGGCGGTGGTGCGCAGGTGATGTGTCAGGAAGGCATCATGGATACCTTCGACATTTCCGAAGTTTACGGCATCCACAATTTTCCAGGTGCAAACGTGCCTGCAGGCGGATTTTTCACCACGCCCGGTCCGATCATGGCGGCCGTGGACAGCTTCACCATCACCATCAACGGGCGCGGCGGCCACGGGGCCATGCCGCATGAGACAGCTGATCCCGTTGTCGCGGCCTGTGGTATGGTGCAGGCGATCCAGACGATCATCAGCCGCAACACCAAATCGAGCGAGGAGAAGGTGATCTCGGTCACGCAAATCCACACTGGCAGCGCGAGCAATGTGATCCCCGACACTGCGATGATCAACGGGACCATCCGCACGTTTGACAAGGAGACGCAGGACCTCATTCACCGCCGCATGGGCGAGATCGTTGCAGGGCAGGCGGCGAGCTATGGTGTGGAGGCCGAGCTGGATATCGAGATTGGTTATCCCGCGACGGTCAACAGCGCAGAGCAGACAGAGTATGCCGCAAAGGTCGCGCGCAGCGTGGTGGGCGACGGATCGGTTGTGGCGGATTTCCCCAAAGTCGCAGGCTCGGAGGACTTTGCCTATATGCTCGAGGAGCGCCCCGGAGCCTATCTGTTCCTGAGTGCGGGTGAGGGCGCAGGGCTGCACCACCCCAAGTTCAACTTCAACGACGAGATTGCGCCGATTGGCGCGTCCTTCTTTGTTCAGTTGGTTGAACAAATGCAGCCTGCGGCGTCCTGATATGGGGTTGGAAGATGCATCAAGCCAAGTAGATCAGGCTTTTACACGCGACGATCTGAAGGGGCCTAGTTTCGAGAACGCTTTTGGCGGGGCCACGTCATTTTTGCGCCGCCGCTATACCAAAGATCTTACGGGCGTAGATATCGCCATCACGGGTGTGCCGTTCGACCAAGCGGTGACCAACCGCACGGGCACGCGCCTTGGACCGCGCGCGATCCGTGAGGCAAGCGCGTTGCAACCCTATGATCCGCCCTATGGTTGGGATTTCGATGTGATGGCGGAGCGTGCCATCGTGGACTACGGTGATCTGGCTTTTGATTATGCAAAGGTGTCCGAATTTCCCGCCACGCTGACCGCGCATATCAAGGGCATTCTGGATTCAGGTGCAGCAAGTGTGGCCTTGGGCGGCGATCACTACATCAGTTTTCCGATCCTGCGCGCTTATGCCGAGAAATTCGGCCCCATGAGCCTGCTGCATTTTGATGCGCATTCCGATACGTGGGTCGATGACGACATGGAGCGGATCGACCATGGCACCATGTTTTACAAGGCGATCAAGCTGGGGCTGATTGATCCTGCGACTTCTGTTCAGGTGGGCATCCGTACACACAACCCCGATACGATGGGCGTGACCACCATTGATGCACGCGAAGTGCATGAGGGGGGAACGGCTGCGGCGGTGGCAAAAATTAAGAAAATATTAGGGACGAATCCCACATACCTCACATTTGATATAGATGCGCTCGATCCTGCTTTCGCTCCCGGTACGGGCACGCCTGTCTGGGGCGGGTTGGCCAGCTGGCAGGCAGCGGCGATGCTGCGGGATCTGGCGGGGATCAACATACGCGGGGGGGACATCGTGGAGGTGTCACCGCCGTTTGACACCACGGGGGCCACAGCGATTGCGGGGGCGCATGTGGCGACAGAGATTTGCTGCCTGTTGGGCGCGAGAATGAGAGCCGAGTAGGACGTGATGAATACCAAGAATCAACCGATTGGCGGGAACGAGCTGGCGCGGTTTTCGGGGCCGAATACCTTTATGCGTTTGCCTGCGGTCAATGACCTCAAAGGCTTGGACGTGGCGCTGTTGGGCATCCCGCTCGACATTGGCACCTCTTGGCGCTCTGGCACGCGATTTGGCCCCAAACAAATTCGCGCCGAAAGCGCGATGCTGCGGCCCTATAACCTCGCTACGGGGGCAGCGCCCTTTGACAGCTTGCAGGTGGCGGACATTGGTGATCTGGCTATCAATACTTTCTCTCTGACCAAAAGTTTGCAAATCATTCAGGAGAGTTACGAGCAAATCCTCATGTCGGATGCCATGCCGCTGGCGATGGGGGGCGATCACTCGATCACCTTGCCGATCCTGCGCGCCATGGCCAAGCGGCACGGGCCTGTGGCGCTGGTGCATATCGACGCCCATGCGGATGTGAATGACGAGATGTTCGGCGAGCGCGAGGCCCATGGCACCGTATTTCGCCGCGCTTATGAAGAAGGGCTGATCCGTCCCGAGAAGACCTATCAGATTGGCATTCGCGGCACTGGCTACGCAGCCACTGATTTCAGCGAGGCCATTGGTTGGGGCTTCCAGCAATGGCCCGCTGAGGAGCTGTGGGGGCGCAGGCTGCACCAGTTGGCGGGGGAGATCCGCCGCGACATCGGCGATACGCCCACCTATGTGACCTATGATATCGACAGTCTTGATCCGGCCTATGCACCCGGTACGGGAACGCCCGAGATTGGCGGGCTGACCACGCCACAGGCGCTTGAGTTAATCCGCGGGCTCAAAGGCCTCAATATCGTAGGCGCCGATCTGGTCGAAGTCTCGCCGCCCTATGATACGTCGGGGAACACCGCGCTGACGGGGGCCAATTTGCTATATGAGCTGTTGTGTGTCCTGCCCGGAGTTGCGTACAGATAGGCCGAGAGAGCAGGGGTGCGGAAAATGATCTGGATTATTCTGATAGCGGCGATTGTGTGTGGCATGGCGTTCATCCGCCTTGCGCCTTCAGAGGTTGCGCGCTGGCACAAGCCGATCGGCAATGCGGACAGCACCGATGGTGAGGGATGGGCCGCGCGGGTAGTCCCCGCTGAGCCGGGGCTATTCTCGGACTTGCATCTGGCCATGCTCAAACTGCCGCGCACGGAACTGCTCGCCGGCAGTGTTGGCGAGGGGCGGCTGACCTATATCACCCGCTCGCGGATAATGGGATTTCCCGATTACACAACGATCGAGCAGACGGACACAAACATCCAGCTTTACGGGCGGCTGCGGTTCGGTCGCTCAGACCTCGGGGTCAATGGCAAGCGACTGGACGGGCTGATCGAGCGTGTCAGGACCAAGCGGAGTGAAGCTGCGCGACAGTGAGCCTGTCAAGCAGCCTTCCTGCGTTTCGCGCCACATCGGCACATTAAGCGACATCTGGCACTGGGCGGTAAACATGCGGCCGCCGACCTGCAAGCAGATTGATTCGCCCAACTCGATGCGCTGGCCGCCGCTGTCGGTGCAGTAGCAATCGATTGATTTTACTTTTGTCACAACGCTTTGCGCGTGGGCGCCCACGGGCAGAAGTGCAAGGGCAACGATCAGATGTTTCATTGTCTCGTCCCATTCCGGTAAAGCTGACTGATCATACCATAACCGCCCCCTTGACCAAAGCGCTCCAGTAGGCCACTTCGTCGCCTATGATACCCATGGACCGTCTTGCACAGATTACTGCCCGTTTCGAATACCTCGAGGCGGCGATGAGCACGGACGGTGGCGACATCTCCAAGCTGGCCAAGGAATATAGTGATCTGCGTCCCGTGGTGGAGGAGATTGCCGCCTACCGCAGCATGCTCGAGAACCTTGAAGGCGCGCGCGAGATGTTGGGCGATCCTGAAATGGCCGCGATGGCCAAGGACGAAATCTACGAGATCGAACAAGCGCTGCCAGAGGCCGAAGCGAGCTTGCAACTGGCGCTGTTGCCGCGTGATGCGGCAGATGCGCGGCCTGCGATGTTGGAAATCAGACCTGGCACAGGCGGTGATGAGGCGGCACTGTTCGCGGGCGATCTGCTGCGCATGTACATCCGCTATGCCGAGGCGCGGGGCTGGAAGGTGGATATCATCGAGCAGACCATGACCGAGCTCGGCGGGATCAAGGAAGTTGTAGCACACATCACGGGCGAGAATGTGTTTGCGTGTCTGAAATATGAAAGCGGCGTGCACCGTGTGCAGCGCGTGCCCAGCACAGAAAGTCAGGGGCGTGTACATACCTCTGCCGCCACCGTGGCCGTGCTGCCAGAGGCAGAGGATGTAGACATCCAGATCGCCACCAATGACATTCGGATTGATACCTATCGCTCCTCTGGTGCGGGCGGTCAGCACGTCAATACGACCGATTCTGCTGTGCGGATCACGCATTTGCCGACGGGGATCGTGGTGACCAGTTCCGAGAAATCGCAGCACCGCAACCGCGAGATTGCCATGCAGGTGCTCAAAGCGCGCCTATATGACGCCGAGCGGCAGCGCATTGATACCGAGCGTTCCGACAGCCGCGCTTCTCAGGTTGGCAGTGGTGACCGGAGCGAGCGGATCAGGACCTATAATTTCCCCCAAGGTCGCATGACAGACCACCGTATCAACCTCACGCTCTATAAGCTGGATGCTGTGATGCAGGGTGACCTCGACGAGATTGTCGATGCACTGACTGCAGATGCGCAGGCCGCAATGCTGGCGGAGATGGGCCAGTGACAACGGCTGCTGTGGCCATGGCCGCGGCTACGGCGAAATTGCGTGCGGCAGGGGTGCCTGATCCTGCGCGCGATGCGCGGATATTGCTGGCCCATGCGGCAAGTGTGGATGCGGCGCGCATTACCTTGATTGCACCAGAAGAGATCGCCCCCGAGATTTCCGAGCGGTATGAGCACCTTGTGTCTTTGCGCGCTGTACGCGTGCCTGTCAGCCATTTGGTAGGGGAGCGTGCATTCTACGGGCGCGGTTTTAAAGTGAGCCGTGAGGTGCTGGACCCGAGGCCAGAGACCGAAAGCCTGATCGAGGCCGCACTGGCCGAGCCATTCGAGCGGGTGCTTGATCTGGGGACGGGGTCAGGCTGTATTCTTGTGACGTTGTTGGCGGAGCGGGAGACTTCGACGGGCGTGGCCGTTGATTTGTCCGAGGGCGCGTGTCTGCAGGCCAGCGCCAATGCAGTGCTGCACGGTGTGGCCGAGCGCGCGCAGATTTTGCAGTCCGATTGGTTTGAAGCCGTCGAAGGACGTTATGATCTAATCGTGAGCAATCCGCCCTATCTCGCGCAGTCGGAAATGGCGGCCATCGCGCCAGAGCTTGCGCTGCATGAACCTGCGATGGCGTTGACGGACGGGGAGGACGGGCTGAGCGTCTACCGCCTGATTGCGTCGCGCGCGCAGCAGTATCTCACGGCACAGGGCCGCGTGCTGGCCGAGATGGGATGGCAGCAGGGCGCTGATGTACGAGCAATTTTCGAATCTGCAGGATGGGCAGATGTGGTAATTTTGCCTGATCTGGACGGGCGGGACCGTGTTATTTGTGCGCAAAACCCTGCTTAATGCGGGATTTGGGTGAAATTGCACCTATTGGCTCTTGCCCAGTGGGGGCAACGAAGGGTAGGTATAAGGTGTTGCAGCGGTGAAACTGGTTTCCTGCGCGGCTTATGCCCAACATCTTAGCGTGCCGACAGAATGTGCCATACGCACAGGCGGCCTGACAAAATAACAGCACCAAAGGCTGACCCCCTCTATGAAACCTCAAAGATCGCGTTCGCGTAACAATAAAAACCGCAACCGTGGCGGTGGCAATCAGGGCGGCAATGTCGTCAACCGAGTGTTCGACAGCTCTGGCCCCGAGGGCAAAGTGCGCGGCACGCCCAGTCAGGTAATCGAGAAATACAACCAGCTGGCCCGCGATGCCCAGCTGAGCAACGACCGTGTTGCGATGGAAAACTTCCAGCAACACGCCGAGCATTACTTGCGCCTTCTGGCCGTGGCCCAGAAAGAGGCGGATGCCAAGCGTGAAGAGCAAGAAGAGGCCAACCGCAAGCGTCAGGCAGAGCGCGATGAGCAAGAGCGCCTGAACCGAGAGCGCCAGGCCGAGCGCGACCGCGAACGCCACGAGCGTCAGGAGCGCGAAGCGGCAGAGCAGCCTGCGGCGGAGCCGGAGCAAAAGGCAGATGCGCCCGAGGAGGGTAGCAATTTGGTGGAGACGCCCGAGAGCAAGCCCAAGACCCGCCGCGCGCCACGCCGCAAGCCCAAACCGAAGCCCGAAGGTGACGCACCCAAGGCGGACGGGGGCGACCAGCCTGAAGCGGCAGAATAAAGATTAAAGGAGCCTCGCGGGAGCGGGGCTTTTTTAATGGGCTTTTGTTGGGGCGCTGCCCCCTCTGCGCGCGGCGCAGAGTCCCCGGGACATTTTTGACCAAAAGAAACGGGCTTAGGGTTTGGCGAGTTCTCTTGCCAGTGCGCAGAAGCCCTCGAGGGGGACTTGTTCTGCACGGTCGGTGGGTTTCAGGCCTGCGGCGATAAGGCGATCTTCGATATCGGGCGCGGTCCCTTTAAGGGCGGAGCGCAACATTTTGCGGCGTTGGTTGAAGGCGGCCGCCACAGTGCGTGACAGGATTGTTGCGTCTGCTGGAAAACGCGGCTCGGGCAGGGCGGTCAGGTGGACCACGGCGCTGGAGACTTTCGGAGGCGGCGAGAAGGCCTCGGGCGGCAGGTTGATGACTATTTTGGCGTCTGTGCGCCACTGGGCCAGCAGGGCAAGGCGGCCGTAAGCTTTGGAGCCCGGTTTGGCCACGATGCGTTCGGCCACTTCGCGTTGAAACATCAGGGTGAGGCTATCCCAGAAGGGCGGCCATGCGGCAGGGGTGAGCCAGCGGACGAGCAGTTCGGTGCCGATGTTATAGGGCAGGTTTGCGGCCACGCGGATGGGTGGGGTGAGGTGCTCGAGAGGGTTCACTTCTAATGCGTCGCCTTCGATGACTTGCAATCGGTCGGGGTAGGCAGCGGCGATCTCGTTCAAGGCAGGAATGCAGCGGCTGTCTTTCTCGATCGCCAGCACGCGGCGCGCGCCCTCAGACAAAAGGCCGCGGGTAAGGCCACCTGGACCGGGGCCGATTTCCAAAACGTCACAGCCAGAGAGGTCGCCTGCTTTGCGTGCAATTTTGGCGGTTAGGTTGAGGTCGAGCAGGAAGTTCTGGCCCAGAGACTTGCGCGCGGCAAGGCCGTGGTCCTCGATCACTTGGCGCAGGGGCGGAAGGTTGTCGATGCTCATTCGGAGGCCATGCGGTGGGCGAGGCGGATGGCTTCGATCATGCTGCTGGGGTTGGCTTCACCTGTGCCAGCGATGTCAAAGGCGGTGCCGTGATCGGGGGACGTGCGGATGAAGGGCAGGCCCAGTGTCACGTTCACGCCTTTGTCGAAGTCCAGCGTTTTGATGGGGATGAGTGCTTGGTCATGGTACATGGCCTGTCTCTTATACACATCTGACGCTGCCGA
>OJDV01000458.1_pt1 | contig 14448 bp, 12 predicted proteins | sample 1592911 | NCBI WGS metagenome assembly OJDV01 (sample SAMN05416860, study PRJEB24817) | seawater metagenome | isolation source: Sea water | place: Canada:Atlantic | collected 2013-11 | reverse complement strand
GTACGCAGGCGGGGCGGTGGCGGCGCTGGGCTCGAAGGTCATCGTCGACGGCGGCGAGGACGAGACCGAGATCAAGGGCATGAAGGCGAGGACGGGCGGGGCGGTGTTCGCGTCCGGGTGGCCCGCGGCGCCGGGGATGTTGAAGGTGGTGCGGGCGACGTTCAGGAAGAACGAGTCGATCGAGCGCGGCGGCGGCGTGGCGGCGGTCGGTGTGGTCCGCGCGCAACTCGAGCAGACGAGCTTCGAGCTGAACGCGTGCACGGGCGAGGAGGGTGAGGGCGGCGCGATCTCGCTGAGCCGCGGCGCCGAGGTGGTGTTGGTGAGGACGCTGTTGCGCGCGAACAGGGCGACCGAGCACGGGGGCGGCGTGTCGTCGTCGGACGCGTCGTTGTCGGTGCGTGAGGGGACGGTGTTCCAGGACAACGTGGCCGAGGAGGGCGCGGCAGGAGGCGTGTTCTTCGACGCCGCCCCCGTTGCGGGTGAGGGGACGGCGGCGCACAAGCCGAGCGTGCTCAAGCTGACGGGCTGCGAGTTCGTGGGGAACATCGCGTCGAAGGGCTGCACGGCGGTGTTCGCCGGGAGCATGATGACGGGCCCGGCGGGTCAGGTGAGGGTGTCCGTGGGGGACGGCGTGGAGATGAGGGCGAACCGGTTCAAGGGCCGCGCTCGCGAGAACAACAACGTGTTGTTCGTGTGGGACGGTGTGCCCTCCCACCGTGGGGAGGCGCTCCCGGATGGCCTCACCGTGTTGGGGTGAGACTGGGCCCGTTCGGCTCTGCGCCAACGCACCTGAGCGCCACACGGCGCCGTTCAGTCCTCGGCGCGCGTCGGCGGGAGGATGGAGTGGAGGTCGGTGTCGAGGATGTCCGCGAGCGCGTAGAGCCGCTCGAGGTTGGGCTCCTGCATGGCGCGTTCGTACCGGTCGAGTTCGATCCAGTACATTCGAGCGTCTGCAGCGAGCGCGCGCAGAGTGAGTCCACGCTCGAGGCGCAGCCTCCGGAGTCTGTGTCCTGTCTCGACCCGCCACGCGGGGGGATCAGGTTCTTTGGCGGCGGTGGTCATGGTCGGTGAAGTGGTGTTGTAAGGCAGCAGTGTGAGGCCCTCGGGTGTCATGAGACCATACTCGGCCCGAAGGGTCTACAGTTCAAGGGGGCGGAGGGCGTTTCGATCGCATCGCGAGCGGGAATGCGCTTGCTGACGGGCGGGTTTGTCGTTTAACTTTCCAGGGACTCGAACAAGGCAAGGACATGGGATTCGAAGGCACGACGCTGCTGGGGGGCGATGTGTTGAACGTGGCGAACCGCGTCCGTTGGACGGAGGCCGAGGGCCCGGGCGCGAGGTACGCGCTCTGGGTCCAGGGGTGTCCGTTGCGTTGTCCGGGTTGTTGCAATCCACACATGCTCGAGGATCGAGAAGAGCGCCTACAGGGATGGGAGGAGGTCGCAGACGACATCCTCACATCGCCGGGCATCGAGGGCGTGACGTTCATCGGCGGCGAGCCGTTCTGGCAGGCGGACGCGCTGGCGAAGGTCGCCGGGCGCGTGCGCGAGGCGGGGCTGAGCGTGATGATCTTCACGGGCCAGACGATCGAGCGCCTGAAGAGGGCCGAGCGGGAAGACTACGACGCGCTGCTCGAGCAGACGGACCTGCTCATCGATGGCCCGTTCGTGCAGAAACTACTGGTAAACGATCGAAGATGGATTGGCTCATCGAACCAGCGGGTACACTTTCTGACGGACAGGTACGCGCACATGAAGGACGAGCGCGGCGCGTGGAAGGCGGGCGCGAATACGATCGAGCTGAGGATGGTCGGCGGAGAGGTGACCATCAACGGGTTCCCGGACGAGAGCATCGTGGCGTTGAGCGCGGCGTCGATACGCGTCAAGAAAGCGGCTGGAGAGTGATCCATTGAGTACGAAGCAGAGCAACATGAGCGCGGCGGACAAGCACCATCAGACGGGTGCGTTCCTGTTCCTGCCGTTCGCCGTGGACGTGTTCAGCCGCCGAGATCTGAGGATCAAGCGCGCGAACATGATGCCGGTGGGCAAGGCGGAGTACGTGACCTCGGAGGTGCTCGAGGCGCTTGGCGAGGTGGTCAAGAGGGGGTCGCTGGGCTTCCTGTGCCGTGAGGGCGGCTGGCGAGCGCTCGAGTGGGCTCGCCCGGGCGAGGAGGAGCCGATCAAGAACGTGCGCCTGATCGACAGCCGCGTGTGGAGCGACCTCCAGCTCGAGTTCGGCGACCCGTCGGTGGAGACGTTGATGATCGCGTACAACGCGGTCTGCAACGCGGGCGGGATGTCGGTGCCCGGGAAGTCGGGCAAGAGCACGCAGTCGATGTACCCGCGCTCCAAGAGGATCAGCTTCAAGAGGAACGGGGACGTGCTCGCGCACCACGTGACGTTCCTTAAGGTGAGGGCGGCGGCGTTCGAGGTCGACAACAACTACTGGGGCTTCCTGACGCGCAACCCGCTGACCGAGGTCGCGAGGCTGGACGCCAGGCGCAAGCCCGAGGAGGCGATGGCGCGGATCGCGAAGCCGGACCTGGACGCGTTGATTCCGTGGCTCGGAGGGCACCTCTCGAGGTGCTGGAACCGCGAGCTCGAGACGCGCTGGGACTCGCTCGAGCGGTTCCACCGGCTCAACGAGGGAATGGAGACGTACTTCACGGCGCTTGTGAAGCGAGCGCGAGAGGAGGAGCGTCGTGATCTGCTCATCCCGCTGATGTTGTTCTTCATGGAGCACTTCAGGAGGGAGGACGCCGAGGAGATGGCGCTGGGCGAGTTCAACAGGGTCGCCCGGGATCTGAGGTTCGTCGACCGAGACACGTACATGAGGACCTGGGGTCGGGCGATGCACGTGGGTTGGGAGCTGTTCGAGGAGTATCAGGAGGCGCGCGCGGTGCATCCGGTGGACCGCGAGGCGCCAGACAGGGTGTTCATGAGCGCGTACGAGTCGTGGGACTTCAACCCCACGGCGGACCGCGCGAGGTCGCTGTCGAATCAACTCAACGCGGTCATTTCGTGAGGAGTCGCGCGAGGGTGGCCTGAACGGGCGGCCCACGTGGCGAGCGAAACACAAGCGCGCGGCATCCGCCGCGCGCAAGAGAGGAGAGGGAGAAGATGAGTCTTTCATACAGGGTATCGCTGGAGGTCGCCGAGGTCGTCTCCGCAGACGACAAGACGATCCACCAGCTCGACCTGCGGGACATTCTCCCTGAGGAGGAGATGAGGGACCTGCTGCGCGAGCAGCTCGTCGCCCGCGGCTTCGAGGAGGATGAGGATGGCAAGCTCGTGCGTGAGCAGGATGGCGGTGAGACGATCACCGTGGACCTGGAGACGCTCGAGGTGTCGACCGAGCTCGCGTCGGAGTCGGAGGTCAAGGGCAAGGTCGACGCGTGGGGCGACGCGGAGTCGCGCCAGTCGGCCAGGCGCCAGGCCGAGGGCAGCGCCCGCACGCAGGCGGACGCGCTCGTCGAGCGCGGCCGCAAGGAGACCCAGCGCAAGGTCACTCAGCAGCTCGCCGACGGCGAGCGTGAGCGCATCGAGGAGATGAACCACACGCTCCAGGACGTCTACGCTGAGGCGCTCAAGCGCAAGGCGGGTCGTATGGGCGAGGTCATCGAGCAGCATGAGGGCGTGAACGAGAACGGCGAGTACGAGCTCGTGATCAAGGTCGAGATCTGAGCTGCGGTCAGAGTGTTGGTTCGAAGAGCGCGCGGAGCGCTCGGGCCGAGCCCATGAGGGCTCGGCCCGAGCGCACGCCAAGGCGCGTGCCCGGCGGCGTCCCCAGGGGGGCGTGGCCGGGGGCGCGCTGTGATGTCGCACCGCGTGAGCGGGCGTTTTATGCTCGGCCCGTCTGAGGGCCGAGATGCGGAGTGAAGCATCGTGTCGGATTCGCTGAACATACCCATCGATTCATTGCCCTCGCACCTGACGTACGACGAAGCGGTCGAGGTGGTGTACCGAGAGGACCTCGACTGGATCGAGGAGAAGCTGCGCAGCCGTCTGTCGGTGCTCATCGAGTGCGACAAGCAGCTCTCGAACTATCTCTACAAGGCGCTCCGCAAGCGCTTCAAGACCTCGGGCGGTCCCAGGCTCAGGTTGCTCTCCGGGCACCCTCGCGCGCCGGACCCCGAGAACCCGATGCAGTCGAACGCGACGCTGACGCAGCGCCTGCTCGACGAGCTTCGCGAGGCGATCTACGGCGCGCGCGACGACGGCGTCCTGGCGATCACGCACCTGGACATTCTGACGACGACGACGCGCAGCTCGCTGGGGATGGAGGCGCGCGAGGCGGCCGCGATCATGTACGAGAACCCGGACCTCGTGTTCCTGGGGTTCTGTGATCCGGGCTTCGAGATCCCGTCGGTGATCGAGAAGGTCTTCGCGGTGAAGTACGACATCATGGGCATCGCCCGTGACAAGCTCCCGGGGCTCATCTTACAGCGCGAGGCGCGCAAGTTCGGCGTCGAGACGTTCAACCCGTACAAGCTCTACAAGTACCTGTCAGGGCTGAACGCCGTGCGCGCCAGGCAGGTGCTCGCGCAGCTCGAGTCGAGGGTGGACTTCGATCCCGCGGCGGCGGGCTCCGTCGATGCGATCTACCGGGACATCCGCAAGCTCACGCTCATCGGTGACCTGGAGGTCCCGCGCGTGGACCTGCACACCGAGATCGGCGGTTACACCAAGGTCAAGGAGAAGATCCAGACCGAGATCCTCGACCTGCTCCTGATGAAGGAGGGGAGCGAGAGCGCCGACCACGTGAAGTCGATCGAGGAGATCGTGCCCAAGGGCATGATCTTCTGGGGCCCGCCGGGTACGGGTAAGACGTTCTTCGCCAAGGCGATCGCGACCGCGCTCAACGCGACGGTGAGCATCGTGTCGGGTCCGGAGCTGAAGTCGAAGTGGGTGGGCGAGTCGGAGGAGAACCTCCGCCGCGTGTTCGCGCAGGCGCGAAAGTCTGCGCCCTCGATCATCATCTTCGACGAGCTCGACTCGTTCGCGTCTGCCCGCGGCACCTACACGGGCAGCGGCGTGGAGCACTCGATGGTCAACCAGCTACTCACGGAGATGGACGGCTTCCGCAAGGAGGAGCTGGTGTTCGTCGTGGGCACGACGAACTTCGAGGAGTCGCTCGACCCTGCGCTGATGCGCCCGGGCCGCTTCGAGCTCTCGATCAACATCCCCTACCCGGACAAGGACGACCGCAAGGCGATCATCGAGATCTACCTGAAGAAGTTCGGCCTCAACATGGCCGAGGACGTCGTCGAGTACGCGGTCCAGGAGACGGGAGGGTTCGCCGACGCGTCGCGCGGCATCCGCTTCTCGGGCGACCACATCTACGCGATGTTGCGCGCGCTCAAGCGTGAGCACCTGCGCCGCGGCTCGCTCGAGATGGAGGTCAACAAGGAGGACGTGGAGCTGGCGATCGGCAGGCGCAAGCCCAAGATGCGCAAGCTCAACGAGGAGGAGGCCCACATCGTGGCCGTGCACGAGGCGGGGCACGCGCTCCTGGCGTACGTGCTGCCGCACTGCCCGACGGTCGAGCGGGTGACGATCCAGAGCGAGCACGAGGCCGCGCTCGGGTACGTGCTGCACGCGATGGCGCGCAACCAGCACATGCTCAGCCAGTCCGAGCTGCTCGACAACATCTGCGTGGCGCTGGGCGGGCGTGAGGCCGAGGACATCTTCCTGGGCGAGATCACGACCGGCTGCACCAACGACCTTCACCAGGCGACCTCGGTCGCCAGCCTGATGGTCGAGGAGCTGGGCATGAGCGACGAGCTCGGCGTGCGCGTCTACCGCTCGCAGGAGCAGGTGACCAACGAGGTCGTGCGCGCGCTCAAGCGCCGCGACATCGCCGAGTCGACGGCCGCGCGCGTGGACTCCGAGGTCTACGAGATCCTGGAGAAGCAGCGCAAGCGCTGCCGTGAGACGCTCAACCAGTACGCCGAGCATCACGGCAAGATCGTGGCGACCTTGCACGAGAAGAAGACCATCGGTCTCGAGGAGATCAAGGAGATCTTCGACGGCAAGGAGTTCAAGATCGGGCCGAAGAAGACGGCGCCCGAGGCCGACTGAGATGTGTTAGAAGAAGACGCTGCGAGGGCGCGTCGCGGGGGCCTCCAGAGGCCCCCGCGACGTGACCCGCGACGACATGACGGCGGCTGTACCGACGCACCCCAGAGGGGTCTTCAGGGCAGGCGCGAGACGACAGGAGCGCGAGAATGGCAGAGGTGAAGATCCGGTTGGTGTCGAACCCGAAGACCGGGAAGAGAGACATCTACATCGACTACGAGTCGGAGGACGATGCGCTCCCGTTCGAGCACGAGCAGGACCACGCCGACATCGTCGAGCGCCTGCTCGGCCAGGGCATCCTGGACCCGTCCGATCTGGGTCAGGTCAAGATTGGGCGCGTGCAGCCTGAGCCCGCGAAGCGGGAGCAGGTCACGGACGGTCCGGCGCGTGAGGGGCAGACGCAGGGGAGCGGCGGAGACTGATGATATACGCATACCTGATCGAAGACGTGCGCGCGCTCTCCGACCTGTTCAAGGTCGGGGTGGGACCCAAGAGGTCGGCGCAGGGGCAGTTCACGGCGTACCGTGTGCGCCACCCGGAGTCGAAGGCGCGGCGCGCGCTGATCGTGACGGGTGTGCCCAAGTCGGGGCTGGATCACCCGATCCCGGAGACGATCGGCCACGAGATCCGCGTGGCCGTCGAGGGCCCCGACCTCTTCGTCTACGACAGCGAGGGGGAGAAGCAGCCGCTCGAGGTCTTCGGCTTCGAGAGCTCTCCGAACCTCGTCGAGTTGATCGAGCCGCTGCCCTGGAGGCACGAGGCCGAGCACGGTATCCCGGTGATCTTCTGGCTCGACGACGAGTCGATGATGCCCGAGATCGTGCGCCGCAGCCTGTACCTGAACAACGACAGGGTGCAGATCTCGCGCGTGACCGACGGCGAAGACTCGCCGCTGCTCGTGCGCATCGAGTCTCCCTCCTACTACCTGCTCGCGTGGTGTGAGGAGCAGGAGCCCGGCGCGATCGAGATGTTCTACCCGATGACCGAGGGTCCCGGGTTGTACGTCCAGTGGCGCCACGAGCACCCGCTCGCCGACCTCTGGCGCCGCGCGTGGTCCGAGCAGACCGACCGGTGGGTGTTCTTCCCCGCCAACGAGCGCCGCCGTCACGTCGCCAAGCCGGAGTGGGAGAGCATCTACGAGCTCACCGACTTCACCGTGACGCTGGAGGCCGAGGACGAGTGGAACCAGATCGACGCGGACATCGAGCACTTCGAGATCTCGCTCAAGCTCTCGCCTCGCCACGAACCCGCGGACATCGAGACGCTGCTGCTCCACGAGCGCGACCGCGACAAGCTCGAGGACTTCCTCGCGCTGAGCGACGAGGCGGACCTGGACAAGCTCGAGATCAGCGTCCAGACCGACGGTGACAAGCGCTGGTACTTCGTGCGCGAGAAGCACCGCGGCGACGGCATCATGCTCGTCGAGCTCGGCGGCCGAGGGTTCGCCCGCTACAAGGGCTTCGACAACCTGTACATGCCGATCGGGCTCGTGCTCGAGCCACAGCTGCGCCGCGACCAGTACAAGCGACTGTTCAATCTGACGCCCGCGACGCTCACGTTCGTCGTGCCCGACGCGGGCGAGGACGTGAGCGGCGGCGACCTCATCAAGGCGCGCCAGATCAAGGTCCGCAAGTCCTCGTTCGAGCCGTTCGCGCACTTCGTCGACCACGTCGTACACTTCGACGAGGAGGCGCTCCAGAGCGCGCTCGGCCGAAGCGTGTTCGACCTGGACGTCTACAAGACCTCGCCCTCTCGCCCCGGGATGGGCCGCGACGGCGGCGAGGAGCGCAAGGTCTCCAAGCCCAAGACGCCCAAGCCCAAGCCTGGGACGCGCGGTCAGCGGCGCGCCCAGCGCGCCGCGCAGCGTCAGCGCCGCATGGCCGAGCGTAGCGTCTCGGACAGCGACGGCGTGGTGGTCCAGGAGAATCAGCCCGCGACGCCGACCGAGCTCGAGCTCATCGAGACCGACATCGAGCGTGACATCGTGCGCCAGGGGCCGCGCGTGGAGCTCTGGCAGGAGCTGCTCGAGGTCAAGCACCGCCGAGGCAAGTGGCTAGAGGCGTCGGTCTGCGCCGTCGAGGGGATGTGGTCCGAGACCTTCCCCGACGGCGAGGAGACCAACAACCCGGAGGCGACGACGTTCTCACCCGGGTTCATCACCGCGCTCAACTCCGCGGGCGGTGAGCCCGAGGAGCTCGCCGTGGTCGCCGACCTGCTCGAGAAGCTCCAGGCCGATGGCGGCGACATCGCCTACATCATGCAGGCCGCGGGGAAGCTGCGCGGCGTCGAGACGCGCCTCGGCAAGAAGGTCCGCTGGCTCGCCTGGCGCGAGATCCTCACGCGCACCCAGGACGTGCGCGCCCAGGAGGAGGTCCGCGAGGCGATCCTGGATCAGCTCAACAAGAAGGGCCTCGAGACCAACGACGTCCCGACGTTCATCCGCGAGCGCATCCTCAAGGACCCCGACCTCGAGGTCGACGAGGACGACATGGAGGATGGCTCGGATGCGAGCTACGTCCTCCAGAACGTCGAGGCGATCGAGAACGCGCTGGGCCAACTCCAGACGTTCAAGATCCGCGAGGCGTCGCTCGCCTCGCTCGCGCGCATCTTCGCGGGCATGGGGCTCTCCTCACGCGCCCGTGACCTCATCGAGAGGTCGCTCCACGCGATGGAGCAGGACCTCGACGGCGAGTCGAGCCCCGACGAGCAGCGCGCCTGGCATCAGCGCCTGCGCGACTTCTTCGCCCCGACCGGTGGCGGTCGCTCCGACGGAGGCAAGGCGCCCGAGCGCTGGCACGTCTGGGTCGCGCTCAACGCGTGGCTCGTCTACCAGCGCGTCGAGCCGGCGCGCGCGGAGGACGCCAAGGCCGCCTACGAGCTCCTGTTCGCGCAGCTCCAGTCCTACGAGAAGGACGAGCTGCGCAAGACCCAGGAGTCGCTCGAGGCGCGCGTCGGTCAGACCAACGTCGCCGAGTTCCTCGCCGTGGACACCCGCTCGTTCTTCTCGTCGCGCGACCTGCCCGACGAGATGAACAAGGTCGTCAAGGGCCTGAAGCAGTCCCACAAGAAGGGCGAGGAGAAGAAGGTCAACGAGCTCGTGGCGCGAGGCATCCAGCTCGCGACCAAGGACATGACCGAGTCGAACTCACCCTCGCTCGAGACGGTCGCCAGGCTCATCCTGGAGATGGTCGAGACGCTGCGTAAGCTCAAGTGGGACAAGGAGCAGCGCCCGGTCCAGCAGTTCGAGGAGTTCGTCAAGGCGCTCCCCAAGGAGCCGCGCTCCAGGGACTCCAGCCGGCTCTACTTCGCGGTCCTGCACTGCGCCGCCGCGCGCGCGCTCATGGACCTCGGGCGAGAGAAGGACGCCATGCGCATGCTCGTCGACATCATGAAGTGGGTCGGCGAGGACTACATGCAGGTGCTCGACTTCGTGGACCTGGTCAAGAAGGAGGTGCTGCTCGCCGTCGAGCTCGCGCCGCGCAACCAGCGCACCGACGCGCTCAAGCACCTCATGGAGACGCTCATCGAGCAGGAGCGGCTCGAGATCGGGGAGGACCCGGACCACCCCGGCGTCGGCTTCCAGACCTCGTTCCAGGCCTACGAGCTCATCCAGATGATCGACCACACGCTCGAGGCCGCCATCAGCAACGAGAAGCTCGTGCTGCGCCGCCTGCGTGACTTCGAGGAGCGCGAGGAGTCTCGCATCCGCCACTGGATCCAGCGCGACCAGCCCGCCACTCCCTGAGTTCGCGGGATCCTTTCAAAGAGAGCCGGGTCACCCTCGACGGGTGGCCCGGCTCTCTTCGTTCGGGGCATCCGTATGCGGACTCTTCGACGCCTCGATGGGTCCTCGCGAGCTGTTTTTGAGGTGGTTCGCCTTCATCGGTGGCGGCGCGTTCGGCGGCCACTCAGAACCGATAGCCCACACCTAGCTTTCCGAGTTGCAGGAGCGGGTCCCACTCGGCGAGGGAGACCTGAGCGCTGGAGCCAGGCGTATCGAATTGGGTGTCGCGAAAGGCCTCATAGCCCAACCCCAGGTGCGCTTCGAGCACGAGCCCGAAGTCGAAGACGTGCTTGAACCCCAGGCCCGCGCCGCCACCTACGCGAAAGGCCGCGTGGTCCGGGTCGAAGCCTTGATCATCTCCGACCCAGTTGAACGAGCGCCGCCCGTAGCGAAGGAACGCCTGCACGAAGAAGCCATCGCCCCCCTTGGTGGGGAACAGGTAGTACTTGCCGATCAGGTTTGCCGGGACCCAGTCATACGACCACGCGCCTCCTGTCCCGGGAGTCTGTCCGGTCCCCGTGCCGACCAGGGCCTCGATACTGATGTGTTTGGTGGGGGAAACGTCGATCCCCAGTGCGATGGCGCCCGCCAGCGGCGCCAGCAGGTTCGTCGAGATGTCGACCGTAGGCCCGGCCTCGTCTTCCGCGGCCCACGCCTGCATCGGAGCCGCACAAATCAACACCGCCACGATCACGTTCTTGCTCATTCTGACACCCATGGATGCCTCCTCGTTGTCTTCGCTCATCTTCCATTGCGTCCATGAAAGAGATAGGAGCTGAGCCTCGAGGCGACCAGATCTCATTGTGAACGCCGAGCGTGCACAATGGACACGCTAGGGAAATATCGCCGGGATGAGCGTGGGTTGAAGCTCTGGGTGGTGTTCGAAGTAGTCGACGGTGAAATCGATGAACGCACGCGCGGAGGAGAGGAGGAGCCGACGTTCGAGGTAGACGAGCTGGCCGACGACGTTCATGCCGACGACGTCCTCGAGCACGAACTCAAGCAGCCCGGCGTCGCGGTGGGCGGACGTGAGCCCCTCGGGCAGCAGCGCGATGCCCACGCCCGCAATGGCCGCGCGCAGCCCCGCCATAAGGCCTTCGCATGCGAAGTGTGCCTCGACGCTCAATCGACCACCCGAGCGCAACGGCCACTCGAACCCGGGCGCGCCGGACTGCCCGTAGCCTACGACACATCGGTGCCTTCGCAGCTCGGCAGGGGACTCGGGGCGACCCCGCTCGCGTAGGTACGCCGGGGATGCCACCAGAGTGCTCCGGGTCTCTCCCAGGCGACGGGCGATCAACGACTCGTCGCGCAGCTCTCCGAAGCGAAGCGCCACGTCGACCCTCTCCCGGTGCAGGTCGACGTGGCGATGCGACGCGCTCACCAACACGCGCACCTGTGGGTAAGCCACGGCGAACGCCACCAGGAGCTCCTGGAAGAGCTCCGTGGGCGGCGTCGAGACGTGGAGCGGTCCGCTGGGGCTATCCGAGAGGGCGCGCACCGCGTACCACGCGTCCTCGGCCTCTCGTGAGATACGACGCGCGCGCTCCGCCATCAGCTCCCCGACCAGCGTCACGCGCACGCTGTTTGGGCCGCGATGCAACAACTTCGCCCCTGCCTCCTCCTCGAGTGCCGAGAGGTGCCGGCTCAAGGTCGAGCGGGTCATCCCTACACGCGCCGCGGCCGCCGCGATGCTCCCCTCCTCCACGATCGCCAGGAACTCAAGGAGTCGATCGACACGAACCATGCTCACCTCTTGAAGAGAGTCCGCCCGAAAGCGTGCAAAATGAATACGCCAACATCCTCAGAAACCTACCACCACACGCGCAGCCGCGCGATCATCTCCTGCGCGTGTCTGGTTGAGACGAAAGGCTAGCGGGACCAGCGGGTTGCGGAGCATTGCAGTATGGATCGAGCTGGGGCTCGAGCTGGGGGGTGAGAGGCGGCCGTAGAAGCTCGAGCAGGGTCGGAGCCGCCAGGTGTGTCACGAAGGCGGACCACCTTTTTGAGCATGCCGAACGTGGTTTGGTTTTGCATGTCATTGTTTTTGAACGTTTTTGTCTAAGGTGTCTCGTCGTCGAGGCCTTTGGCGTCACTCGCGACCCACCAGCTCGGCTTGGCCGTCATTCCCTTGGTCCTCGCGAAGATCCCGTCCATCTTCTTCACGTTGGAGACGTCCCACGCGTCGAGCGCCGAGCCCGAGTACGTGGCGTCTTCGAACATGAAGCTCATGTCCTCGACGTTGGACAGATCGGGCGCGTCCTGGGGCAAGCTCTGCAGGTTCACCCAACGGAACATGGCGTACGTCGAGCGCCACTCGATGGCGCCCCATTGCTCGACGGCTTCGAGGCTCGAGGGGTTGCAGTTGAGCTTGTCGGAGGCGATGAGGTCATCGGGGAAGGGCCACACGGCCTCTTCGGCCTCCATGTGGAGCTCACAGGCCTCCGAAGGGATGAACATCATGTGAGGGAACGTGCCTCGGATCGCGACGGTGACCTCGGCCTCGCCGCCGTAATAGTGGTGGGCCGACCACGTGACCCCGAGCTCGTCGAAGACCCCGTCGTTGTCCCAGTCCACGTCGTAGTCGAACCCGGTCCTCGAGGCGGCGGGGATCACGAGCAAGCCGTCGTGGTTGTCGGAGACCTTCCAGCGCGTGATGAAGTGGTCCTTGGCGGGCCAGGACGCGTACGGTGATTGCGACGACGCGAGCTTTTTCTTGGCCATGTCGACTGCGTCGGTTTGCTCGACTTCGGTGCCATCCGACGTCGCCGTCGGCGCGTCGTCCCGCGCCAGGTTCGCCTCGCCAGCTTTCTGAGCCGCGCAGGCCGAGAGCGTCCCTGCCAGCGTCACCAGGGCGAGCGTCCGCGTCGTCCTCTCCATCGTCTTCATTCATCTCTCCAGCAAAGGCGTCGTGGTTGGGCAGGGCTCCGCGATACGGCGAGGTTCAGTTCGAGCAGACCATGTAGCTGGACTCGTCGGCGGCCGCGCAGAAGCCGTGCTTGGCGCAGTTCTCGGAGGCTCGGCAGTGGATGTCCTCGGAGGGGTGGCAGTAGGAGCTGGGGCTGGCCGCGGAGCAGTCTCCGTGGGAGGCGCAGCGCGCGGACGCCGCGCAGCCCGCCTCGGTCTTGGCGCACGCGCTCCAGGTGTAGTCCTCGTCACAGCCCGTGGGGCCCTCGAGCATGCAGCCGCCCTTGTAGTCGCCGTTGCCGTGGTCGCTCGAGATGGTGACGCCGCAGATGCCGCGCTCGGCGCATTCGGGCCGCGCCTCGCAGTAATCGACGGAGTGGTGGCAGGCGACGAAGGGGCCGCCGCCGGCGTCCTCGACGGTCGAGGCGCAGCGCCCCCCACCTGCGCAGGCGCTGGTCTTGGAGCAGTCGAAGCCGGTCGGGTTGCGGCAGCGGCCGTCTATGGGTTGGCAGTCGATCCCGTCGTTCGCGCACGCGGGGCGCTCGGCGCACGCTGCGTTGGCGGCGACCTCGGTGACGCAGGCGCCCTCGAAGGCCGTGCACTCGCCGTCGGCCACGCAGGCGTCGGAGGCTGCGCAATCGGCGTCGAGGCGGGCGTCGCAGGAGAAGCGGTCCCAGTGCGAGACCGCGACGCACTTGCCCTCGCTCGAGCAGGCGAGGGAGGCGCGGCAGTGTGCGTCCTCCGTCGGCAGGCAGGCGCCTGTGCCGGCGCCGCTGTAGGCGTTGACCTCGTCGACCTGAGCGCAGGCTCCGATGAGGGCGCAGGCGGCGGTCGCCGAGCAGTCGTCGGCGAACGCGTAGCACTCCGTGTCGTAAGGGCTCTTGCCGCACTCTCCGGACGTAATGCAGCGCTCGTCGTCGAGGCAGTCGACGTGGACGTCGCCGAGCAGGCCGTACGCGAGGAGCGCGCGCCGCTGCTCGGGGTCCATGAGCGGCTCGCCGTCGGGCAGCAGACCGTCGTCCTCTGGATCTTCGCCGGTCGAGGTGTCCGCCCCGGACGAGGAGGTCGCGCCCGAGGTTGGCCGTGTCTCTGTGGGAGATGCCTCGGCGTTTTGGGGCGTCGGGGTGGAGCAGGAGAGCGTCGCGGCGGAGGCGACGTAGGCGATGAGCAGGAGTCTGGGGGCGTTGGCGTTCAAGGGTCGCTCATGGTGAGGGTCGTGTGTCTGGCTCGCACTGATCGTGAGGTGTTTCACGTGAAACATGGCGAGGACTCGATCGAGTCCTCGCCATGCAGTCTGTCCGATGTGTCGTGATGTCGCGAGCGCTCAGGGAGCGCCGAGCTCGGCGCGGTAGGAGAGGCGGGAGGCCTTGGCGGCGGCGGGGAAGCGCCAGAGGCGCGCGAGCTCTTTGACGCAGATGAGGGTCTCTGCGTCATCGACCGAGGAGCTCATGGTGTCGACCTTGGAGACGGCACCGTCAGGGGCGACGCTGAGCGTGAGGATGAGCTCGCCGGAGAAGGCGCCGCGGGTGAGTACGCGTTTGTCGTAGCAGTAGGCGATCTGAGGCCGGTGCGTCTCGACGACGCCGTAGGCCTGCCCGAAGGAGAGGCCGCCGGTGACGAGGAGCCCTCGCTCTGTCTCTTATACACATCTGACGCTGCCGACGATCTACTCTGTGTAGA
>OJDV01000457.1_pt1 | contig 14454 bp, 10 predicted proteins | sample 1592911 | NCBI WGS metagenome assembly OJDV01 (sample SAMN05416860, study PRJEB24817) | seawater metagenome | isolation source: Sea water | place: Canada:Atlantic | collected 2013-11 | reverse complement strand
ACATAATTTTATTAATTTAAAATAATTGATAGAAATATTTAGTCAATTATTTGAGCAAATACATTTAAATTAGAAATCTTTAATTCTACAGTTTTCTTATTAAATATTTTTGGAGCTATCTGTCCTATCACTGCATATACTTTTTCAGGGTCTGCTTTGAAATCAAAAGAAACATATTGATTTTTGGAATCCTTTTTATGTTTGACATACAAAGATTGTAGTTTCGTTCTGCCTTTGATTTGCATGGGTTGTTTTTCTACCAAAAACCAGTTAACCCTTCCAGCAAAATTATTTAACTCATAATCTATGACAAAAGTTGCATGCTTGTCATTGAAGCTAATGAAATCAGTAAAACAAAAATTTGCTTTGTTTAATTTTATCAGATTATTGTTTTTATCTTCCTTAGCCCTAAATTGGATGTGGTCATCTAAAAATAAACGGCTGTTATTATTTAATGAATAAAATGGGTCTAGACTTCTTTTCTCTGCGTATAAATTATTGATATTATGCTTGAGCCTTTTTTGAATAAATGAAGAAGATTGCTCTAGTCCATTGACCTCAAAAGTATTAATTTGGGCATCTTTTGGCGATGATAATATAAAACAACACGATGTATAGGCAACACCTTCTATATCCAATATGGCCGCTGCAGGCAAGAGCTTTTCCATGCTTTTACCACCAACCAATGGCCTAACAAAGGCACGAGGAACATTCAATCGATTTTCTTCACAGCCAGCATCAAATGTATATTGTGCTTCTAGTCCTGAATCTGAAATTAATGCTTTTATATAATCTATATCAAATTTATAATTGCCTTTATTGGCAAAGGTCTTATGGTTGAATAAAAATTCTGTTGTCATAACATAGATGCCATCATCCTTAAGCACCCTTTTGACTTCTTTAAGATGCTGGATAAAATCTCCTCTGTGCCCTATGTGCTCAACAGCACACGATGAATAACAAAAATCTAAACTATTGTCCTCTATGTCTAGTGTTCTCATGTCCATTTCCTTGGCATGCAGATTAGAAATGTCTAAATTGTTTGGGGCATTGCGTTGCAAAAAATCCATTGGAGTATCAGTTTTACCCATTTTTGCCGTTTCCCAGCCAGTTGCCCAAGAATATAAATCTGTTGCCAAAAAAGATTCAACAAATGGCAATAAATGATAAATTAATGGTTCTTTGCCTGCTCCAAATGAAGCGCCATTTGCATTTTTGTGTAATTTCCCTTGCTGACATAAACACAGAAATATCGCGACAAATTCCCACTGTTTTCGGTGATAAGATGCATTGTTGTTGAAAATTTCTTCTAAAACATACTTGAATTCTTTTTTAGTCCAGTCTTCAGATGTACATATTTTTTGCCAATTGTTATTTATAAGCTTGGATAATTCAGTGATTTTATTCATAGTTATTTTTGTTTTAATATTACATTGCCATGATGTGTTTTTTTCAGGGATTCTTTGTCCATTTTTTGTGTTTTGCCAACTTTAACCAACACTTCTATAGAATCAAATGTATCAAACAAAAAATCAACATACTTATCAAAGTCATAACCACGACTTTTGACAAACCTTGGAGACCATTCAGCTATAATTACACAATTGGGGTTATTTTCTAAAATTTCACTAGCACCCTCTAGAATATAAGGTTCTGATCCTTCTGTATCAATTTTTATCACAGAAATTGGTCTGTCATTTTCTACCAAAATATCATCAAGCCTCTGTAATTTAACCATGGCTTTATTATTATCCAAGGTAACTTTATCGTGAGTGACCAATCTACCTCCGCCATGCCCAGCTGTATCCCATGTTAATTCCATTTCTCCATCTTCACTGAATGCTGCTATATTTTGTGTTTCACACCTTTTACCAAATGAGTTGGCAAATACAGATGTATCCATCATGTCATAAATTACCGGATTGGGTTCTAATGCATAGACTTTGCCTTTTGGACCAACAATCTTACATCCTAATAATGTAAAAAAACCAATATTTGCGCCAACATCAACAAAAACCTCACCAGGTTTTAAGTATTCATTGATTGCCCAACCTACCGCTTTTTCATATACACCATGAGATATGATTTTTAAATGCTGTTTATTTCTGGTATCTATTAAAATTCTGCAACCATAATCTGTTACACAAACAGCGCGGTTATTTCCAAGGTAGGCATAGTTCACTGTTTCACGATTGAATTCATTCATATAAAATTATATCTCTAAGGTTTTTAATTTAATTAGTTTCCAATAGGTATGGTCAATCCAACACTAAAAATCCCATCACCAAAACCATCTTGGCCTGGTAAATCGGTATTGTTTAAATCTAGTCGTGATACGGCTTCGGCGCGCAGGCGAATATTATCACCATAAAAATACCAACTGGCACCTATTCCTACATTAAAGAATAGGTTTGTTCCTGATTCATCAGGCGTTTCATGATTGATTAATCCAACACCCATTAAAAAATAGGGTTTCCATAATGGATCATGATTGATGTTAAGAAAATTGACGGCCATGCCATGGTGTTTTAGACCATAATCTATATCAAAGTCATACTCATCAGTAAAGGCTTGGATTTCATACGACCATTTATGATTGATACTTTTGCCAACTCGCAAATCATAGATGTGAGCATCATTCAGCTGTAATGAATCATCAGGAACAATAGCTCCAGCATTGATATTCCAATACCATCTGTCATCAAGTTGTTGAGATGATGGAGATGTACTAATAAAAATTAACAGTGTGGCCAGAAATCGAATCATGCAAAGCATTATAGGTGACTTCTGGCCATAGGCAAAGAATTATATTATTGCTGGGCTTGAATGGTAATTTTTCTTTTGCCTTTGTTCATTTTTAGATCAGCATAATTCGCCAATAATCCTGGTTGAGCATTGTTATTACTGTATTTTTGAACAACAAAACCCAAAACAGGTTTTCCAACGATTTCATGAATTTCGCCGTTTGGCCCTGTACCAACAAGCTTGGCTTGGTCTTGGCCATCAAAATCATAAACCATTTCCATCCAACCAGATGAGAAAAACAAAGACCCTATAGATGAATATACAGGGTCTGTGTCCCAATCATTAATGGTTAGATTTGATGCAAATATACTATCATTTTGAAAATCATAATTAACAGATGATACATTAACAGACCAACACATCTCAGGCAACTCTCCACAATGTGGGTTTGGAGGTGAGCCGCAACCAATTCCAATATGATAATCATTGACATCTTGCTCTCTATCATGGGCCCGAAATGAATGGGCTTCACAGGAGCCTCCTGATTCTAATAGTTGATTAAATGGTGCCAATGCAGTCTCTGAATCACTATAGTATGGATCAACATAAAATTGTTTGGTCGGAAAACTATTGACCCAATCCGTTTGCGCTTGTATGTTTTGATCTATGACAAAGTCATTGATTGATTCAGATTGCATAAATAATGCTGTCACTGCATCAATCGGTGAATTCCATGTGGTTTGAATGATATCGTTATCTGTTGAAATGATTGTTGTTGCTTGATTTCCAGAAGCCAAATTTAGAGATAAATCACTTGGTGATACATGTGATATGCCAGAATTAAAATTAACAATGGCAGTGGCATCATATGACATATCAGTACCGTCTGAGACATTAATCAAACTTGCAGATCCAAAAAGTTTTGAACCTTCAACATCTGTGGCAACATTTATACTACTATCATCCAACCACTTACCCGATGGTGGTATCCAATTGGCTATCAATTGTGAACAATTGTTTGGGTTACCATCTTCATTGTGTGTTGCTGCAACAGCATCATTGCCTATAACAGCACCCATTTCAAAGATTTCAATTGTTCCTTCCTGAACCCTTTGCATATCTGCACCCAAACCATCATCAAACTCTCCTGTGTAATGATAAGGCAAAAATTCTTGTCCATTAATTTGAGGAACAGTACAGGAGTTATCAAAGGTAATAAGCTTGACACTGTCATCACCATTATATCCAGGAACTGTTGATTGACTGTTGACCAATCCCGCTGTCCAAACATCATATGCATCGAGGTAAATATTAAATGATAATGCTACCCGAGAGTTTTTTCCTTCTAGAAAATTTATTTTCAACGCTTTAACATAGTCAGTTGTATTAACCACTGAAATAAGAGTATCAAAACCATTTTTTACGGTGTAATAAGGAAAAAGTAAAACCTGTCCATGGTTATCTTTGGAAAGGCTCATGCCATAAACCGAATCACCAAAAGGAAGTATAGGGAGTTGAGGATGAATAACCGTAGCTTCTTTTTTGTGTTCGAAAATCCCAGCATAATTAGCTAATAGACCAGGTTCTGCATTGGCATTGATGTAACGTTGTGCAGCAAATCCTATCACTGGCAAACCCCTAACTTTGAGTCCACTACTTTCATCTTCATCTTGTGTTGATTGTTGGAACTTCAGTTCCATCCACCCATCTTTATAAGAGGTTTCAATACCTATGGCCTTATACTTTCCATTATCAGGTGACATAATTGAATAATTACTGGCAAAAACACCCTTGTTATCAGTATCTGATAGGTATTTAATACCATGGAAATCACCATTCAATATTCCAATATTACTAGTAGCAAAACAAAGACTTGGTTCTGTAGCAGGAGTTGTATTTGATTGCTCAACCAAAACTGATTCTCTGTTATAAAACCCTTGAATATTAAAATTTTCACAATTTATATCACTCCCATTAGCAATTTGGTCAAATGGAGCAACAGAGACATTTGATTCTGTTGTATCTGGATCAATGTGAAATTGACGTGTGGGCATGGTCATGATCCAATTTGTACTGGCATTAATGTCTTGATTGATAACATATTCATTAGTAACACTTGATGTCATTAATAATGATGATACTGCCAATGCTCCTGATGAAAAGTTGAGTTCGTCTCTTGTACCACCTTGACTTTGTATTATGGCAGTATTGTTTCCATCAGCTAAATTTGGAGAAGCATTATTGTAGTTATAATGTAATATTTGATTTGAAAAATTTTCTAATACTGTGGCTTTTTGTGTCACTGAAAAACCATCAATAACATTTGTTAAAGCCAAATTACCCTCTAACCCACCAGTTGGTGGTGATAAATCGGTATTTGGGTCATTAATCCAATAGGGATTAGCGGATTCTATACCCCATGCATCAGCAAAAACTTCACAGTCTGCTTCATTAGAATCTTCATCTATCAATGTAGCAATAGCGCTATCACCCGTTAAAACACCCATTTCTATCACTTCGATAAACCCTTCTCTTAATCGGTTTGATTCGGTACCATATACATCCACAAATTCGCCTGTAAAGCCATCACTGTTAAACAATTGTGTATCAGATTCAAAGCTTGGATATGTACAAGAGTTATCAAAACTAATCACTCTTGGAAATCCTCCTTCTTCAAGGCTTTCTAATGTTCCTGCTGTCCAAACATCGTTCGGCCCCAAATATAGGTTGAGGGCAAAAACTTCTTTGCCATTTGCCGCTTCTCTGTACCTGACTCTTATGGCTTTTGCTTCATCAGTTGTATTAACTAGATTTAAAATAGTCAGAATATCATTATTAACTGTATAGTAAGGAAAAATCAAAACTTGTCCAGTGTCATCTTTGCTAAGGTGAATGGCTTGTGTCTGTATGCTTATTAAAATTAAAAGTACGATAAGAAATAGTCTAATCATGTGTAAACTCCCTGGTCATTTTTATTGTTGAAATTTGATAACAAATGGCATGCTATTTTCTTATTAAGCAATGAACTTAACATGCCATATTTAACATTATTGCTGTGTTTGGATAAAAAATTTTCTTTTGCCTTTATTTACATTTAAAGTCGCGTAATTAGCCAATAATCCCGGAGCTGCATTGCTGTTAATGTATTTTGAAACTGTGAATCCCATAACTGGTAAGCCATATATTTCGTGTCTTTCTCCATTTGGTCCAAAACCTGTAAGAGAAGATTGGTTATAAATGGTTTTCATCCGTCCATTGTTAAAGTCGGTCTCATAGATAGAATCATAACCAAAGGCTTCTGCCCAATTCTCCATTTGTAAGTGAGATCCCAAAATTGAATTTGTTGAATCTGGTTCATTAATACTGGCAGTATTAACACCCCAACAATGTTGAGGTGGTGGAAGTGGTGGTGGTGTGGCTGGCCAAATCCTATCATCCAAACTGGCTTGTTGATCTCGATTATAAGACCTAAATATTAAAGGTTCACAACGGTTTTCTGGAAGTGAAAAAGGAAACTCAATTGTGAAAGGAACCAATCTTGTTTCTGAACCGGAAAACAATGGATCGGTATAAAACGGTTTACTGGGATAAAAATTTACCCAATCTGTTTGTGCATGTATGCCTGGCTCTACCACATAATCGTTATAAACTTCGAATTGCATAAACAATGCCGTGACTGCATTAATTGATGAATCCCATCTTGTGATAACAGGACCTTCATCAGTTATAATCCGAGTTTGATCGATAATACCAGTGGATAGATTCGGTGCTAAATCTCCTGGTGCAGTGTGATTTGAATCAATGGTAAAACTGGCCAGTGCTGTGGCATCATAATTCATGTCAGACCCTTCTGCTACATCAATGATACTCACTGATGCATACAAACCACCTGTACCATCAGGAGCAGCAACATTATCATTGGGTGTTTGAAGCCACTTACCAGCTGGTGGTGTCCAATTACTTTGCAATGTAACACAAGATGCTGGTACTCCTGAAGAATTATGTGTTGCAGCATTTGCATCTGGTCCTAACAGATTGCCCATTTCAAAAATTTCAATTGATCCTTCTTGACTTCTGTTCAAGTCGGAACCTAATTCATCTGAAAAATCACCAGTAAAAGCATAAGGTAAAAATTCTTGCCCATTTATACCAATAGGTACGGTACAAGAATTGTCAAATGTTATTAGCTTTGTTGATGGTTGCCCATTGTAACCTGGAACAGTGGATTCTGTTGGTATTAATGCGGCTGTCCAAACATCATATGCTGAGAGATAGATATTAAAATCCAGCACATCTCGAGAATTTTTACCTTCTAAAAATCGAATTCTTAAGGCTTTTACATCACCTGTAGTATTAACAATGGATACGATTGTATTAAGGCCATTTCTAACAGTGTAGTAAGGAGACAATAAAACTTGACCTTTATTGTCATTGGCAATATGTAAACCTCCGTTATTAAAAAACTCTGTACTTTCCCTTGTTAAGTTTGTGCTATATTTGTGTTGAAAAATACCAGTATATTGAGCCAATAATCCGGGGGAAGCATTGGCATTGGTGAATTTTTGTGCTGAAAAACCGATAACTGGCAACCCATAAAGGGTAAAGCCTTCATCATTTGAATTGATCTGTGATTGTTGGTCAAATTTTAATTCAACCCAACCACTTTCAAATTGGGATCCTATTTGAGAAATTTTATCACCTGGAGATTCATCACCTGAAGTAGGATGATTGCTTGAAAAAATCCCAATCGGTATTAGTGCAGGATTTCCTCCAATTAGAAAATTTAAATTATTGGTGGCATAACAGTTATTAGGTATGATGATTGATGTGTCTGGAAAAGGATGTGTCTGAATATCTCCTATCGGCGTTAATGGCATTTGTTCTTCTCTATCAAACATCTTTGAGACACTAAATGGTTCACAAGCCAATCCATTTGAAGTAAATGGAGCAACAGGTGTTTGAGATACTGAATATTCAGGGTCGACATGATATTGTCGAGTTGGCAGAGTCATAATCCAATCTGTTTTGGCAGCAATATCTGGATTCAAAGCATATTCATTTGATAGTGTCTGCTTCATTAACAAGGCACTCACTGCTTCAATGCCTGTTGGCAATGTAATATTGGCATATGTGCCATTGTATTCAATGTCAGCTGATAATGTACTGTCTGCCAATGAAGGAGATTCATTACCGATATCATTATGAAGCATTGCATCAGTAAAGTTTTTTAATACAGTTGGCTCTTGACTTATGGCAAAGCCTTCGCCCACATGAATCAAGGTAATATTACCGGTGATTCCACCAGTTGGGGGCTGCATGTCTGTTTCAGCATTCATAGACCAATAACCGTCTGTACCCCAAGCACCATTGATGGCAGAACAATCAAGGTCAGTCTCGTCATCTATTGTCGTTGCTTCTGCACTATCACCAGTTATCACACCCATTTCGAAAACTTCAACAAATCCTTCGAACATGCGGTTATCGACTTCAGGGTACGAATCGCTGAAATCACCGGTATAATTTAAGTTGTTGAATTGTTGTGTGTTGGTGTTAATTGTTGGATAGGTACACGATTGATCATTTGATATAATTTTCGCAACTGCTGGCTCACCTGATTTAATAACAGCACCGGTCCAAACATCATTAGGCCCCAAATACAGGTTAAATGTGAATACTTCACGGCTATTGGCAGCTTCTCTGAACCTGACTCTTAATGCCTTTGCTTCATCAGTTGTATTAACCAAATTGATGAGTGTGTCTATGCCGCCATTAACAGTATAATATGGAAAAATCAAGACTTGCCCTGTGCCATCTTTGCTGAGATGAACAGCATGTGATTGTAGGCTTATTAGAATTATAAGTACGATAAGAATTGGTCTAAACATGATTTGAACTCCCTGGTCAATTTATTATTATTGTGCACATGATAGCAAACGGCATGTTAATTTCTCATTAATAAAATGTAAAAATATTGAACAATAAATTATTGTTCAGTAACGGTGATTTTTCTTTTGCCTTTATTTATATTAATTACTGCATAATTGGCCAACAATCCTGGCTGGGCATTGTCATTAGTGTATTTTTGAACGACAAAACCTAACACAGGTTTACCATAAATTTCATGCACTTGGTTATTTTCACCCATGCCTACTAATTTAGATTCAGCGGCTATGTCATATATCCTTATCATCATCGGGATAAGAGTCACTAAAATCACCGGTATAATAATATTTATAGAATTGTTGTGTGTTTGTATTTACAACTGGATTAGTACACGATTGGTCAAATGAAATGATTTTGGCAATTGCTGGTTCACCACTTTTAATAACAGCCCCTGCCCACACATCATTAGGTCCCAAATAAAGGTTAAATGTGAATACTTCACGGCTATTGGCCGCTTCTCTGAACCTTACTCTTAAAGCCTTAGCTTCATCAGTTGTGTTAACCAAATTGATTAATGTATCAATGCCGCCATTAACGGTATAATATGGGAAAATAAGCACTTGACCTGTGCCATCTTTGCTTAAATGGACGGCTTGTAATTTTAGACTTAATAAAACTAATAGTATGATTAGTATTGGTCTGAACATGTGCATATCTCCCTGGTCAATTTATTATTATTGAGCACATGATAGCAAACGGCTTGTTAATTTCTCATTAAAAATGAGATTAAAACATTATTGAATAATAACCATGAAAGAGTTATTTATACTGATTTGATAATATTGATGTCATCGCCCACTATTGATAAATCACGTGCTCCAGCAATATTATTGGCAGTTAAATCTTGTGTAATTGAATTGGTGAGTAAATAAGAAAAAGCTTGAGATTCGGTAAAATCTGGACTTAGCCACGCATCGATTAAGTTTTTATCACTGCTATCTAACATCAGTGGAATGGATTTTTTGTGGATGTTTTCTAGTTGTGGGTTGCCCGGGCAGGTAATGATTGAAGCAGTGCGAATGGTTTCATTGCCAATTTGATAGGTCTTATAAATACCACCCAAAGCAAGTCCTTTGTTCTTGCCTTGAATGTGGTGATAAATTTTATTTTGGCCTTCAATGATGCCTGAAGCTGGAATAATACAACGCGATGCTTGAAATAATCCTTTGGTTAAACGGCTTGAATACAATTTGTCCCAACGGCTATTAAAAGTGGCATATTTATAATTGGGCTTTCCATCTGAGTTTAATAGTAACCACCATTTGGCATCGGTCAATTGACGGCCATCATCTGTTTCATGAATAATTTGAATGGAAGATGCAGGGACACGTATATTTCGGATTTCAATTTCACCAACCTGTAGTAAATCAGTTACTGATTTAACAAAGGGGTTGTTAATTGCTGCAAAGGCGCCACACATTAGTCTATTATTTTAACATCCTGTTGATTTCTTAAACTCTCATTGCCACGAATCACAATAGTATCACCATCAGATATATCACCCATGATTTGGATCTTCTCGCCTTGCGCCATACCTGTTTCAACATCGACTTTGACTGATTTATTGTCTACAATTTTATAAACATAAACGCCATTATTACGAATTACCAATGCATCTCTTGGCACAGCCATGGCCAGTGATTGTGTTTGTGTTGGCACCAAAACATTGACGGCTTCTCCAGACCACAAATCTAAACTGGTCACTGATAACCTCACTTCAATGGTATGAGAACTGCCCCGGGCTGCGCGAATAAAGCCTTTGATGGTTGCATTAATTTTGGTATTGTTTTGTGTCTCAACTTGCCAAATTTCACCAATATTAATTTGTGCTTTGTATTTAAAAGGGACATTGACTTTCACTTCTAAGTTATTGGCTTGCATAAATTCTATGATTTCATTGCCATTGTTCAATAACTGCCCTGGTTGTGCCAACTGGGCTAAAACTATGCCATCATAGGGTGCTTTCACTTTCAATCTTTTGACTTGATCCAAATATTGATCCAAGCGTGATGAGGCTTGAGCTTTATCATTTCGTGCAGAAATAAGCTTGGATTTATTTTCATCTAATTCTGAATTTGATATCAATTTTTTACCAATTAAACCATTTAATCGGGTATTCTCTGATTTGAGAAAATTGAGCTGAGCTTGGGCACTTTTAACTGCGCCTTCTAATTCTTCCTTTCTTAAGCGTGACTGTGTGTCTCTTAAGACCGCAAGTATCTCACCTTTTTTTACTGTTTTGCCCACTTCTGCTAAATTAATAACCGTGCCTTTGTATTCGGTTTTGATCATCGCTACATATTTTGCTTCAACCATGGCAGGAATTTTTCGAACAGGTGCCATCATGACATTCTGAACTTTTTCAACTTTGACCACTGCAGGCCCACCAAACTGGGCATGTAAATTGAATGATAATAATATCGCAATCAATACGATGGTGGTTTTGTTAATGTGTTTCATATTCAAGATTTTCCGCTTTATGGGTTTCTATTTTGTTTTCGTTGCTGTTGTCGTCAATGCCAAGATTTTTATCATTATCGTTGGAAAATAATTTCAATAAACTGGGCAATAAAATCAAGGTGAATAATGTTGATAATAACATACCACCAACAATTACAGCTGCTAGTCCACGGTACAATTCTGTACCGGATCCAGGTATTAATAATAAGGGTAACATACCAAATACACTGGTCATTGTGCTCATAAGAATTGGGCGTATGCGCAAAAGTACAGCATTTTTAACAGCATCATCTCGACTCATACCATCTTTTTGAGCCATCCTAGCACGGTCTACTAATAGGATTGCATTGTTAACCACCAAACCTAATAAGATTATAAATCCAATCATTGTCAATAAATCCATTTGTTGTCCAACAGCTAAATCCATGACTCTAATTGCCAAGATACCACCCACTGTTGCCATAGGGATAGTGGCTATTACCAATAATGAATCTCTAAAAGACTGAAACATGGCAGAAATCAGTAAATACAATATAATGATTGCCAACAGAAATGAATTGGTTAAGCTTTTTAATGCAATGGTCAATGATTCAGCTGTGCCACGGTAATTAACAACACTGTTATCAGGCATCATTTCATTTAACATGGGTGTCAATTCTTTTTGTAAAATATTCATGCCTTCTTCTAACGCTATTTCATCTGGTAAGACCACCTGTAAAGTCAAAGTACGTAATCTGTCCAATCTTTGGATTTGACTTGGGCCAGCTGTTCTTGTGATTTCAGCCAAATCTCCTAAAGCCAGTATTTCACCAGATGCTGTAAACAGTGGAACATCTTTGAATTCTTCAGGAGTTAACCATTTATCATTTCGCATGATGACATTATAACGTCTGGTGCCATTAAAATATTCTCCGACAAAATTACCATTGCCTAATGCCCTAACGACTCCAGATAATTGCCCTCTGTCCCAACCGGCTTCTGACAGAGCTCTGTCATTGGGTTTAATGCGCAATTCCGGCTCTCCAAACTCTAATGATGGAGATGGTCGAACTTGAGCTTTCGGGATAAGTTGACTTATTTTTCCAAATGCTGCCTTGCCCACATTCAATATTTTTTCGAAATCAGCTCCCTGTAAATCCACATTGATTTGTCTTTCTCCGCCAATGCCTCTAAAAATTGGGATTCTTCTGGCGCCTCCAAAAGTATCGGGTAAACCTGTTAAAATTTCTGAATTAACTATGGCTAACATCTGATCCAACTCCTCAGAGTTATGGGCATTAAAACCAAAAAAAGCAAAGGACCCAAATAAACCCAAGAAATAATCTTTAATTTGCGGCTGCTTTTCTCCATTCACATAGGGTTGCATTCTTTCTTTAATCACATTAATCAAATCTTCTTGCCCGCCTTTTACAGACAAACCAGGTTGTGGCACCAAAAACCCAAAAGTGTCATCTCTATTACCAGCCGGTAAATAATCTGCTGGTGGAATGATTAAATAGGCAACCATCACTGGTATGATAGTGAGCAATAAAATCCAACTGATTTGTTTTTTCTTATTATTGGTAATTCTACCAATGAAATCAGCCACACTTTCCCACCAATGGTAGTGGTGGTCTTCAAATTTATCATCTTTAATCCATTTGGATGCCGCCGCTGGCAATACAGTAACTGCGACAATTAATGATACAACAATAGAAACAGAAATCGTTACAGCAAGATCGGCAAATAACTGGCCTGACTCATCTTTCAAAAATATAATGGGTAAGAAAATAGCAACAGTTGTTGTCGTTGATGCCAACAAGGCTGCCCAAACTTGAGTGGTACCAATTAACGAGGCTGCTGTAGCTTTTAGACCTTTTTCTCGTTGCCGGATGATATTTTCCAATACAACAATGGCTGCATCAAGTACCATTCCCGTAGCAAAAGCCAGACCAGCTAATGATATAATATTGAGTGATCGACCAAATATTTCCATGGCAATAAATGAAGCCAACAAACAAACGGGGATGGCTATGGCCACAATGACCGCTGGTATGGCACGCTTTAAGAAAAACCACAAAACTGCAACCGCCAAAAACATACCCAATAACAAATTGTTTCGTACCATAGAAATTGAAGCTTTGGTATAAACAGTTTCATCATAAGTTTGTTTCACAGACAAGCCATTGTCCTTTAATAAGCCCTGATCCAAATCATTAACTGTCAATTTTAATTCATCCATGATATCAAGAATATTAACCCCTGCCTCAGGAATGACATTCAACATTAACGCAGGTATTCCATCACGTGTAATTGACCCAGCCTTGTCTTGCATTTGCATTTTTATATCGGCTACATCGCGCAAATAAATGGGCTGGCCATCACGCCATTGGAGTACCATATCGGCTAAATCATCTGGGGTATATTTTCCTTCATAACGAATAGTATATTTGCGTTTCCCCACATCCTTGCTTCCAGCAGAAACGTTTCTAAATGAGTTTCCAAGGTTTGCAAACTGGGTTAAATCTATACCGAGTGTGGCTGCTTTAAACGGATCAAATGTAATTCGCAACTCATAAGGTCGACCACCAAATACATTGATTTTAGTTACGCCTTTAATCTGCTCTATTTTAGGAACTATATTGTCATTTATAAAATCCTGATAGGTAGCGACATCGGTGTCATTGCCTTCTAATAACTTAAAAGTAAACCAAGCAATTGGGTTACCTCCAAATCGGGCTGCTCCCAGATTAACCGTGGGTTCTGTGGCGTCAACTGGATAGGTCGGCACTTGATTGAGTCGATTTATCACTTCAACCAAAGCTCGCTGCATGTCCATATCAGAGGCAAACTCCAATACAATACTGCCCCTGCCTGAACTGGCAGTTGATGACATTTGGGTCAAACCAGGTAAACCTTGAAAAACTTTTTCTTGAGGTTCAAGAATCTCTGATTCAATTTCCTCAGGTGCTGCACCACGCCATGATGTATTGATACCAATAGCAGGGCGTTCTACATTTGGAGCCAGTTGAATCGGCAATTTGGTTAAACTAATGTATCCAAATATGGCGACCAAGAAGACTGCAACTGTTACGGCCACTCGATTTTTTAAAGATGCTTGGGTTAATTTCACAAAGAGTATGTATTATAATAATCTGTCATTATAAATGAAATTGATTTTTAAAGTCTATGCCATAGGTCATGTATTTGACTTATATTGTCCTTGATAAAGGCTGTAACGCAGATATGGGGATTTCTTGACCTCCCTAACCTTTTGATTTTTATATGAAAGGTCTAAGCCTATTAATCCATGGACTGCGTTATCAG
>OJDV01000456.1_pt1 | contig 14456 bp, 13 predicted proteins | sample 1592911 | NCBI WGS metagenome assembly OJDV01 (sample SAMN05416860, study PRJEB24817) | seawater metagenome | isolation source: Sea water | place: Canada:Atlantic | collected 2013-11 | reverse complement strand
CTACACAGAGTAGATCGTCGGCAGCGTCAGATGTGTATAAGAGACAGAAACAAATGAATCTTGGAGCGAAAAATGCTACTGGTAACATTCTTTATTTTCTTCATGCTGATTCTTTTCCGCCGAAAAATTACGATCAACTAATTTTAAATGAAATAAACAATAATAACCCTTCTGGATGTTTCAGAATGCAATTTGATAGCAATCATTGGTGGTTGAGGTTAGCGAGTTGGTTAACACAATTTTCATGGCGTGCATGCAGAGGTGGTGATCAAAGTCAGTTTATTACACGTGAGTTATTTGATGATATTGGTGGTTATGATGAAAGCTTTATTATTTATGAAGACAACATTTTGATCAATGCGCTTTTCGAAAGAAAACAATTTGTTGTCATAAATAAAAAGATTCGCACTTCAGCAAGGCTCTATAAAAAGCATGGTATTTGGAAATTGCAATATCACTTTTGGACCATCTATGTCAAAAAATGGTTTGGTGCTTCGGCAGATGATTTATTTGCTTATTACAAGAAACATATTAGGTGATTAACCTTTATTTCTCCCTATTTCATTTGGATACAAATCTTTCAAAGCATCGCTTTGGAAAATCTCTTTTGTATTAATATCAATGGCAGATAGTTTACCTGTAAAAGCCGCTCCTGTATCAATATTCCAAACGTTTATCGCATTCATAGGTTTGTCTTTATAAAAGTTAATCGTTGGTGTGTGACCAATATAAATTTCGGAATACTGTTTTAATCGGTTTGGATAGAGTTCAGAATCTTTTTTAATATTACTATCCATGGTTAATGCCATTTCCCAAAGTGTACGATCAAAATAAAAATTACGAAAGTTATATTCCTTTTCTACACCATGCATTGAGGTAAAACCTGCATGAATAAACAATCTATTGTCATCATCAATATGATAAAGACTCATATCACCAAAGAAATATAAGTGTTGCTTTTTTTCTTCTTCTGAAAACGAGTCGTAACTCTCTACGGTTTCTTGTCCTCCATGAGCTAACCAAACAGGTTCTCCTTCTCCAGTTCGCAACCAATCTTCACACCAAACATCATGATTCCCTTTAATGAATATACAGTCATTTGTCTTCGATAATTCCATTAAATATTGAATAACCTGAGCAGATTCACTCCAACCATCAACATAGTCGCCTACAAAAATGAGCGCATCTTCTTTGGTGACCTTAGCTATCTCTAAAAGATGTGTTAGCCCTTTTAATCCTCCATGAATGTCTCCGATGGCAAGTGTTCTCATGATCTACATTTTGTACAAATATAAATAGACTATTTGTTTTATTCGGACTTATAAAAGGATTGAATTACTGCCTCAACAGGTTTGTTTTGTGGTGTAAATTGATTGTCTTTCTCACCGCCACTTTTGTCGTAGTTATGATACCATTTCCATACAAATCCTCCTGCAAACCAGTCTTCATTCCAGAATTCTTCTAAAAGCGCTTGAGTAGCATTCGTTTGACCTTCAAAATTCAAGGATTCAATAGTATGATCGCTTTCCCATGGTTCTTTTCCGGTAAAGTCCATACTTCTATAACCATATTCAGTAAATAAAATAGGTTTGTTATGGGTTTCAGAAAGTGATTTAATGACTTGTTTATGTTTTTGCCATCCAGCTTTACATTCTTCAATTGTTGGTGTCTGCTTTTCACTTACAGGAAAGTAAGCATCGACTCCTATATAATCTACAGCACTCCAAAAAGGCGTTCTTTTAAATTCATCCCAATTGGCAGCATAAGTTAACTTTCCTTTATAGACACCTTTAATGTCTTTAATTAATTGATGCCAATACTCTGGACGCTCTTTAATGAAATTTTCTAATTCAGTACCAATACAAAAGATTTCAGAATTTGTTTCTTGCGCCAATTCTGCATATTCGAGAATGAATTTGGAATATGATGTTTCTAGTGCTTTCCAATTGTCTTCGGTAGTCATTTTTATGTGTCCTGTAAATTCTCCTTGCCAAACCCAAATTTGAGGTTTAATCATGATTTTAACATTCTGTTTCCTCAGTGCTTCAACATATTGTTTTGCACCTGCTCTTGTTTCTCCAAACCATTGTCTATCTGTATTATGGATAATCTCTGGATGTTCCAAATCACGAATAAAACCGAAAGGCATAATTGCAGTGTAATTAGCACCAACTTTAACTACTGGTTCGGTATGTGTTTCATCAATAATATCACGAGATGCGACAAAACTAAGTCCGTTGACTTTCTCTTTTTGAGCAGCGCAAGCACTTACTATAAAAAGTAAAAGCAAAATACGGAAAGCTAAAATTATTCTCATACCAAATATTTAATCTTTAAATTTAAACAAAAAGCTAATAGCGTTTAAGGTTTTAACAAAACCTTCGACAAAAGATTCAACTAATTCAATCCTATGGATAATATCGTAATAATTGGAAATGGAATTTCTGGTGTCACTTTAGCAAGGCATATTAGAAAACTTTCCGATAAAAAAATCACAATCATATCAGCAGAAACCGATTACTTCTTTTCTAGAACTGCACTCATGTATATTTATATGGGACATATGAAATTTGAACACACACAACCTTATGAGAATTGGTTCTGGGAGAAAAATAGAATAGAATTACTTAATGCATATGTTGAAGCCATTGATACCAACAATAAATCTTTAAAACTTGCGAATGGTTCTAATCTTAACTATGATAAGTTAATTATTGCTACAGGAAGTAAGCCAAACAAATTTGGATGGCCAGGGCAGGACCTAAAAGGTGTAATGGGAATGTACCATAAACAAGATTTAGATAATTTAGAAGTACATGCTCCTAACAAAGAAGTCTGCAAAAGAGCTGTAATTGTTGGTGGTGGACTCATTGGTATTGAACTTGCAGAAATGCTAAACTCAAGAAGTATTCCTGTGACTTTTTTAGTCCGTGAATCAAGTTTTTGGAATGGTGTTTTACCTGAAGGCGAAAGTCAAATGATTAATCGTCATATTAAAAACCACCATATAGATTTGCGATTATCTACTAATTTAAAGGAGATAAAGTCTGATGAAAACGGAAAAGTAAAATCAGTCGTAATTGAAGAAACTGGTGAAGAAATTCCTTGTAATGTTGTTGGCCTAACAGCTGGTGTTTCACCAAACATAGATTTTGTTAAGTCATCAAAAATAGAAACTGGAAGAGGTATTAAAGTCAATCGTTTTCTTGAAACTAATATTCCCGGTGTGTATGCTATTGGAGATTGTGCAGAACAGCATGAAGCCATTGGAAACCGTAGACCTATAGAAGCCGTTTGGTATACAGGTCGTATGATGGGAGAAACATTAGCACAAACAATTTGTGATAAGCGCAGAGAATACAAACCAGGTCATTGGTTTAATTCAGCTAAGTTTTTAGATATAGAATATCAAACCTATGGATGGGTTTGGGCGAAACCAAAGGAAAACGAAGCACATTTCCATTGGAAACATGAAGATGACACCAAATGCCTAACAGTAGGTTATAATAAAGATACAAATGAGTTTATAGGGATTAATACCTTCGGAATTAGGATGCGCCATGAAACATTTGATACTTGGCTGACAGAAAAACGAGATGTTGATTATGTTATGAATCATCTTTCTGAAGCCAATTTTGATCCAGAATTCTACAGCCACTATGAAGCTGAAATCTTATCCGCTTATAATAAACAATTACAAACTGCATAACCATGAGTAACAAAATAAATCATAGCATGTCTTTGGCAAAACCTGATGCTATAAACATTACAACTAAACAAAAAGTTGCTTTGGCTACCGGAATTGTAGGTTTACTAATTCTAGCTTTAGCACTTTTTAATACAAATTTCCCTAACCAAGGTGTTTTCTTAACGCTAGCATTAGGTATGATAAGTATTGGAACTATAATCTATTCGAGAGAAGCCTACTTGACAAAATTAGAAGGTATTAAAAACGATGGTGTTTGGTTTAAATCCATTTCATCACGTGGTGTTTGGGGATGGTTAGTTGGTGTTATTCTGACGTCTTTTTATATAGTTCTTTATTTTTACCCACAATATTTAGGCTTAGGAGTTGATGGAGCAGCAAATACTGGATTAATTAGTTTATTTGATCCTCTTAGTCAACTTTTAAGTGGGCGAAATGCAAGTCAGTGGTTTGTTTACGGAACCCTTTATACAATTGCTATTTTGGCATTTGGGTATAAATTTATTCTCAAATACAGACACAATCGTTATCAACAAATTCGTACAATCTCAGTTATGTTTTTTCAATTGGGTTTTGCCTTCTTGATTCCTGAATTCATGTATGTTATGAATAACGATTTACCATACTATGATTTAAAATCTATGTGGCCACTTAACTATTATATTTTTGATGAATGGTCAGTAAGTGGGTTTCTATCAAATGGAAATATTGGATTAGCTCTAATCCTTTTTGGTATCATTACAATCTTTGTCATTTCACCAATCTTAACTTATAAATTTGGAAAACGTTGGTATTGTTCTTGGGTTTGTGGTTGTGGTGGACTAGCAGAAACAGCTGGAGATTCATTCAGACAATTATCATCTAAAAAAATGTCGGCATGGAAAATAGAACGTTGGTTAATTCACCTTGTTTTAGTGTTTTCTGTGGTAATGACAACAGCAATGGTGTATACCTATTTAGGATATGACAGTAATGATTTTTGGCTTACAAAAGGTGTATTCATAAGTCTAGTAATTGGTTTTTTAACAATCGTATTTGCTGGAATCATGATTTTTAAAAGACATGAACTTGGGAAAGATGTCAAATATGGTGCGATAGGTTTATTTGCTGTAATAATTTTGTTAGTAACCATGCATTTTACAGGCACAACAGACCATGTCTTCTATGTGAAAGCAGGAGCATTGCGTTCTGCTTACGGAATTTATATTGGTTCTATATTCTCAGGTGTTATTGGGACAGGTTTTTATCCGATTTTAGGTAGCAGATCTTGGTGTCGTTTTGGATGTCCAATGGCAGCTATTTTAGGTTTCCAACAACGTCTATTTTCTAAATTTAGAATTACAACAAATGGTGGTCAATGTATTTCATGCGGAAATTGCTCTAACAGTTGCGAAATGGGAATTGATGTACGTCATTATGCTCAAAAAGGCGAAAACATTGTGCGTTCAAGTTGTGTAGGCTGCGGAATTTGTTCTGCTGTTTGTCCAAGAGGTGTGTTAAAATTAGAGAATGATAGTATGAATGGACGAATTAATCCGACTGAAATTCTTTTAGGAAATGATGTCGATTTAATGGAACTAGTAAACGAAAAATAAGATATTGTATTTTTGCACCTTCAAACTAACTCAATGCCCAGTATAAAAGTTATTATTCCTGCATACAACGAAGCAGATTCTATAGCACATGTCGTTAAAGACATACCCGATATTGTAAATGAAATTATTGTAGTAAGCAATAACTCCAATGATGATACAGAAATTAATGCGAAAAATGCTGGAGCAACTGTTCTTACTGAAAATAACAAAGGATATGGCTATGCCTGTTTGAAAGGAATGAATTACATCTCTAATCAAGCTGAAAAACCAGACATTATTGTATTCCTTGATGGTGACTATAGTGATTATCCTGAAGAATTAATCAAGATTGTAAAACCAATTATTGAAGACAATATTGATTTTGTTATTGGAGCAAGAGTAAAAGGTTTGAGAGAAAAAGGGTCGATGACAATTCCACAAATATTTGGAAATTGGCTTGCTACCACATTAATGATTTTATTCTTTAGAGCTAAGTTTACAGATTTAGGACCTTTTAGAGCTATCAAATATGATAAACTTCTCAACTTAAAAATGGAAGATAAAACTTATGGTTGGACTGTTGAGATGCAATTAAAAGTTCTAAAACAAAAATTAAGTTATGCTGAAATACCTGTAAACTATAGAAATAGAATAGGCGTGTCAAAAGTTTCAGGTACCGTAAAAGGTGCTATATTTGCAGGCGTAAAAATCTTAGGTTGGATTTTTAAATACAGTTTTAAAAAATGATCCTTGAAACGACAATAATTGTCATTTACACTATTGCTATTGTACTGATTTTCATGTATTCTCTAGCTCAGCTCAACTTGCTTTATAATTACCTTTCTTCAAAAAAGACTAATAACGATTGTGAAACTTTTGATTTATCTAAACCAGAAGAAGTCCCTTATGTCACCATACAACTTCCAGTCTTTAACGAAATGTACGTTATGGATCGTCTGCTTGAAAACATAGCACTTATGGAATATCCAAAAGATAAATTGGAAATTCAAGTCCTAGATGATTCTACTGATGAAACTATAGATACGACACGTATTCATATAGAAAAAATTAAAACTACAGGTCTTGACATCAAGCACATTACTAGAACCGATAGAACAGGTTTTAAAGCTGGCGCCTTAAAAGAAGGCTTGAAAATTGCAAAAGGCGAATTTATCGCCATTTTTGATGCCGATTTTTTACCACAACCAAATTGGTTAAAACGAACGATTCCTTATTTTAAAGATGAACTTATTGGTGTTGTCCAAACACGATGGAGTCATATTAATAGAAACTATTCGATCCTTACTAAAATTCAAGCCTTTGCTTTAGATGCACACTTTACGCTTGAGCAAGTTGGACGTAATAGCAAAGGGCACTTCATCAATTTTAATGGTACTGCAGGTATTTGGAGAAAAGAGTGCATTATTGATGCTGGAAATTGGGAAGGCGATACATTAACTGAAGATTTAGATTTAAGCTATAGAGCACAACTTAAAAACTGGAAATTCAAATATCTCGAAGATGTTGAAACACCAGCTGAATTACCAGTCGTTATAAGTGCTGCACGTTCTCAACAATTTCGTTGGAATAAAGGAGGTGCTGAGAATTTCAGAAAAATGATGAAACGGGTTGTTACATCCAAAAATATTTCTACCAAAACTAAAATTCATGGCTTACTGCATTTATTAAATAGCACGATGTTTTTGAATGTTTTTATTGTTGCAGTACTGAGCATCCCAATGCTGTATATCAAAAATGAATATACGCACTTACGTTTCTACTTTTACTTTATGAGTTTTTTCGTAATGAGTACAGTTATCTTCTTTATCTGCTATTGGTTTATGTACAAACAAATATATGGTAGTGGCTTTAAAAATTTCTTTAGCTATGTAGGTATGTTTTTTACATTTTTCTCCATTGCAATGGGCTTTTCGCTTCATAACTCCATTGCTGTTTTAGAAGGTCATATGGGAAAACGAAGTGAGTTTGTTCGGACTCCAAAATTTAATATTAGTACAATAAAAGATTCTTGGAAAGGCAATAAATATCTCAGAAAGAAAATATCTCCTCACGTTGTTTTAGAAGGTATTCTTATGCTTTATTTTGCTTTTGGTTTATATAGTGCATTTGTTGTAGGAGATCAAGGTGGTGATTTCGGTTTGTTCCCATTTCACTTAATGTTGTTCTTCGGTTTTGGTTATGTATTCTTCAAATCCATATCCTCTAAAATGTGATGCAGATCTGGAAACTTTATAAAGTTCCTTTGTTGCTCACATTTGTTAGCTTTTTTTTCTATTGGCTTTTTGCTTATGATTTAATTAGAACAGAATACACTAAGCTTATAACGTTTTATTGTGCGATTTGGTTTGCATTCCTTTTAATTCTAAAGCTAGCTAAAGGCAACATCAAATACCTAACAACTATTGCATTTCTATTTCGAGCAATTTTTATTCTGGCGATTCCGAATTTATCTCAGGATTTCTATCGCTTTATTTGGGATGGTCGAATGATTTTAGAGGGTTTAAACCCTTATTTATCTACTCCTGAATCATTTATGCAAACTCAAGAGTTTCCAGTTGCTCAGGCTGAAAAGCTATATGCAGGAATGGGACAATTAAACGGCAGTCACTTCACCAATTATCCTCCAATAAATCAATTGTGTTTTGTAATAGCAGGACTATTTTCTGGTCATAGTATTTTAGGATCTGCTATTGTATTAAGATTACTAATTATTGCAGCAGATTTTGGTACGTTAGTCTTCGGAAAACGTTTGCTAGAAAAGCTTAATATTCCTGTAAAAAACATTTTTTGGTATATTCTCAACCCATTTATTATTATTGAATTGACAGGGAATCTTCATTTTGAAGGTGTTATGATCTTCTTCTTAGTATGGAGTTTATATCTCTTACATTCAGGAAAATGGAAATGGGCAGCCGTAATTTTTGCTTTATCCATTTCCGTGAAATTAATTCCGCTATTACTTTTACCTCTGCTCTTTCGATACTTTAAAAAAGAAACTTCTCAAGCTATCGATTTTAAAAAATTAATTTCGTTTTATGCGTTGATTGGCATTACAACCCTAATACTATTTGTGCCTTTCTACGATTCAGAATTTATAAATAATTATGCCCAAACCGTTGGACTTTGGTTTCAGAATTTCGAGTTTAATGCAAGTGTGTATTACCTAGCTCGAGAGATAGGCTTTCTTTTTAGAGGCTATAATGAAATTGCAATTATTGGAAAAGTATTACCCGTTTTAGTTTTTCTGTTTATAATAGGATTGGCTTTCTCTAAAAAGAGAATGAATACACAAATTCTCATTACACATATGCTTTTCGCATTTTCCTTTTATTTGTTTTTAAGCACAACTGTTCATCCTTGGTATATAGCTACACTTTTAATTTTAAGTGTATTTACTAATTATAGATTCCCTTTGGTATGGAGCTTTGTAATTATACTAAGTTATTTGGCTTATATCAACCTTAATAAAGCTGATAAATCTGAAAACCTTTGGATTATTGCCATCGAATATATTGTTGTCTATGCTGTTCTTATTTGGGAATTGTTTATTCAGAAACGTGTAAAGCACAAATAAAAAAACCAACTCTTTTGAGCTGGCTTCTTAATTATATTAAATGACATTAATCGTCATCTTCTTTCTCTAAATCTGGATCTTGAACGGCTTCTGGATCGTCGTTGTCAAATTCTTCATAATCATCCTCATCATAGTTTTCCATAGTCATTTCAAGTTTTGAACTCACTTTAACTAAATACTTAGTATCTGCTGTAGTGACTTCTACAGCTTCAATAAGCTCATTGCTTGCGTTTTTAAATGAAATTATTTCACCGTCATCATAGCCATAAGGAAATTTTTCAACCAATAAGGCTAATATTTCTGGTGTTAACTTTTTAAAATCGACTATAACACGTTTTAAATTGTCTTTTTTATCCATAATTTCATCTCTCTAGTAGGTTAATTTTAATTGGTTAAGAACCAAATGTGATTATTAATAGCTTGTTTAAAATTATAAAAAATAACTAAGCAAAAGCAAATTATTTATACAATTACAAAAAAACTACAGATCAGCTTCCTATTAAGGTGATAGCAATAAAAAAGCAATTCTATTATTATAAAATTAACAATGAATCTATTAAGTTTTTACAATTTCAATGTATCTTAGGCTCATTGAAAAGAGGGTTTCACTAAGTGGAACAATTAGATGACTAAAAGTATGTTGGTATAAAAAGACACATTACATAGATTTGATGGAAACAATAATCTTTAAAATTATGAAAACACACGTAACACTTACACAAAATAGAGCAGACTTAATTACGTCTAGAATGATTCAACACCTAATATTCGGGTTTTTTATGATTGCAACGCTAACTTTCAATTCTCTGTCTGCTCAAACGCAAACTGTATCAAATACTGAAATAAATGTAAAAGGAATGGTTAGTGATGAATACGGACCATTAACTGGTGTAAATATTGCACTTAAAGGCAGTAATGTTGGTGCTATAACGGATTCTGATGGCACATTTATTTTTCCACAAGGATTAAAACCTAATGATGTTTTAATATTTAGCTATTTAGGCTATGAAACGAGAAGAGTTAAAATTAAAGCGGACACCAATTTTATAAACCTACAATTAGTATCAGAAGCTATAGATATTGTAGGCGCTTTAGCTTCAGATAAACCATACAAATCAAAACGCTCGTTTTAACAGTACAATAGTCTTGTTTATATGAAAACATTAGGACTTTTATTAAGTTTCCTATTTGCATTCCAAGCTCATGCTCAAGTATCTGATTTTAATCATATCGATTTTAAAAAAGCAGATAGTATGGCATTGGTTTACAAAGGTGCTGGACTCAAAAACTTGCCTGAATTATCCCATAATCTAACGTCAAATTTAGAAACTGATGTAGAACGTTTTAGAGCGATTTACAAATGGGTCTGTACTAATGTGTCTAATGATTATGGACTTTACTTAAAAAATAAGAAAAAACGTGAGAAGTTTGAAAATGATAGCCTAAAACTTGACGCTTGGAATGAAAGTTTCAAGAAAAAACTATTTAGCAAACTTAGAAAACGAAAAAAAACCATTTGTTCTGGCTATGCTTACCTAGTTAGTGAACTTTCAAGATTGGCAAATATTAATTGTAGAATGGTTAATGGTTTTGGTAGAACGAGTTCAACTGCAATTGATAATTTTAATGCACCAAATCATTCTTGGAACGTCGTAAAATTGAATGATAAATGGTATTTGAGTGATCCTACGTGGGCAAGTGGAATTGTACATCCAAATAATTACGGATTTAAGTTTAATTATAACAACGGTCTTTTTCTCACTAATCCAGAATTTTTTGTGCTTACGCATTATCCTATTGAATCTAAATGGATGCTTTTAGAAGGTGACTTACCTTCATTTCAATCCTTTTTAGAAAATCCCATTTTGTATGGCAATGCATATAAACACTTAACAATTCATCAAACTCCAAATAAATTAAACAATACCATTCAGAAAAACGAAACGATAACTTTCAAATATGAATTATTAGAGCCTATTGATCTAAATAAAATCTCGTTTATTATTGACAATGGTTTTAAAACCATAACCGCTAAACCTTCATCTATTATTTTGGATGAACTGTCTTTGACATTAGAATACCAATTTGACAACACTGGTTATTATGATACGCACTTTTTAATTGGTGACGATTTGATTGTCTCGTATACTTTTAAAGTTGAAAATTGAGAATTTCAATCTACACCATCTTTAAGGTATTGAGCTCTTGTTCTGTCAAATGCTTCCAATGACCACGTGGTAAATCTTTTTTAGTAAGATGAGCAATTGCTACACAATCTACTCGAATTATATCATATTTTAAATGGTCAAAAATAGTATGAAGTATCGTATTCCCTGTATTTTTAATCTTAAGTCCAATTTGCGATTTTGCAGCACCTTCGATGTAACTAATTTCTTCAACAGGCACTAATTTTCCTTCGATCTTTAAACCATCTTGAATCTTTTTTAGATCCTCAAATTTTAAATTCTTATCCAATTCTATTTCGAATAAGCGTTCAACACCATTTTTAGAATTCGTAAACTTTTTAACTATAACATCATCATTTGTAAACAATAATAACCCAGTAGAATTACGTCCTAAACGACCTATTGGCTTTATTCGTGCAGATGTTGAATTAGCAACCAAATCCATGACAGTTTTCCCTTTGCTTTCACTTGTAGTTGTCGCAAAGCCTTTAGGTTTATTTAATAAAACGTAAGTTTTCTTTTCAGGATTAATACGAGCGCCATCAAATCGAACTTCATCTTCAAATTTCACCTTGTAACCCATTTCGTTGATAATTTTACCATTGACGGTAACACTACCTACAGCAATATGCATATCTGCATCACGTCTAGAACAAATTCCAGAATTCGAAATGTATTTATTTAAACGAATCTCATCCGAATTTGACGGTTTAGAAGGCGTCTGTTTTTTCTTAATAGGAGTCTTACTTCTAACTGGAGCATTATCTCTAGAATAACTCTTACTTTTAGGGTTATCCTTTTCTTTTGATTTACTCGATTTTTTATTGGTGGGTTTATTGGTTCCTCTTCCTGAAGGTTTCCCTTTTCCGCTTCCGCCTTGATTTCTGCTCATGGTTACTAATTTTGCGCAAAGGTAATATATTACTCTTTATGAATCGAAATATTCTGTAGTAGATTGACGCTCACGATTTACAGATAGTTTTGTCACGTCTGGCCTTGAATAATGACCAACTGGATCAAAATTTTGACGTTCTTCTAATACACGATTAAAGTCTAAGCTTGTGAAAATCAATCCTTCTTTATGTAAAACAGGTTCAACAATCCATTCTCCATCAGGTCCAGCAACGCAGCTTCCACCATTAGCAAGTGTATCTGGTGCCTTTTCTAAAAGACGTTCAATATGTGGTGTATTCTTTGGAAAGTCCTTTTTCGACATTAAACTCGATACCGAAATCACATAAGAGCGTGATTCTCTCGCTATAAATCGTGTTATGTCTTTAGTATTATGATCACTTCCTGGCCATACAGCAATATGTAAATTTTCACCTAAACCATACAATGCAGCTCTGGGCAATGGCATCCAGTTTTCCCAACAGTTCAATCCTCCAACAGTAAAATCTTTAAGTGGATGAACTCTAAGTCCATTTCCGTCTCCAGGAGACCAAGTTAATCGTTCGTCATAAGTGGGTTGAAGTTTTCTGTGAACAGATTGAATTACGCCATCCTTATCGATATAAACTAAAGATGCATATATACTATGTCCACCTCGATCTGTAGGTCGCTCAATTACACCCAAATAGACAGCCATTTTATGCTGTTTGGCTAAGTCACAAATATAATCTAAATCACCTTTTTCAATAGTAATCGAGTTCTTAACATAATGTGCATGAAGCTCCTTATTAATAGTCTTATTCCATTCTGCTCCTCCTGTTAAAGCCAACCAAAATGGATAGCCAGGAACTAAACCTTCACCAAATACAATAAGTTCTGCGTGCTCTTTTGAAGCTTCAATAATTGAATGCTCAACCTTTTTAAGGGTTTCCTTTTTATTTAACCATACTGGTGAAATTTGAGCCAGAGCAACTTTAAGAATATGATTCATTAGATTCGATTTAAAACAACATCCACATTAATGAGAACAATACCAAATACACCAGCTAAAATGATGAATTTCAATATATTATGCAATATTAAATAATGAGGTTTTGTGTTTGATTTCCATAGTAATAGTAGAAAAATAAGTAACAAAATTACAGACAGGTAAAAGAAAAGATACATGTGTCCAACATCAAATTGATTTAAAAGGAGATACACAGGAACACTTGTCAATAACACTAAAATAGTCAACATTATTTTCGATGCTTTTTCTCCATAAACTACTGGAATCGTTTTATAATTTAGTAAAAGATCGCCTTTCATATTTTCCAAATCTTTTGTGAGCTCTCGCATTGAAATTATTAAGAACAAGAAAATAGCATGTACAAAAATGACCGATTCAAAGTTTTTATAATAAAGGAATATTGCAAAGAATGGTGTTGTTGTGAGTATTGCAGACGTAAGATTTCCTATAAATGGAAGTTTCTTTAGTTTGTGCGAGTAAAACCAGATTCCGAAGATATACACAGAGAAAAACAAAACGGCATTAAATGACACGTAACTTGCCATAACTACTGCAGAAAAATTAAGCACAAAATAAAAGGACAACTTTGTATTCTGGCTTACTAATCGGTCTATTTGAGATTTATTTGGACGGTTAATTAGATCTTTTTCCGAATCATAAAAGTTATTAATGATATAACCTGCTGCAATAGTCGCTGCCGAAGCTAATACCAACATTAATAGATTTAAATCAAGCAGAACAGCTTTTAAAGGTTTGTCGTGTGCAAGAATGTAAATAGAGGCTAGATATTGTGCAATAACAATGACTAGAATGTTATAACCACGCACAACAGAAAACATACTGAAAAATTTCAGAAGGATATGTTTTTGTTTGCGAGAAAACATAAGGGTACTTTTAGAAGTTGTAAACCACTTCTAATTTGTAGTCTTTAAGTGATTGTTTAGCAGTATCAAAATCTTCAGTAAATCCTAAGATATAACCACCTCCACCAGAACCACATAATTTCAAGTAGTACTCGTTAGTTTCAATTCCTTTTTTCCAAAGTTCATGAAATTGTTGTGGAATCATAGGCTTAAAATGGTTCAAAACCACTTTAGATAATTGCTTTGTGTTTTTGAAAAGCGACTTTACATCCCCTTTTAAGAAATCGTCAACACAAGCATCTGTATGTTTGATAAACTGATCTTTCAGCATACTTCTGAATCCTTCTTGTTTCATGTTTTCCATGAAAATTCGAACCATTGGAGCTGTTTCACCAATTATACCAGAATCTAATAAGAAAACTGCGCCTTTACCATCGGTTTGTTGCGCTGGTATTCCAGTTGCCTCAATATTATCTTGAGAATTAATTAAAATAGGAATGCTTAAATAGCTATTTAAAGGATCTAATCCTGAAGACTTTCCGTGGAAAAAAGATTCCATTTCAGAAAAAATCACTTTTAATTTTAATAATTTTTCTCTTGTTAAGTTTTCTAAAACTGTAATTTTATCATGT
>OJDV01000455.1_pt1 | contig 14474 bp, 12 predicted proteins | sample 1592911 | NCBI WGS metagenome assembly OJDV01 (sample SAMN05416860, study PRJEB24817) | seawater metagenome | isolation source: Sea water | place: Canada:Atlantic | collected 2013-11 | reverse complement strand
ATCTACACAGAGTAGATCGTCGGCAGCGTCAGATGTGTATAAGAGACAGAAATGGCACCTAATGCTTCTGAAAAAGCTAAAAACACTGAAGCTGATAAGCAAGAATTAATTACTGAATCTATCGAGTCAACGCCATCAATTCCCCCTGCAACTATTGATGAAAAGCAATTTGCTCCGAACTTAGATTTTTTAAATATCAATGTTTTATCAAAAACCTGCATTAATTCATTAATTGAATTTGAGGGAGAATACGTCACAAGCATTGAAGAAGACTTACAGTTCAGTTGGCTTGTAGATGACAAGGTTATAGAGGGACAGGATTCTAAGAATTCATATACCTTTAATACTGAAGGAACTTATAAGTTGACTTTTATTATTTTGAACGAAGAGAATGTTCTAGGTAAATTTTCGAAAGTCATTGAGATTGCTCCTGTAGAAACTATTGATTTTGAATATGAAAACATTAACAATCCATTCTACGATCAGAATATTCGATTAATAGCCACTAACCCTCAACCCGGTGAATATATGTGGTACTTTGACAAGCACAAGGATAGAGTGCAATTTAATAAAGAAACTGCTTGGTGGTTTGAACACCCAGGTATGTATGAAATGAACTTAGAGTATACTTCAAAAGATGGATGCATTTCTACCATTACCAAAGCAGTAGAAATGGAAAACCATTTTGCCCCGAATGCCTTTCCAAATGCATTTACCCCTGATAATAATGATGGAATTAATGAAGAGTTCATATTAAAGACTTTACAACCTTATACTTTCTCAAAGTTTTCTTTAGAAATTAGAGATATGACAGGACAGCTTGTTTTTAAAACAAATGATAAAAATCAAGGATGGAATGGCCGATTGAATAATAGCACAGGAAATATACTTCAAGGCCTTTTTGCTTGGCAAGTTGAAATTGAAAACGACAATGGAAGGAAGAAAACTTTTCAAGGAAAAGTAAGAAACAGCAACCATTGATAATTCCCGACTATTCAATCATGTAGTTTAGCATAAAAAAGCCCTTGCAATTTAAATTGCAAGGGCTTTTTTGTGCTCCTATATTTCAGTTGGTCAACTATCCATTAATAGTTTCGTGAACCTCTTTCAATATCTTAAACGCCCCTTCAGTTGTTGCCGACTCTGCGTATGTTCTAAGCACTGGCTCTGTCCCAGAAGGTCGAATCATTACCCATTCGTCGTTGGCAAAATGAAATTTAAAACCATCTACTTTCTCAATACGCTCTACCTTATAAGAACCAAACTGACTGTACTCGTCGTTTTTACAACTTTCCATAATTCTCAATTTGTCAGCCTCCTCTAAGTGTAAGTCAATTCTTTCAAACTTGAATGGTCCAACTACATTGTATACTTCGGCAATTAAATCATCTAACGACTTGCCAGACTTCACCATGTATTCCCAAATTACTAAGCCCATCCATATTCCATCTCTTTCAGGAATGTGTCCTTTAATTGCGATTCCGCCTGACTCTTCTCCACCTACTAGTACATCTTCAGAAACCATGTGGCCTGCGATGTATTTGAATCCAATTTTTGTGACTTCGTAATCTATACCATAAGCATCACACATTTTTTTAATTTTCGGAGAAACAGAAAAGGCATTAACCACCTTGCCTGTCATCTTTTTTTCTTTTGATAAGTAGTTAATTAACAAAAGAATAATGTGATGAGAATCAATAAATTCTCCTTTTGAATTGTATAATCCTATTCGATCAGCATCTCCATCCACTGCAAGGCCACAATCTAAATCGCCATCAGATAATTTTAATAATTCAGAGAACTCTATTAAATTTCTGTGAATTGGCTCAGGAGCTTGACCTTCAAAACCTGGATTGTGATCACAATGCAAGAAGGTAAGGTCTGGCAATAATCTTCTCATAACATCTTGCCCTGCACCAAACATGGCATCAAATGCAAAATTCATTTTTGATTCTCTAATCGACTTCATGTCAAAGTTTGCTTCAACATGATCAACGTACATTTGCTCTAAATCAACATATTCAACTTTTCCTTGAGCTACCAAGTCTTCCATTTTAATGGAATCTAAATCAATGCTAGTTGAATCTGGAATTAAATCCTCTACTTCTTGAACTTCCTTTGGTAATAAAGGACCACCAAAATGACCCTTTAATTTATAGCCATTGTAAGAAGGAGGATTATGAGAAGCAGTTATAACAACTCCTAATGAAGCCGACAATTTCACGTTTCCTAAAGAAACCATTGGCGTTGAAACGGCACCTTTTGCTAAGAAAACTTTAACACCTGCTGCTGTTAATACTTTAGTTGTTGTTTCTGCAAACATCTCACCTGCATATCTGCAATCATGACCTATAACACAGGACGGGTTTTCGAAATTGGCAATTAACCAATCTGCAGTTCCCTGCGAAACTCTTGCTACATTATCTACAGTATAATCTTTTGCTATGATGGCTCTCCATCCGTCTGTTCCAAACTTTATTTTTGACATATCTTTCTCATTTAAAGGATGGCAAAAGTAAAAAAATTAGTGGGAACTTGTAAAAGCCGAATTAATCGCAATTTTTAAGCTTCTTATTTCATGATTTTTCTCCTGTTCAACTCATTACGGTATGCCTTTGCATAGGCATTATGTTGGAAGAATGAACGTGAGAAATTATGGTATCCAGAAAAATCGGCTTTTGCACACATATATATGTATTTGTGCTTTTCATAATTTAAAACTGCATCAATTGAAGAAATTTCTGGCAAATTAATTGGGCCTGGTGGTAAACCTGCATACAAATAAGTGTTATAAGGCGAATCCATTTTCATGTGTTTATGGAGTACTCGTTTAATCGAAAAATCTCCAATGGCATATATAATTGTAGGATCTGACTGCAACTTCATGCCTTTCCTAATTCTGTTAATGTATAAACCAGCCACTTTTGGTCGTTCATTTCTATGTTGCGATTGTTCTGCTTGCACCACAGATGCTAGAATAGAAACTTCAGATTGGCTTAAATTTAACGCACTCGCTTTTGACCTCCTTCCTTCTGTCCAAAAAGCTTTATACTCTTGCGCCATTCGTTTTATAAACTGCTCTGCAGAAGTGTTCCAATACAACTCATATGTGTTGGGAATAAATAAAGTCATAAATGTTTTCTCATTGAATCCATATTTCTGCGCCATTGCTGCATTTGTAAGCATCTTTAATACCTCTACCGAGTCAGCCTCTATTTGCCTCCCCACTTTTCCTGCCAAATCTTTTGGTGTTCGAATGGTATTAAAAGTTAGCTTAACAGGCTCTTGCTGTCCAGAACGCAAAAGATTAACTAATTCATTATTATTCATGCCATCTTGCAACTTATACTTCCCAGGCTTTGGGACAGCGAATGTTTTCTGAGAAGCAACCCACAGGAAAGATTTCTTATTCAACAGAATTTTCTGTTCAATCAATTCATCTACTAATGCATTCATGTTTGTCCCTGTTGGCACATATATGTATGGATCATTTTTGTCTATAGCCGTATTTGCCGTGAAGATTTTCCCGTAATAATTAACAAATAGGTAAGCAGCTCCTAAAAATAAAGCAAGGAAAATCATTCCTCCAATCTTTAGACTTTTATTTTTCTTCTTCATGTAAATCAAAATTAAGAAAGCAATTCTAGCTTTTAAACTCCCCTTTAAGTTGATTTAAAACGATTAGTTTTGTAAAAAATTATCGATGAGAGTTGACATCATTACGATATTGCCAGAATTGTTGGAAGGCCCATTTTCTGCCTCTATATTAAAAAGAGCACAAGAAAAAGGCCTGGCAGAAATTTGCATTCACAATTTGAGAGACTTTTCTACTCAGAAGCAAAAATCTGTAGATGATTACGCTTTTGGTGGTGGTGCAGGAATGGTGATGACCATGGAGCCCATTGACAATTGCATTTCTTCCTTAAAGGCAGAAAGAAATTACGATGAAGTAATTTACATGACTCCTGATGGAGAAGAACTAAACCAAGCCTTGAGTAACAGCTTGTCTTTAAAAGGGAATTTGATGATTCTTTGTGGGCATTATAAAGGAATTGACGAAAGAGCAAGGGAAGCTTTTATAACCAAAGAAATCTCAATTGGAAGTTATGTTCTTTCAGGAGGAGAGCTTGCGGCTGCCGTGCTTACAGACAGCATTATTCGATTGTTACCCGGCGTATTAAATGACGAAACTTCTGCCCTGTCCGATTCTTATCAAGACAATTTATTAGCTCCGCCCGTGTACACTCGACCAGCAGATTACAAAGGCATGAAGGTTCCTGACATATTAATCTCCGGAGACTTGAAAAAAATTGAAATTTGGAGGCATGAAAAGAGCCTAGAACGAACGAAAACTAGGCGTCCAGAATTGTATAAAAAATATTCAGAATAAGGAGTTGCTATTTATATAGAAAATACTACTTTTGCTCTCCTCTTTTACAGAGCATAATTTTTGAAGAAATGGACGCAATAAAATTCGTAGAGCAAGACTTAAACCCAACACACGAACTACCTCAGTTTGGAGCTGGTGATACTATAGCAGTAGCTTATAAAATTAAGGAAGGTGAGAAAGAAAGAACTCAGGTTTTTCAAGGCACTGTTATACAAAGAAGAAACACTGGTGTTAACGAAACTTTCACGGTAAGAAAAGTTACAGGTGGAATGGCTGTTGAAAGAGTTTTTCCAATAGCTTCTCCTTTCTTGGAAAGCATTAGAATAATAAAAAGTGGTTCTGTAAGAAGAGCTAGAATTTATTACTTGAGAGAGTTAAAAGGTAAGTCTGCAAGAATTAAAGAAAAAATTTACGTTAAGAAGTAATCTTTACGGTTATATATAAAACCACGCTATATGCGTGGTTTTTTTATGCCCAAATTTTATATGTGCTATTATTTAGATTAATTTTCGCACTCCAATCAAAATCTCATGAATAAGATTATAATAATAAAAAAAGTTAAGGCAAATCTTATACGCATCAAAATTCATAAGCTATTAGGCTGGGCTGCAGACTTATTCATTTATACAGGCTATTTAATTAAGTTGTCGAAATGGGTAGATTCTAATAAAGAGACACTAGAATTTGACGACTTCTACAATTCTAATGTTATTCATAAAGACAGAGAGAATCTCTATAATCTAGTAAATAACCATCTAAATCTAACTAACAGTCCTATCAACTACTTAGAATTTGGCGTTGCTAGAGGTGATTCTTTACGATGGTGGAGTGAAAACAATAAGAATCCCGATACAAAACTTTATGCATACGATACCTATGAAGGTTTACCTGAAGATTATGGTAGTATGAAAAAAGGAACATTTGATCAAAAAGGAAACTTCCCAGACATTAATGACCATAGAATTAATTTCATTAAAGGTTTATTTCAAGATACTCTTCTAAAATCTACTACAGAAATTGATTTTTCTATGAAATCAATTATCCATGTTGATGGAGATTTATATTCATCTGCTATGTTTTGCTTGAATACTTTATATCCTCATTTAAAGAAAGGGGACTTAATTATATTTGATGAGTTTGGAGTTCCCGCCCACGAATTTAAAGCATATTTAGATTTGGTATCAACTTATTATTTGAAGTTAAACCCGATTGGAGCCATTAATAACTACCTACAAGTAGTTTTTGAGGTGGAATAATTAATCTTTCCAAATTTTTCCCGGATTCAAAATTCTATTTGGATCGAATGCTTGTTTAATAGCTTTTTGAAGTTCCATTTCTCGCTGAGAAAAAACAATATCCATGTATTCTTTCTGCACTAGCCCAATACCGTGTTCACCTGAGATTGTACCTCCAAGCTTTTTACATAACTCAAAGATTTCTCTAATTCCCTTCTTCAACTTCTCCCCAACCCACTCTGCATCGCTCATTTCTCCTTTTAAAATATTCACATGTAAATTTCCATCACCCGCATGTCCATAACAAACAGACTTGAAGCCATAACGAGTACCTATCTCTTTTACACCTAAAAGCAGCCTTGGTAATTCAGCTCTTTTCACCACCGTATCTTCCTCTTTGTAAATTGAATTTACCTTAACTGCCTCGCCTAAACTTCTTCTCAATTTCCACAACTTGTCTTTTTGAGCTTGAGAGTCTGCAAACAGTATTTCTCCACAATCATACCTACAGAGTAAGTCGTGAATCATTTCCGCTTCCTTTATTAAAATCCCTTCATCATTTCCATCCAATTCAATTAACAAATGCGCCTCATCTGTTTCATCAATGTCTATTTCTATTCCATCAATGTATTTCTCGGCAAAAAGGAGAGCATCTCTTTCCATAAACTCTAACCCACTAGGTATTATTCCTGCTTGAAAAATGGTAGATACTGCTTTGCAGGCTTCTTCTGCTTTTTTGAAAGGAACTAGCATTAAGATATCTCTTTGTGGTAATGGCAACAATCTAAATACAGCTTTTGTAATAATCCCTAATGTCCCTTCGCTACCTACCATAAGTTGAGTCACATTCAACCCAGTAGCATTTTTAATGACATTTGCTCCGGTCCAAATTACAGAGCCATCAGCTAAAACCACCTCTAAATTTAGAACATAATCTTTGGTAACTCCATACTTAACCGCCTTCGGACCGCCGCTATTTTCAGCCAAATTTCCCCCAATAAAACAACTGCCTTTACTTGCAGGGTCTGGGGGGTAAAAAAGCCCTTTTGCTGCCACAGCCTCTTGAAAAACTTGCGTTATAACTCCTGGCTCGATAGTCGCCTGGGCATTGTCTAAATCAATGTCAATAATCCTATTCAACTTCTCCATACTCATCAGTACTCCACCATATACAGGCAACGCTCCACCGCTTAAACCTGTTCCTGCACCACGCACTGTGATTGGAATGTTTCTCGAATTACAATGCTTTACAATTCGAGAAATTTGATCAACAGTTTCCGGAATTAGTACAACATTTGGTTTGAAGTGTAAGTCTTCAGTATAATCATGATCATATTCAGCTAATATCACAGCTTCTGTAAAGAAATTCATTTGAGTTACGACTGATTTAAAGTAAGCTAAATCTTGCTCATCAACAGTAGAGAATTCGTTTTTCATGCGATTAGATTAAGTTCTATTATTTGGCTAAATTGGACTTCCTAAAATTATCTAAAGAAAGTATACATGAAGAGAATTGCAATAGCAGTTATTAGCATGTTGTTGGTGAACAGCATCCATGCACAGCAAACTGATTTTGAAGAAAATAAATTACCTGAGAGTAACGAAAGTGACTATCGCGCTCCTTTAAAGAAGATGATTGATTTGAGCGATATCTGGAAAGATCGTACATTTTCTAGCGAAACAGTTCGTGGGGTTCGCTCTATGAATGACGGGAAAAACTATACTGCATTAGAAAAACGAGAATCAGGAGTAAACTTGGTTCAATACAGTTACAAGACAGGTAATAAAATCACTACTCTTATAGATGCTAAAGATTTAACATTTGGTGGTAATGCATTAAAAATAAACAGTTATGAGTTCTCTTCAGACGAAAAAAAGGTGCTCATTGGAACGGAAGTTGAAGCCATCTATAGACGATCATCAAAGGCCAATTATTTCGTTTACGATTTTCAAAGCAAAAAAGTAGAGCAATTGGCTGCAGCAGGAAAACAAATGTATGCTGATTTTTCACCATCAGGTAATAAGGTGGCATATGTAATGAACAACAACCTTTATTTCAAAGACTTTACCAATAATAAGGTTTCTCAAATCACTGTAGATGGAGAGTTTAACAAAATAATAAATGGTGCTTCCGATTGGGTTTATGAAGAAGAATTGGAACTATCAAAAGCATTTCAATGGTCGGTTGATGGTCAGAAGTTAGCGTTTTATAGATTTGATGAGACCGCTGTAAAACAGTGGAATATGAAAATGTACGATGGCCTTTACCCTTCAGATTATAAATTTAAATACCCAAAGGCCGGGGAAGAGAACGCCAAAGTAAAAGTCAAAATATTTGACTTGGTTTCAACAAAAACAATCGATGTTGAACTAGGAACAGCCTACGAGTATATTCCTTCAATAGAATGGACAAAAAATCCAAATACGCTGGCAGTAATTTCTTCTAACAGACATCAAAATGAAGTTAAAATAAACTTGGTAAATGCTTTAACAGGAAAAGCCAATACAATTCACGTAGAAAAAAGCGACACTTATATTGAAATGCCGTTTGATGTGCATTTTATGGCAGATCAAAATCATTTTGTTATCCTTAGTGAAAAGTCAGGATTTAGACATCTTTATCTTCACAAAATAGATGGAAGCTTAAAAAATCAGATAACTAAAGGAAATTGGCCAGTTACGTCATACTATGGAATAAATGAAAAAAAAGGAACCATCTATTTTCAATCAGCAGAAACAAGTCCGCTTGATCGAAATGTCTACTCCATCAATTTAGATGGTTCAAGCAAAAAAAGGTTAACTAAGAAAGAGGGCACCAACAAAGCTGACTTTAGCAACAATTTCACATATTTTATTAATTATCAAACGACTGCAAGCACACCAAATTATGTTTCATTACACAGTTCAACGGGTAATGTTATTCGAGTACTTAAAGACAACCAGAAGCTAAATGATAAATTAGGTCAATATGAAATTGGCGAAAAAACATTCTTTAGTTTCAAAACGTCGGAAGATGTTGAACTGAATGCTTGGATGATCAAGCCTCCCAACTTTGATAAAAATAAAAAATACCCAGTGTTCTTGACTATCTATGGTGGGCCAGGTTCGCAAACAGTTACTAATTCTTGGGGTGGTTCAAACTTCTTTTGGCATCAACTTTTGGCGCAAAAAGGATATATCGTTGTTTCTGTAGACAACAGAGGTACCGGAGCCAGAGGCGTTGATTTCAAAAAAATCACCTACAAGCAATTAGGGAAATACGAAACCGAAGATCAAATTGAAGCTGCAAAGTATTTCGCAGCTCTTCCGTATGTAGACGCATCGAGAATAGGAGTGCAAGGATGGAGTTATGGTGGTTACATGTCTTCCCTGTGTTTATTAAAAGGTGCTGACTATTTTAAAGCAGCTATTGCTGTAGCACCTGTAACCAATTGGAGATTTTACGACTCAATATACACCGAACGATACATGCAAACTCCTCAAGAAAATGAGGATGGGTACGATGATAATTCTCCGATAAATCATGTAGAGAAATTGAAAGGAAAATACCTCCTTGTCCATGGAATGGCCGATGACAATGTTCATCTTCAAAATACTACTGATATGATTTCGGCTTTAGTAGCTGCCGATAAACAATTTGACTTATTTGTGTATCCAAATAAGAATCACAGTATCTATGGCGGCAATACTAGATATCACTTGTATACCAAAATGACTAACTTTTTATTGGAGAACTTATAAAACCAGTTCAGCTAATCGTAGTCTAAAAGCTTATCAAATTTTACTATTTTAGACACTCCTAAAAATCAAACACACACTAAAATTATATTATGGCCAACGTATCAATAGAGAAAGAAGAATTGTGGGGACACCCAAAAGGATTGTACGTATTATTTTTTACTGAAATGTGGGAACGATTTTCCTATTATGGAATGCGAGCACTTTTAGTAATTTACATGATTGCTCAAGCTTCTCATGTAGATGGTCCTGGTTTAGGTTGGACCAAACTTGAAGCTTATCAACTTTATGGTTGGTATGTTATGTTAGTTTATGTGATCTCAATACCTGGAGGAATTTTAGCAGATAAAGTCTTAGGCCAGAGAAAAACCGTTATGCTCGGAGCAATCATATTGTGTCTAGGTCACGGTACACTAGCAATAGAAGCTGATTGGGCCTTCTTTACAGGATTAGCCTTAATTATTTTGGGTGTTGGTTGTTTAAAGCCTAACATTTCAACAATGGTTGGTGGTCTTTACCAGCAAGGAGATATTAGAAGAGACAAAGGATTTAGTATATTCTACATTGGCATTAATTTAGGGTCTTTATTAGCAACTTCTATTATAGGAGTAGTTGTTGCAGAATGGGGATGGCATGCTGGATTTGGATTGGCAGGAATTGCGATGTTATTGGGCCTAATTGTATACGTTTGGGGACAAAAGTACATTACACATGTCGGTAATAAGCCAACAGTTGAAGAAAAGAAAAATGACATTTCTTTAGTTAAGATATTTTCGAATATCTTTCAATCTCCTTTGCAATTAGTGATTCTAGTATCTTTATTAGCACTATCTCTTTATGCAGGGTTTACACTTGAAGGAGTTGATCATTGGGGCTACGGAGCTTTGTTCATCTTCCTCTCGTTTGTGATAGGCTTATTAATGATGATTTTTAAAAGTTTAGAAACTCAAGTATTAAAAGATCGTTTCTTAGTCTTATTACTTTCTTTTTTATTGGTAATTGTTTTCTGGGGAGCTTTTGAACAAGCTGGTGGATTAATGAGTGTATACACGGAAACAAAAACAGATAGAATGCTACTTGGCTATTTAATCCCAACACCAATGTTTCAAGGATTAAATGCTGGATTTATTATACTGCTTGCCGTTTGGATTGCTAATATTTGGGCAAAACGAAAACTTAAAAATAAAGAAGCTTCTTCCTTATTTAAAATGGCTACAGGAACAATAATAATGGGCTTAGGCTTTGTTTTCATGATATTTGCCGTTAAAGAATTTGATGCAAATGGCAGTTCAGGTATGCAATGGTTAGTTCTAGCTTATTTATTCCACACTATTGGAGAGCTATGCTCTTCTCCAGTATCTTTATCTTTTGTTACAAAATTAGCACCTGTTAAATACGCGTCATTAATGATGGGATTATATTTTGCAGCTACCGGACTTGGAGGAAAGGTTGCTGGTATTTTAGGTGAAAAATCAGAACATTTTGGAGAATACACTATTTTCAGTGGTATTGTAATTTTCACAGTTGTCTTCGGCCTTTTAGTTATTGCTTTATTGAAGCCATTGAAAAGGCTCACACATGGTGCAGAAGATAATGAAACTGTTCAACACGAAGCAGAAGGATTCGAATTAGCAGACGCTCAATCCTAATCCCATCAATTATGTCTAGCAATTCTACTGATCAGTTTTTCAAAAGCACAGTTTTAGGACATCCTTCAGGATTATTCGTTCTATTCTTCACCGAAATGTGGGAACGATTTTCTTTCTACGGAATGAGAGCTTTGCTAATCTTATTCTTAACAGCTTCTCTAGGAGACGGAGGATGGGAATGGACGAGAGGAAATGCCTCTGCCCTTTTCGGTTCTTATGTTGGATTGGTTTATCTTTCTACTATGTTAGGTGGTTATTTTGCCGATAAAATTATAGGCTTCCGCTGGGCCGTTGTTGTTGGCGCAGCTTTAATGTCGCTAGGACATGGAGCCATGGCTATCGAAACTGAATTTTCAATATACCTTGGTTTAATATTATTGGTTTTTGGAAATGGTTTCTTCAAACCAAACATGACATCAATTATTTCTGAGATGTATAAAGACAGGCCTGAAAAGAAAGATGGAGCCTATACCATATTCTACATGGGGGTAAACGCAGGTGCATTCTTCGGAATTCTTCTTTGTGGATATTTAGGCGAAAAAGTTGGCTGGAGTTGGGGCTTTGGTTTAGCCGGTATTTTCATGTTATTAGGAACCATGCAATTTTGGTTATCTCAAAATATTTTTGGCAATATTGGTTTAAAGCCTAATAAAGAGGACAAAGCCAGAGAATTGGAATTAGACGACGATACGAGAGTACCTTTTTCAATGTGGCAAAAAGCAATCATCTTTCTTTCTGCAGGATTAGGCTTGTTATGGATTATCAACGATCCCGCTTCTAAAATATCAGGAGGAGAGTTTAATGCTTTCGCTTTCTTAGGTGACAATGGGAATAATATAGCTATTCTCACAGCATTAGTACTTTTCTTAGTTCTGTTGATTTATCGTTTAACACAGTATTCAAAAACAACCAGAGAAAAATTAATTGCCGTTTCCTTCTTTGCATTCTTAACCATCTTCTTTTGGGCTATTTTCGAACAATCTCCTAACAGTTTGACAATATTTGCAAATGATTATACCGATCGGGTATTGGAAGGAAACTCAAGCATCATTTTCCTGTTTGTTAATTCCCTAATGACCATTATTCCATTGGCAGTTGTAACATGGGTATTATCCTTGTTGTTTAAGCAAACATTCAAAAAGTATGGCTTAGCAAATATCATATTAAGCTTTAGTTTTTTAATGGTTTGGATAATTGCAATTTGGATGCTCATGAAAGATTTCTATACTGCAGGCTATCTCCCACTATCGGATGGCACCTTAGATTTCTTGAAAATTGAAAAGGTAATCAAAAATGCTACTGAAGTTCCTGCCAGTTGGTTTTCTACGCTAAACTCCCTATTTATCATAACATTAGCCCCTCTATTTTCTAAGTGGTGGGAAAGCAAATACAATCCTTCTGCAAATATGAAATATGGCATAGGAATGTTTTTACTAGCGATTGGCATGGCATGTATAGCTTTTGGCGCAGATGGAATTGCTCCAGGTGCTCAAACAGCATCTGTAAGTATGATATTCTTAATCTTAGTATACTTTTTTCATACTATGGCTGAACTATGTATCTCGCCCGTTGGACTGTCTTACGTCAGTAAATTAGTTCCGGCAAGAATGATTGCATTTATGTTTGGTGTTTGGTATTTAGCAGTTGCAATTGGCATGAAAGGTGCCGGTAAATTTGGCGAAAACATTGATAAAATTGCCAACGAGGAAGGGATTAGTTATTTCTTTTGGCTGTTAACCATCGTTTCCGTTGCGGTAGGAGTGATATCCATTGTATTCCAACCTGTAATTAAGAAATTAATGCACGGAGTAAAATAGAACTCTTTTAAATATAAAAACCCATTCTGAATTATCAGGATGGGTTTTTTTATGTTTTTTTCTATCTTAGCTAGCAACAAATATCCAATCATTGTGTCAATAACGACTGAAAAAATAATCCACATAAGGCCTAGGTTTCATGTTCAGGTGGAAAATAGTGTTGAAGAAGTTCAACAACTAGTTTCTACCACTATTAAATCGCATGAATTCCCTTGTACGGGAAGTATTAAACATGGTTTTGGTACGATCAACATAATAAAAGAAGAACAACACTTTTGGTCTCCACAACTTACAGTTACAGTTGAGGAAGTAGATGGCAAAACAGAAATTCGCGGTTTATATGGACCAAAACCTTCTGTTTGGACCATGTTTATTTTCTTTTACTGCATACTAGGTTTTTTGACTATTATCTCAGCAATGGTTGGTTTCTCTAATCTAAGTCTAGATAAACCTGCAGGCATTTTATGGTTAACTCCTGTTTTTATGATTCTCTTTTTGTCGATCTATTTGGTATCTAACTTTGGCAAGTCCATTGGTAAAAATCAACTCATTGTTTTACATAATTTCTTTGAAAGTTCGCTAGGTCTTAAAATAGAAGACCATATTGTACAAGCTGATTAGTGGGGCAGTTTGTTTTTCAAAACACCATAAACATACGTCCCAAAAATAGAAGCTAAAATTGCAATGAAGATTGGAGTAAAGCCTGCTCCCAACAAAACAAACATCGGCCCGGGGCATGCACCTCCTAAGGCCCAACCCAATCCGAAAATTGAACCTCCAACCAGGTAACGAGTAATTCCTTTGTCTTTTGGAGCAATAACTATTTCAGAACCAAAAAACGATTTGATTTTAAAATGCTTTATCAACTGAAGCACTACTATTCCAAGCCCCACTGCAGAACCTATAATTCCATACATATGAAAGGATTTGAATCGAAACATCTCATAGATTCTAAACCAAGAGGCTGCCTCAGATTTAATTAGAATAATTCCAAACAGTATTCCAATGAATAAATATATAACTTGTCTCATATCAAAAAATTTGAGGTATAATAAAATGAACCATAATTAGGCCTCCTATAAAAAACCCGATTACCGCAATTAAAGAAGGGACTTGGAGATTACTTAGTCCTGAAATGGCATGCCCTGAGGTGCAACCTCCAGCATACCGAGTTCCAAACCCCACTAAAAACCCTGCAATAATCAATATCGAGATTGACTGCCAATCGCCAAAAACAGTTGATTCAAATAATCTTGAAGGCATATAGGCCTCTCCTGCATCTGAAAAACCTAACTCTTTCAAATCTTGCACAACACTCTCTTCTATTTTAACTGAAGCATCATTGGTTAAAAATTCACTCCCTATAAAACCACCAGTTATTACTCCTAATACAACAATGAGATTCCACTGTTGCTTTCTCCAATCAAATTTAAAAAATTCTATTTTCCCTCCTGCTCCGCAAATCGCACATAAGGTCCTCAAATTCGAAGACATGCCAAAACGTTTTTCCATTAACAACAACAAAGTCATTATCAAGGTTATTAGTGGACCTGAAACATACCAAGGCCATGGTTCTTTAATCAATTCTATCATATGTCTGTCTCTTATACACATCTCCGAGCCCACGAGACAGGCAGAAATCTCG
>OJDV01000454.1_pt1 | contig 14489 bp, 10 predicted proteins | sample 1592911 | NCBI WGS metagenome assembly OJDV01 (sample SAMN05416860, study PRJEB24817) | seawater metagenome | isolation source: Sea water | place: Canada:Atlantic | collected 2013-11 | reverse complement strand
AGATTTCTGCCTGTCTCGTGGGCTCGGAGATGTGTATAAGAGACAGCTATTTATCCTAATCCAAGCAAAGATTTTATTAATGTCTCTATTTCAAACTCTGAAATAAAAAACATTGAAATCTTCAATATCTTAGGGAAAAAGATAACTTCTTATCCATTACAAAATGTAAGTCAAACTGAGGTAGATGTAACAGAGTTACCAAGTGGCGTTTATTTACTTAGCCTTATAGACACTTCAAATAAAACAACATTAAAGAAAATTATAAAGAATTAAGAATCTCTTTATTTATCTTTTTAACAAGGCTAGGCCCTTCATAAATAAAACCGGTGTAAATCTGTACAAGGCTTGCACCTGCATTTAATTTTTCTATAGCATCTGAGACAGAATGAATTCCTCCAACACCGATTATAGGAAAAGCACCTTTGCTATTTTTATGAAGATAACGAATCACATGAGTTGATTTGTTGGAAAGCGGCTTACCACTAAGTCCACCCATTTCTTTTTTATTTTCTGAAATCAATCCTTCTCTTGAAACCGAAGTATTAGAAGCTATAACACCCTCTAGTTTTGTAATATTGATTAATTCAATAATTTCATCTAGCTGATTGTTATTTAAATCTGGAGCAATTTTTAGTAATATTGGTTTTTTCTTTTCAAAAGTAGTATTGCATTTCTGCACCTCACCTATCAGTTCTTCTAAATAATCTTTGTCATTAAGTTTGGCATGACTTGAAACATTTGGACAACTTACATTCAGTACAAAATAATCAACATATGGATGCAAGGCATTAAAACATTCCAAATAATCTTGTGTATAATCCTCTGGGGATGTATCTGTATTCTTACCAATGTTTCCTCCTATAATTACATTAGTATTCTTCTTTAATTGTTCTACAGCTTCAGTAACACCTTCATTATTAAAGCCCATTCTATTAATAATAGCTTGATCACTTTTTAGCCTAAACAATCTTTTCTTAGGGTTCCCAATTTGAGGTTTTGGGGTTACTGTACCAATTTCAATAAAGCCAAAGCCAAAGTTAGACAACTCCTTATACAAAACGGCATTTTTATCAAACCCTGCAGCAAGACCTACTGAATTTGGGAATTTAATTCCAAATAACTCTCTTTCAAGTTTTGGGCTATTGATTTGAAATAGACTTCTAAAGATCCCACCAAATCCAATTTTGTTTAAGAATCGAATTAAAGAAAAAGAAAAGTAATGGACTTTTTCTGGGTCGAAAAGGAATAAAAATGGTCTTATTAATAGTTTGTACATAACTTATAGAACACTTACCATATTAAAACTTATTTAGGCTTTTAATGTCGTTATTTATTCAATTATCTTTTGAATTCCATTAACAATATTAGGTGAATAAGTTTCAATAAATTTCGAGTTCAAAGGTACATCATTTTTAAGATATTTTTTATTAAGTCATTTTTATAATCATCAGAACTTGCCAAAATTTAAAAGCCTCCTTGGGACTCATATATACTTGCTAATAGATAGCATTGTTATAAAAAAAGGGTTGTCTAAATTTAGACAACCCTTTTTAAAATAAATAAAATTTTGTATTATTTAATAGTAATATTCATTCTTGCGAATAAGAATCTTCCTCCGGTTCCAAATTGGGTAGAACGTCTAGAATATATAAATCTTCCTGAAGATCTAAAAGCATCATCTGCTTCATCTGGGTATATATCAAATAAATTATTAGCTCCTACAGTAAACCGTAAAGCTTCACTAACATTATAACCAACAGATAAATCTGTTATTAATTTACCACTGTATATTCTATCTACTAAGGGATCTATATTATTGGTAGCTTCTTCGACTTCTCCAAAATATGTATTTCTCAAATAGAAATTCCAATCTTCTCCTAAGCTTAAATTATTAGTTAATGACCCTTTTGTTGTTGGAACTGCAGATTCTAAATAAATTCTACTTGTTTCATCAAAAAACGTTTCAGATAAACCAGCATTCTCTATAGCATCTGGAATATTAGTATCCACTACTTCTGTTTCAGAAAAAGTAAACGATAAGGTATTTGCCAATCTCATATTGTCTCCAATACGCATATTTTGCTCAACTACAAAGTCAATACCATACGTTTCTGTATCTACTGCATTGGTAAAGAAAGCTGCTTTACTAGCATTTGCTTGTGCAAATAATGCTGCCAATTCTGGATTTCCTCCATCATCAAATTGTCCACTTAATACCACTCTATCGTCAATACCTACAAAATAACCATCAACAGATAGTTTTAAATTCCAATCTGGAATTTTTGCAGTAGCACCCAAAGTAAATCCTATTGAAGTTTCTTCTTTTAATTCATCAATTCCTAAAATTCTAGCGATTCGAGAAGTGTTTGGAAAAATACCAACCTCGTTTGGCACACCATCTACAAATATTGTTGATGTAGAATTATAATGAATTTGTTGTAATGATGGTGCTCTAAATCCAGTTTGACCAGAACCCCGTACATTAATATTATCCGTAGCATTTAATAAGAAAGATAATTTTCCGTTAAGTGTTCCTCCAAAATCAGAGAAATTTTCATAACGAATTGCTGCTGTAGCTCTAAAAGATTCTGTGAAATCTGCTTCCACATCCATATAAGCAGCAATTGAGTTTCTATAAGCATTTACTTCATTCTCTGGCTTGAAACCAGGAAACACTTGAATTCCTCCTGGTCTACTAGAATCAAAGAAATCTGTTGGCACCGTTGAATCAGGATCTGTTGGGTCGTGGACATTACCTAAGGTATTGTATTGAGCATAAGACGCTTCTTCTCCAGCAAAAATATTATAGTTTTCTACTCTATATTCAGCACCAAAAGCTAAATTAAATCCAGCCATAGTATCTTCATAAAACCTTGATAAGTCTAGGTTAGTTGTATTCTCACCGGAACTAAATCCACCAGCATCTGCTTCAAAAGGAGTTGAATTCCCCAAAGATGCATTCATTGAGTTTGCAATACGGTAACTAAATTCGTTATTCCCATAGGTATTACTAAAATCAACATTCCAATCTCCAATTACACCCTTAATACCAATAGCTAAAGATTTGTCTTTAATGTTTGAGTTAATTTCTGGCAAGAAACCATTTATTCTTGCTGGAGTATATGCTCTTGATTGGTATGGTAATCTGTAGAAACCTGCAGCATTACCATTTTTAAATCCTAATCCTCCAAAAGAATAGATTACTAAATCCTCACTTACTGGAATTTCCATATTTGCAAAAAACTGACCGCCTCTTAATTCAGATTGCCCAACTCGCATATTAAAATCTTTTCTCTCCATACCTCTTGCATCAAGTTCAGCTTCAGTATTATCAGCATTTAATATGCCTTGGAGATCTTCTTTAGAAGCATTTGGGTCTAAACCAAAGCCTAATTGATTACCATAATTAATAACATCAGACACATCATCATCTAATAAAAGGCTAATATCATATCCATCAGCTTGAGCGACTCTTTCAATAGAATTATATTGATTAAAAATTTGCCCTTCCCATTCTTTCATTCTATTAGTAGCACCTCTAAAATCGAAGTTACCTGTGAAGTTAATAAACCCTTTATCGCCAATTGGCAAACCGTAGTTAGCTCCAAGGTTAAATTTTTCACCATCTATATCATCATCATAATTTTCACTTGTAAAATTAGCACCTGTTGTAATACTCATATCAAGTACATTTGTTGCTTTCTTTAATACGATATTAATTACACCAGCAATAGCATCAGACCCATATTGTGCAGCTGCACCGTCTCTTAACACTTCAATTCGTTCAATTGAGTTTACAGGAATCACATTTAAATCTGTACCTACCGAGCCTCTACCAAAAGTTCCATTAACATTAATTAATGCTGATTTGTGACGCCTTTTTCCATTGATTAAAACTAATACTTGATCTGGTCCCAATCCTCTTAAAGATGCTGGAGCAATATGATCTGTACCATCCGAAATAGATTGTGGATTTGAAGTAAAAGAAGGAGCCGCATAATTAAGTATTTCCGTTACTGTAATCTGCGGTGAGCTCTGTGCAATTTCAGAGACATTTAATACATCCACGGGTACTGCAGAGTTAAGTGCTGTTCTTCCTGGGTTACGAGTACCTACTAAAATAATTTGATCTAAAGAAACACCCTGTACCATTGTAACGTTAGCTATATTTCCACTTACAGTTACTTCTTGTGGCTCATATCCTATATAAGAAAATACAAGAATATCTCCATTTGATGCCTCTATTGAATAATTTCCATCAAAATCTGTTACCGCCCCTGTTGTTGTATCTTTTACAATAATACTTACACCCATAAGAGGCTGCGAGGAATCATCCGTTATTGTCCCGGTTACTTGTGAAAAAGCAAATGCTGAAAACATCATTGCCATCGTGAGGATTAAAAAGTTTTTTTGTTTCATAAAATCGGTTTTTAAATTGTTTTGCTTAAATGTACACTTATTTTTTTTAATCGGTGAAAGCAAGCATATTATCCGATTAATCGAATTGTTTATTTTATCTTTGAAAAAAAATATTTATGATTGAAAAACAACACTTAATAGACCGTTTTATCAGCTATGTGACAGTTGATACTGAGAGTGACCCAAACAGCAATGAAACCCCTAGCAGCAGCAATCAATGGGATCTTGCCAGACCTTTAGCTGAAGAATTAAAACGTATAGGGATGCAAGATGTGATCATTGATGATAATGCATACATTATGGCTACCTTACCTAGCAATGTAGATCATAAAGTTCCTGTTGTAGGATTTATCTCTCATTTTGATACTTCGCCAGATTTTACTGGTGCGAATGTAAAGCCACAAATAATTGAAAATTATGATGGAAAAGACATCGTTTTAAATAAAGAGGAGAATATTATTTTATCTCCTTCGTATTTTGAAGATTTGCTTTTATATAAAGGTCAAACTTTAATAACAACAGACGGAACAACTCTATTAGGTGCAGATGATAAAGCGGGTATTACAGAAATAGTTTCTGCTATGGAATATCTTATTAATCATCCAGAAATAAAACATGGTAAAATAAGAATCGGTTTTACTCCTGATGAAGAAATTGGAAGAGGCGCACATAAATTTGATGTTGAAAAGTTTGGTGCAGAATGGGCTTACACTATGGATGGAAGTCAGATAGGAGAGTTAGAATATGAAAATTTTAATGCAGCTGGTGCAGTGGTAACCGTTAAAGGAAAAATTGTACATCCGGGATATGCTAAAGGCAAATTGATCAATAGTATGTATATAGCTACGCAGTTTATCAATTCACTTCCTACTATGGAAACTCCTGAACATACTGAAGGTAGAGAGGGATTTTTTCATTTACACAATATGATTGGAGAAGTGGAAGAAACGAAACTTCAATATATAATTAGGGATCATGATATGTCTCATTTTGAAGCGAGAAAAAATGTAATTAATAAACTTGCTGAGGAATTAAACTCCCAATATGGAAGAGAAGTAATTACGGTTGATATTTCAGATCAATACTTTAATATGCGAGAGAAAATAGAACCTGTGATGCATATTGTTCAAACTGCAAAAGAAGCGATGGAACAAGCTGGAATTGTGCCTTTAATAAAACCTATTCGTGGTGGTACAGATGGCTCTCAATTAAGCTATAAAGGACTTCCTTGCCCTAACATCTTTGCTGGTGGACATAATTTTCATGGAAGATATGAGTATGTTCCAGTAGAAAGCATGCAAAAAGCTACCGAAGTCATTATTAATATTGTGCAATTAATAGCTAAATAGATTATTCTATATATCAAAAAAAAGCCTCCAGTTTAAAACTGAAGGCTTTTTTTATGCTTTAAAAGTATTTAAACTATTTCTTTTTTTCTGGGGCATTGAGTTTTTGACTCATTTCCATAGAAATTGCAGAACGTTCATATTTCATTTTCCCGGCAGAGGTTTCTAAAAGACAGGTTCCATCCTCATTAAGCTCTAGCAATTTAGCATGCATTCCGCTTTTAGTAATGATTTTGTCTCCTTTTGTTAACTCTTTAGAAAAGTTTTTCTCTTGCTTTTGTTTTTTCATTTGGGGACGTATCATAAATAGATAAATCACCATAAATAATAAAATAAGCGGTAAAAAGCTTTGTAATTGTTCCATAAAATATTTAAATATTACTTTTTATTATGATGTCTTCAATGGTGTTCCTCCAGCAGCTCCTTCTTTAGGAGTTACAAAAGCTTTAATTTTTATAGTTTCTTTTCCTGCTGCTGTATTAGCTGTAATGGTAACCGTTTTACTAACTTGGTTTTTACCAGATCCATTAAATTTCACAAGAAGTTCTGCTTCTGCTCCAGGAGCAACAGGCTCTTTAGGATAAGTAGGAACAGTACAACCACAACTACTTTTAGCATCTACAATAACCAAAGGTGCATCTCCTGTATTTGTAAATTTAAATACATGCTCTACTTTAGTACCTTGATCTATTGTTCCGAAATCGAATTCAGACTCAGCAAAAGTAATTACTGGATATTTTCCAGAGTTTGCATCACGATCTGCAGCTTCAGCTACTTTTTCTTCACTCACTTTTTCAGCTGCGTTTTCTTTACAAGAAGTAAATACGAAAGCTGACATTATTGCAATTATTAAAATTGACTTTTTCATAATAATATAGTTTTATGTTTTTAGTGGGGCTAAAATACTTATTTTTTATTTTAGACCACGTCCCGATTTATTTATTTTTTCGGATTTTGAGAATTCTTTAACTAATTTATCGAGAATCCCATTAATAAACAAACTACTTTTTGGTGTAGAATATTCTTTAGAAACTTCTAAATACTCATTTATAGTTGCTCGAATAGGAATAGATGGGAAATAAAGAAATTCTGAAATTCCCATTTTTAAGATAATCATATCTAAATCTGCGATTCTTTCCTTATCCCAATTTGGCGTTTTCTCGTCTATTATTTTGGTAAGTTCTTCATCCTCTATAATTACCTTTTGCATTAAATCTATAGCATAGTCGCGATCTTCCTTGTTTTTATATAAATCTGGGATTAAAATTGCATTAACATTCTTTTCAGAAATTTTAGATAACATTTTCACTAATAATGTATTCACTAAAGGAAAATCATCTACCCAAGTAAGACGCTTGTCTTCTATATATTCATACAATTTTTCATTAGGAGCAATGACTTCTTTAAAAACTTTAATAAGAAAGTCTTTGTCTTCGAAAAAATTGGTTGTTTTTTGTTTTAGAAAATCTGTATACCAATCTTTTTCTTTTAATGAATTAAATAGAATGGTAACATACTCTGAATCATCCTCCCAATAATTTAGCTTTTTACGGTTTATGATATCTGAAAAAGCTTCGTTTGTAGCAATTAAATCTATCACTTTATTTTCCACAAAAACTCTACTAGGGTTTTTTTCTAAATCTGTTGCTAAGTGTTTTTTCTGAGAAATGCTTAGGAAGTTATCTGCTTGATCTCGAAGCGCAATAAATAACTGAAGCGTTACTAAATACAAATCTTGCATTTGCTCCATATTATAGAGTAAAAACTTTTCTTGCTTTTCAAGGTTTTTATTTTCACTTTGATTGTAAGCGTAAATAGACTGCAAAACCTTAACTCTAATGTGTCTTCTTGTTAGCATATTTTATAAGAACTTAAATAAAAAAAGCACAATTTTACAATTGTGCTTTTCCCTAATATTAATTTAATTGCCCCTTACTATTTTTTAGTTTTCGGGCATCGATTCTAGACTGTGCTATATCGAAAGCAGCTTGGTGAGTTGTAACACCATTATTTTCAGCATTATTAAGTATCTCAAGCGTTGTATTATAAATATTTTCCGTTTTACGAATAATTTCTTTTTTACCGTAATTTTCTAATTCAGCATAAACATTAATTATTCCTCCAGCATTAATTAAAAAGTCTGGTGCATAAACGATTCCTTTTTCTCTAAGCAATAATCCATGCTTTTGCTCTTCGGCTAATTGATTATTAGCAGCACCAGCAATTACTTTCGCTTTTATTTGGGATAAGGTAGCATCATTTATTGTTGCTCCTAAAGCACAAGGTGCATAAATATCCATCTCTTCGGCACATAAATTATCTCCCTCATAAATAGTTACATTATACTTATCTCGAACTTCTTCTAAACGAGCTCTATTTATATCTGAAATATAAATTTTTGCTCCTTCATTACTCAAGTTTTCAACCAAAGCCTCTCCTACATTTCCAATTCCTTCTACATAAACAACTTTGTCTTCAAGAACATCGCTACCAAATGCATATTTTGCGGCAGCTTTCATTCCCATAAAAACACCATAAGCAGTTATTGGCGAAGGATTACCAGCGCCACCCTTTTCTTCAGAAATACCGGTTACAAAAGGAGTTACTGTTCTTACTAAATCCATATCTGAAGTTGCCATTCCAACATCTTCAGCAGTAATATATTTTCCACCTAATGAATGAACAAATTCTCCAAAACGAAGCATTAACTCAGGAGTTTTCTGAGTTTTAGCATCCCCTATAATAACTGCTTTACCACCACCTAAATCAAGGCCAGTAATTGCAGATTTATAAGTCATCCCTCTAGATAAACGTAAGGCATCGTTCAATGCTTCCCATTCATTATTATAATTCCACATACGAGTACCTCCTAAAGCAGGTCCCATTACCGTATTGTGAATTCCAATAATTGCTTTTAAACCCGTATCTTTGTCGTTACAAAAAACTACTTGTTCGTGATTATCGAATGATAATTGACCGAACACAGGGTTCATTTTAATAAGATCTTTTTTGTTAATTACTTCAGTCTCCATATGTTGAATTTATGACCTCCTTTATAAGGACGTGCAAAAGTAATGGATTACGAAATACCTCACAATAAAATTAAGATTAAATTATGACATTGTTAATAAATATCACATACCCCTAAATGAAAGAACTTCAGTACCTTAACCTCTATTTTAAAAAATATAGTGGCCGATTACTATTAGGATTAGTTATTACTATAATCGCTACCGTCTTTAAGTTAATTGTTCCTATGAAAATAGGATCCATAATTAATATTATAGAGAATTATGTAAACGGTAGTACAACAGATTTGAATTATGTTAAATCTCAATTACTTATAAATATACTAATCATTTTAGGTACTGCATTAATGGCAGGATTGTTCACTTTTTTAATGCGACAAACTTTTATTGTTGTTTCTAGAAATATAGAATTCGATTTAAAAAATGAAATTTTTCAGCAATATGAACGCCTTTCTTTAGGCTTTTACAAACAAAACCGAACGGGAGATTTAATGAACCGTATTAGTGAAGATGTTGGTAAAGTAAGAATGTATGCTGGCCCAGCCTTAATGTATAGCGTCACCAATACCACCTTACTTATTGTTGCATTAAGTTATATGTTCTATACCGCACCTAACCTTACATTATATGCTGTAGCACCTCTTCCTTTATTATCTATTGCAATTTATAAATTGAGTGCAGCTATTCATAAAAGAAGTACTGTTGTTCAAGAATACTTATCTAAATTAACCTCCTTTACACAAGAAGGTTTTAGTGGTATTTCTGTGATAAAAGCCTATGGAATTGAATCCAGAATAAATACAAGCTTTAAGGAGCTAGCCGAGGGTAGCAAAGACAAAAATATAGAATTAGTAAGAGTACAAGCATTATTTTTCCCATTAATGGTTTTATTAATTGGATTAAGCAATATCCTTGTAATTTATGTTGGTGGAAAACAATTCATCAATGGTGAAATTGAGCATTTAGGAACCATTGTCGAATTTTTAATTTATGTAAATATGCTTACTTGGCCAGTGGCGGTTATTGGTTGGGTTACATCCATGGTGCAACAAGCGGAAGCTTCACAAAAACGAATCAATGAATTTTTAAATGAAAAACCTGAAATAACAAACTTAGTTAGCAAAGAAACTCCTATTTCTGGAGCTATAGAGTTTAACAATCTTACATTTACTTATCCAGATACTAATATTACAGCTTTAAAAAACTTAAGCTTTTCAGTAAATCCAGGAGAAACTTTATCCATCATCGGGAATACAGGTTCAGGAAAATCTACTATTTTAGAGTTAATTGGAAGGTTATACGATGTGGAAGATGGACAAATAAAGGTAAGTGGAGGAAATATAAAGGAACTAAATTTAAATAATCTTAGAAGTAGTATAGGCTATGTTCCCCAAGATGCCTTTTTATTTAGTGATACTATTTTAAATAATATCAAGTTCGGAAAAGAGCAAGCAACAGATGAAGAAGTATTCGAAGCTGCTAAACTAGCATCGGTACATAAAAATATAATAGATTTTAAAAAAGGGTATGAAACCATTTTAGGAGAACGAGGAATTACCTTAAGTGGAGGTCAAAAACAAAGAGTATCTATTGCCAGAGCCATTATTAAAGATCCACAAATTTTATTGTTTGATGATTGTTTATCTGCAGTAGATACAGAAACAGAAGAAGAGATATTAAGACACCTTAATGCTATATCTAAAAACAAAACAACAATTATTGTAAGTCACAGAATATCTTCAGCAAAAAATGCTGATAAAATAATTGTCCTTAATGAAGGTGAAATAGTACAGCAAGGCTCTCATATTGAACTAGTAAACCAAGAAGGATACTATAAAGAATTATACTCCAAACAACTCTTAGAAAAAGAAAACTAACCATAATGTTGCTACAGTTAATTTTTTTTTAGAATTTTGACAAAACCTTTAAATAAACAAAAATATTATGAGTGATAATTATATGATGGAGAGAGAAGAAATTCATTCAAAAGTTATGCGTGCAGGAAGACGTACTTATTTCTTTGACGTTAGAGCTACTAAGGCTGGAGATTATTATTTAACCATTACCGAAAGTAAAAAATTCACCAATGATGATGGATCTTTTCATTATAAAAAACATAAGATTTATCTTTATAAAGAAGATTTCACTGAGTTTAAAGACAGTTTAGATGAAATGATTTCTTTCATTATTGATGAAAAAGGTGAAGAAGTTATTAGTGAACGCCATCAAAAAGATTACAAAAAAGAAGAAGACGATGCTGTTGAAGATGAAACAGAAGAAAGTTCGACATCTAGTTTTACAGATGTAGATTTCGACGATATATAAGATTTTCTCAAATATTGCATATAAACGTCCCTCTACCTTTTTAGGTTTAGAGGGACGTTTTTTTTTATATCTTTAAAAAATACAAACTCCCTATGAAAGATTTTTTTCAATTCCTTTTTTTATTACTATCATTTACTTTAGTTGCACAAGATTACTCAGTAGATCTAAATTATTATCTTCCAACAAATGTGGACTATAACAAAAACATCCCAACACCAAAAAGTATTGTAGGTCATGAAGTTGGCGATTGGCACATCACCCATGACAAATTAGTACAATACATGCATGCTTTAGCGGATGCAAGCGATAGAATAACCATTGAAAATAGAGGGACAACTTTTGAAGGAAGGCCACTATTACTTTTAAGTATCACCTCCCCTACAAACCATAATAACATAGATCAGATACAAAAAGATCATATGTCTATAACAGATGCTAGTTCTAATGATACTGAGTTAAGTGAAATGCCCGTAGTTGTATACCAAGGGTTTTCAATCCATGGAAATGAACCAAGTGGCTCTAATGCCGCTTTAGCTGTCGCTTATTATTTAGCAGCAGCTCAAGGCCCAAAAATTAACGAACTCTTAGATAATACAATAATTTTATTAGACCCTTCTTATAATCCAGATGGATTGCAACGTTTTGCTTATTGGGCAAATATGCATAAAAACAAAAACATTAATCCAGACCCTAACGACAGAGAATACAGAGAAGTTTGGCCAGGAGGAAGAACCAATCATTACTGGTTCGACATGAATAGAGATTGGCTACCTGTTCAGCTTCCAGAAAGTCAGGCTAGAATTAAAACATACCATCAATGGTACCCAAATATATTAACTGATCATCATGAAATGGGCACCAATGCAACTTTTTTCTTTCAACCAGGTATCCCATCCAGAACCAACCCATTAACACCAAGTAAAAATCAAGAACTTACAGGAGCCATTGGCGAATTTCATGCAAAAGCCTTAAATAACATTGGAAGTCTTTATTATAGCAAAGAAAGTTTTGATGATTTTTATTATGGCAAAGGTTCCACTTTTCCAGATATTAATGGAGGTATTGGAATATTATTTGAACAAGCTTCCTCTAGAGGACATGCACAAGAAAGCGATAATGGCATAGTTACATTTCCCTTTACTATTCGCAATCAATTTACCGCAGCATTATCAACATTAGAAGCTGCTGTTGCCATGCGTAAGGAATTATTAGAGTACCAGCAAAGCTTTTATACCAATGCTAGAAAAGAAGCAGAGAATTCTGGAACTATAGTATTTGGTGATGAAAAAGATGCTACAAAAGCTTTTCGTTTGGCTGAAATATTAAAACGTCATAAAATTGAATTTCATGAACTAAAGGATGATTTTTCAAAAAACGGAAAGAATTATAAAAAGGGATATAGTTATGTCATCCCTAAAAATCAAAAGCAACATCGATTAATAAAAGCTATGTTTCAGAAGCGCACTTCTTTTCAAGATAGTTTGTTTTACGATGTAAGCGCTTGGACCTTTCCATTAGCTTTTAATTTAGATTATGAAGAAAATGAATCTACTGGCAAATTAGGAGATTTAGTTACCGAATTAAAACCAAAAAACAATCCACTTCCAGAAACAAGCAACTATGGATATTTAATGGAATGGCACGATTATAATACTCCAAAAGCTTTAAATAAAATTCTTGAAAAAGGATTGCGCGCAAAAGTTGGATTAAAACCATTTACGCTTGAAAATAAAGATTATGATTATGGAACTATATTAATACCCGTTCAAAATCAAAAGTTGAATGAAGATGAACTAGCAAGTTTTCTATTAGAAATAGCCAAAGAAAGCAACGTATTAATAACAGGAGTTTCTACTGGTCTTACGGAAGGTATTGATTTAGGAAGTAGTAATTTCAAAAAAATAGAGCATCAGAAAGTTGCTTTAATAGTTGGTGATGGCATTACTCCATATGATGCTGGAGAGGTTTGGCATTTATTTGATCAACGTTACGATATGTTAATCACAAAATTGGATACCAAAAATTTTAACCGAAAAGATTTAAGTCGATATACAGATATTATTATTCCAAATAATTGGGGTAATGCATTAACAAAAGAAGATGCTAAAAAACTTAAAATTTGGGTAGAGAATGGAGGAACCTTAATAGGTTATAAAAATGTCGGAAAATGGTTTGACCAAAATGATTTATTAAAACTGAAATTTAAAACTAAGAAGGATTCTACACAAAATATTTCATTCGAACAAAAAGGAAAACATTTTGGTGCACAAGTAATTGGTGGTGCAATATTTGAAACTAAATTAGACCGCTCCCACCCTATTGCTTTTGGTTATAAAAATAGTCTTTTACCTGTTTTTAGAAATTCTACTTTGTTTATGGAAACAGACAAAAACAGCTTTAACAATCCAATTATTTATACGGATGAACCATTATTAAGCGGTTATATTTCTGACAAAAACAATTCTGAATTAAAGAATACGGCTATGTTTAAAGTTGGAAATTTGGGTAGTGGAAAAGTTATTTACTTTACAGACAATACAAATTTTAGAGCCTTTTGGTATGGTACTAACAAATTATTGATGAACGCTATTTTCTTTGGTAACAAAATGTAAATTTTACCATCTAATTTAGAATGCTTTTAAAATAATTCCAGAAATAAAATCTGTTTGGAAAATCCCAATTAAAACTATAAATTTATAACAAGGTAGCTACTATTTATTTAGGGCTATTCTATCAACTAAATTTAGTTTTATGGGAGATCAAAAAATTAATACTATCACAGATAAGCAAGCGCGCTCAAAATTTATACGAAATTTATTGAACGACATTCAAGCCCTAGAAATAATGCTTGAAAAAGGAATGTTTGAAAGTGATATTACTAGAATTGGTTCTGAACAAGAGTTTTGTTTAGTTACCGAAAACTGGCGCCCCTCAAAAAAATCTGCTGAGATTTTAAAAGATATTGACGACCCACATTTTACTACAGAAATTGCTTTATTTAATCTTGAAATTAATTTAGACCCTATAGAATTAAAAGAGGATGCCTTTTCAAAAGTTGAAAAGCAATTAAACACATTACTTAAGAAAGCTTCAGACTCCGCAAAAAAGTTTGATAATAAGATTGTTCTTACCGGAATTCTACCAACCATCACCAAAAGAGAATTGGAGTTCGATTTTATGACTCCTTTAGATAGATATTGGATGTTAAATAATATGCTAAAAGAGTTAAGAGGAAAAGACTTTAGAATGCATATTCGTGGTGTTGATGAGCTATTTATAAAACATAATTCGGTTCTCTTTGAAGGCTGTAACACTAGTTTTCAACCTGTCTCTTATACACATCTCCGAGCCCACGAGACAGGCAGAAATC
>OJDV01000453.1_pt1 | contig 14500 bp, 10 predicted proteins | sample 1592911 | NCBI WGS metagenome assembly OJDV01 (sample SAMN05416860, study PRJEB24817) | seawater metagenome | isolation source: Sea water | place: Canada:Atlantic | collected 2013-11 | reverse complement strand
ACACAGAGTAGATCGTCGGCAGCGTCAGATGTGTATAAGAGACAGTTCGTAATGTGTTCAATATCTTGATTGTTAAAATGAAAATCACTTTCTTCAATATTTATATTCGATATGCTAAATTTTAAAGGTGTAGTTTTAGTAATTGAATCTTCTGAAGTAGAATGATAATCTACTAAATCATCAAAGTTAAAAATGGAATCCTTCATTATTACATTAACATCTAAGCCTTTAAGATTGAATTCTTCAACTTCAATTTTATCATTAAATAATTGCAAAGGTTTAAGGTTAACAACAAGAGTGTCAAATTCTATAAAGTTTTCTTGGTCGTTTTCTTCAAGCATTTTAAAATCATAGATCTTAATGGTACTTGTAAAATAATTATACTTTAACGTATTAATATTGATTTGACGGCCTACCAATTCCTTGCTATGCTTGATGGAATAGCGTTTTACTATGCCAGGAAGCAATAACAATATAACTAATGTGATACCCGATAAAATCAATAATATCTTTAACAGTCTCTTTTTCATTATAGAAAATATTTTATTTTACAAAACTAATTATTGTATTGATCTTATTATGCAATATGTTTGTCAAATCCTAAAAAAATGATAGAGACTATTAAATGATTAATTAAAAAAAAAGAACCTCAGCAATGAGGTTCTTTTTTTTATAAATTAAATTTATCCTTATTCCTTTTTTTCTTCTGTTGTTTCTTCAACAGTTTCCATTTGTACAACCTGATACAAGTCTTTACCATTTTGTGTCATTGGTAAATAATAGGTCTTATTATAGACCACATATTTTTTATCTTCAATCTCAATTTCTTCACCACCTTCTGGTATATTGGTAACCACTGCACCATCTGGAGCTTCAATTACTTTATACTTACCATTCTCTTTCACATAAAAGGCACCTCCAAAATAATAATAGGTGTCATCGTTTAATTTAATGGTTTCCATTCCTTCAGGTAAGGTGTTTACTACAATATTGGTTGGAGCATTCACCACGGTATATCCTCCAGAAGATTGGGTATAATAAACTCCACTATCATAATAATAAGGAGTACTGTTTACTGAAACTACAATGGCTGTTACCGCTAAAGTGGTTATGAAGAAGCCCCAAGGGTGCCAGCTTGGCCCATAATGATAGCCTCTATATCCATGATAATGATATCCGTGATATCCACGACGCCCATTATAATAATGGTTACTATTATTTACTCTAACGTTATTATTAATATTGACATTTACATTCGTATTTCTGTTGTTGTTTCCTCTATTTCCAGAGGCATTATTTCTGTTATTTGAGTTATTTCTATTGTTAGAATTAGCTTTATTATTAGTATTTCCTCTATTGCCTGTACTAGCTCTATTGTTTGAGCTCTTTGGCTTTACATTAGTATTTGCTTTTCTATTACTAGAAGAAGGTCTTGTACTAGAAGAAGGTCTTGTACTAGAAGAAGGTCTTGTACTAGAAGAAGGCCTTGTACTCGTTGAAGGCCTTGTTGACGAAGGTCTTGAAGTACTAGGTCTTGAAGTACTAGGTCTTGTTGTTTTTGGTTTATTGTATTGACTCGTACTAGGTCTTGTAGACGATTTTCTAGAGCCTCCATTTATAGAACTACTTCTATTAGCGCTTGAACTTCTGCTAGCACCACTGCTTCTACTCATACTATGGCCACCGCCACCTCTACTTCCGCCGCCACCTCGTGCACGTTGTGCTAATAAATCTGTTGCAGAAGAACCTACGAGTAATATTATAAAGAATACTATATATTTATATTTTTTCATATCGTTTTTTTATTTTTTTTCTACAAACTTTTTTCTTTCAGATCCTTTTGGTGCTTGAAACTCAAACATAATGTCTGGTAATTTTGGGTTCACTCTCCAATTAGAATAGGTTGCTTCATAATAATTATTCTCGTCGGTTTTTGATGAGATAATCATTTTATGAGGTAAATTGGTTTCTTTTTGAATCCAAACTTGTAGAATTGTTTCTTCGTTAGTTGCTTCTAATGCAATACAATCAACATCATCCACTTTTTCATCTCCAAAATATAAAAGTTGATCATAATTGTCTATGATATCATCTGTAAGCGTCGGGTAAAGGAAATCTGCTGCTGGGAAATAAATTTTAAAGGCATTATGAATGCTATCTATTAATTTTAGAGTATTATCTGGCGCATCCAGAATGTCGTATTCATTTTTGTCAAACAAGAAATATGAAAACTTTTCTCCATTATACCAAAAACTTTTATTTCCGGTGGTACTCGATTCATTTTCAATAAACATTTTATTGGAATCCCGAAGGTAAACATCACTTTCTTTAAAAACTTCCTCTCCTTCTTCTTTAACTAAATAGCTGTTTACCGTATAACTTAAAGAAGTTAAATTGCCTATTGTTTCTGTTAATTTATCAAAGCTATCTACTGCTCTTGTATCATATTCACCGCTTCCTGAATTACAGGAAACAAAAATAAATACAGAAAATAGCGTAACTATAATTGCAATTTTTTTCATTTTTTTCATTTTAAATTTCGGATTACAAGTTAAATTAAAATATTGAAATAAATAAATTTCAATTTAATAAAAAAGGAACCCCATTTCTGAAGTTCCTTTTTATATCCTTAAAGTAAAGTTATCATTCTACCAATACCCATTCACCTTTATTTATCAAAGGAATGGCTTGTTTGTATTTTAGAGTTTTATTTTCACCACTCATCACATGTTTGATGGTAACTTTATCATTACGATTGATTTTTGGTTGCTCTCTAACAATAGTTTCAGTTACTTGTTGTTGCTGGCCTTGTGTTTGCCCAGCTGCTCTATTTACAGAAGAGCGTTCATCTAAGTTTTGAATTTCATCCTTCTGCTCTTTTAAATTCCTATTGGCCTTTACTTGACGAGCTTCTGTAATTTGTTGCTGATTTTCTTGAGGTAATTCTCCTTTAAATAAGAAGGATATCACATCTTTATTAACCTGAACAATCATCGCTTTAAACATTTCGAAAGCTTCAAACTTGTAAATTAATAAAGGATCTTTTTGCTCATGAACTGCTAACTGTACCGATTGTTTTAACTCATCCATTTTACGAAGATGCGTTTTCCAAGCATCATCAATGATCGCTAATGAAATGTTTTTTTCAAAATCCTGGATCAATTGTTTTCCTTCAGTTTGATATGCTTTTTCAAGATCGGTAGCAACATTTAATGTTTTTACACCGTCTGTAAATGGTACCAATATACGTTTGTATTGATCTTTTTGAGTTTCGTATACATTCTTGATTACTGGAAATGCTGTTTCTGCATTTCTAACCATTTTATTCTGATAATGTTCCAATGCAGCTTTATAAACGATACCTGCAATTTCTTGAGCCACCATGTTTTTGAACTCACTTTCATTAACAGGAGAACTAATGGAGAAGTAACGAATCAATTCAAACTCAAAGTTTTTATAATCTTGAGCTCCTTTATTGTCTTCAGAAATAACTTCAGCAGTATCGTATATCATATTAGCGATATCCACACTAAGTCGGTCTCCAAATAAAGCATGGAAACGACGTTTGTATACCACTTCTCTTTGTGCATTCATTACATCATCATATTCTAATAGACGCTTACGAATACCAAAGTTGTTTTCTTCTACTTTTTTCTGTGCACGTTCAATAGACTTAGAAATCATAGAATGCTGAATTACTTCACCTTCTTGTAATCCCATTTTGTCCATCATTTTGGCAATTCTTTCACTACCAAATAAACGCATTAAGTTATCGTCCAATGCTACATAAAATTGTGAACTTCCTGTATCTCCTTGACGTCCACTACGACCTCTTAACTGTCTATCGACACGTCGAGAATCATGACGTTCTGTACCAACAATGGCCAAACCACCTGCTTTTTTTACTTTATCAGTTAATTTAATATCGGTACCACGACCTGCCATATTGGTTGCAATGGTTACCATACCGGTTTGCCCAGCTTCCTCGACAATATCGGCTTCTTTTTTATGAAGCTTTGCATTTAATACATTGTGTCTTACGTTACGAATACTTAACATACGACTTAGTAATTCTGAAATCTCAACAGAAGTAGTACCAATTAAAACTGGTCTTCCTGCTTCTGTAAGTTGAGTTACTTCTTCAATAACTGCATTGTATTTTTCACGTTTGGTTTTATAAATTTTATCCTCACGATCATCCCTTTGCATCGGTCTGTTAGTAGGGATTTCAACTACATCTAATTTATAAATTTCCCAAAGTTCACCAGCTTCCGTCACCGCTGTACCCGTCATCCCCGAAAGTTTACGGTACATTCTAAAGTAATTCTGTAAGGTTATAGTTGCAAACGTTTGTGTAGCCGCCTCAATCTTTACATTTTCTTTTGCTTCAATTGCTTGATGCAATCCATCGCTATAACGTCTACCGTCCATAATACGACCGGTGGACTCATCTACAATCATTACTTTGTTGTCCATCACCACATATTGCGTGTCCTTTTCAAATAATGAATAGGCCTTCAATAATTGGTTCATGGTATGAATTCGTTCACTCTTTATACCAAATTCACGGAACAATTCTTCTTTTAAATTTGCTTCTTCTTCAGATGGAAGTCCTTTCTCCTCAATTTGAGCAATTGCAACTCCAATTTCTGGCATTACAAAGAATTCTGGATCATCTGCACCAGAAAGATAATCAACCCCTTTGTCAGATAATTCAATCTGATTGTTTTTTTCATCAATTACATAATACAATTCCGCATCTACCAGAGGCATTTCACGGTTATTATCAGACATATAATGATTTTCAGTTTTCTGAAGTATTTGACGTACTCCATCTTCTGATAAATATTTTATTAATGCTTTGTTTTTTGGAATTCCTCTAAAAACTCTTAAAAGTTGAAAACCACCTTCTTTATCGTCTCCTTCTTTTATTAATTTTTTGGCATCAGCTAAAACCCCTGTTAAGTATTTTTTCTGAACCGCAACGATATCGGCAATTCTAGGCTTTAATTCATTAAATTCATGTCGGTCTCCTTGTGGTACGGGGCCCGAAATAATTAATGGAGTACGAGCATCATCAATTAATACAGAATCCACCTCATCCACAATTGAATAATGATGAGGACGTTGTACTAAGTCTTCTGGAGCGTGAGCCATATTATCTCTTAGATAATCAAAACCAAACTCATTATTAGTACCGTAAGTAATATCGGCATTATATGCTTTTCTTCTTTCTTCAGAATTGGGAGTGTGATAATCAATACAATCTACCGTTAGACCATGAAACTGAAATAAAGGTGCCATCCAAGCACTATCACGTTTTGCTAAGTAATCGTTTACAGTAACTAAGTGTACTCCGTTTCCTGCTAAACCATTTAAATACATGGGGAGTGTTGCTACTAATGTTTTTCCTTCCCCTGTTTGCATCTCTGCAGCTTTACCTTGATGCAATGCGATACCACCAATTAATTGCACATCGTAATGAACCATGTCCCAAGTAATTTCTTTACCTGCGGCATCCCAAGAGTTTTGCCAAATTGCTTTTTCACCATCTAAGGCAACATACTCCTTAGTAGCAGATATCTCTCTATCGTAAGGGGTAGCATTTACCGTAAGTGTTTCATTATCTTTAAAACGTTTTGCTGTTTCTTTCATCACAGCAAAAGCTTCTGGTAATATATCGTCTAATGTTTTAACCTCAGCAGCATAGCGATCGTCTTTTAATTGATCGATTTCTTTATAGATATCTTCTTTTTCATTGATATCTTCAACTTCATGAGATTTCTTCTCTAAAGCATCAATTTGATCTTGAATTTCTTTTTGATCAGCTTTAATTTTATTTTTAAACTCTACAGTCTTTCCTCTTAATTCATCAATTGAAAGTGCTGAGATTGCTGCTTCGTGTTTTTTTATTTGTTCGACCATTGGTTGTATGTCACCAATATCTTTCTTGGATTTATCTCCAACAAATAATTTTAAAACATTATCTAATATTCCCATTTTGTATTGTATATATTTTGCTCAAGCTGAAAAGAAAATTCACTTTTCAGCGTTCTACAAAAAAACTGCAAAAAAACAACATAGCCAAAGGTTACAGTGTTTTTAGTTTTAAAGTTTTAAGCAAAAAAAAAGCCTCTTTATAGAGACTTTTCTTTGTTATTAATTGTTTAGTATTCATCTTCATTCCACAGATAATCTTCATCTGTGGGGTAATCTGGCCAAATTTCTTCTATCGAATCGTAAGAATCTCCTTCATCTTCTATAGCTTGAAGGTTTTCAACAACCTCTAAAGGCGCTCCAGTTCTAATAGAATAATCTATCAATTCATCTTTCGTTGCCGGCCAGGGTGCATCACTTAAAAATGATGCTAATTCTAGTGTCCAGTACATAGACTTAAAGTTTTTTAATTTTCTGCAAAAATAATTTTTTTGATCACAAAGTCAAGTAAAATCGTAATTATTTCTGCTTTATTTTTAAGAACGTTTGCAAAACGCTGTAAAACAGCTAGTTGCAATTAAAGTTTTTTTGAGATTTATAGTTTCTTAGGAACCCATTTAATCTCATTCACTTGTAAATCATAGGTCAATTTTCGTGCCAGTACAAATAGATAATCAGAAAGTCTATTTAAATACTTTAAAACAAGGCTATCTATAGGCTCTTGTTCATTTAATAATGTGGATAAACGCTCCGCACGACGGCAAATACAGCGTGCAATGTGACAATGTGACACCGTTGGATGTCCTCCTGGTAAAACAAAATGCGTCATAGGAGGGAGGCTTTCATTCATAAGATCCATTTCAGTTTCTAAAAGCTGTATGTCATCTTCATCGATTCTTGGAATGTTCAACCGTTCTTTTCCACTTTTCATTTTTTCCTTTTCAGGATCGGTTGCCAATATAGCCCCCAAAGTAAATAAACGTTCTTGGACATGAGTTAGTAATTCTTTAGAATGATCATCCATATCTTGATCTCTAACCAATCCTATATAAGAATTAAGTTCGTCTACAGTTCCATAACTTTCAATGCGTATATGATGTTTAGGAACTCTGGTGCCACCATATAAAGCAGTGGTTCCTTTGTCTCCAGTTTTTGTGTAAATTTTCATAGTGAGTGAATTTGTATTTGGTATCGTTTTATCTTTTTATAAACTATACTCTCTTGTAAATAAAATTGGGGACTATTTTTAAAGCGATGGCAATTAATTGCCATCTTTTAGAAACATAGCCCACATCTTTTTTCTTTTTTATATATTTAAATATCTGTTTTGCGGCTTTTTCTTTAGAAGAAACCCAAAACAAATTATCGCCTAAAGCCATAGCGGTATCTACATATCCTGGGCGAATGTCGGTAATGTAAATGTTTTTCGCAGCCATTTTTCGCAGGCTTTCTAAATAATTAATCTGATACGCTTTAGAAGCAAAGTAGGCAGGAGCAATTTTACTTCCCCTTAAGCCTGCAACAGAGCTGATTGCTGTAATATGCCCATATCCTTGTTTTCTGAAAACATTAAAGGACCAATCCATAATTTCAGTAAATGCTTTCACATTCAGATCCACTGTTTTTTTATCTTCTTTAAAAATCAATTCTTCATTGGCATCACCCGTACCAGAACTCATAATTAATAAATCTAAACCACCCATTTCTTTAGTGAGTTCCAATAATTGATTTGAATTAGAGGTTGTAGTACAATCAAAAGATTTGATAAAATAATTACTGGGTGAGGTGTTTTTTAACTTTTCTAAAAGTTCTATTCTCCGTCCAGTGATACCTACTTGGTAATTATTTTTAATTAGAATTTCTGCTAATTCTTTTCCAATACCTGAAGTAGCTCCAACAATAATGGCTTTTTTCATGTTTGGTCGCTTTTTTTCTTGTCGTAATAACTTTTTCGGAAGCTTTTTCTATTTCTTTTTCGTCGGTTTTTGGTGTTGTATTTATTCCATAAAAAGAGGAATGCAAGTAATGCGAAACCACCAACGATTAATAAAATAGGGTTTGAAAGATTAAAAGAATCCATAAAAGGTATTTTATCTTACAAATATAGAAAATTTATAAGCTTATTGGTCTCTTACATCGCTTGAAACCATACCATCCACTAATCGGATAACTCGATGAGCATATTTAGCAATATCCTCTTCGTGAGTTACAATGATAACCGTATTGCCTTTTCTATGAATTTCATCAAAAAGTCCCATAATTTCTAAGGAAGTTTTAGAATCTAAATTTCCAGTAGGCTCATCTGCCAAAATAATAGAAGGGTTGTTTACCAAAGCTCTACCAACAGCTACACGCTGTCTTTGTCCACCAGATAGCTGACTCGGTTTATGATCCATTCGGTCTGCCAAACCAACATCTGATAAAACTTTTTCGGCACGATTTTTACGTTCATCCTTAGTGGCTCCAGCATAAACCATAGGTAAGGCAACATTGTCTAAAGCTGTAGTTCTTGGAAGTAAATTAAAGGTTTGAAATACAAAACCAATTTCTTTGTTTCTAATTTCCGCAAGTTCGTCTTGAGACATATTACTTACATCTTTTCCATTTAATTCGTAAGTTCCGGCAGTAGCTGTATCTAAACATCCTAAAAGATTCATTAAGGTAGATTTACCAGAACCTGAAGGCCCCATTAAAGCTACATATTCACCTCGTTCAATATCTAAATCGATGCCTTTTAAAACTTTTACGATTTCATTTCCTAATGGGAAATTTCTGATAATTCCTCTAATTTTTATTACTAAACTCATCCTTTTGTAGTGAATATAATCTTTTGCAAGATAATGGTTTTCCTCATAAGACGCAGATGCAGATAGCTTGTTACAATCTTATTGTAAAATGTTGTTTTCGTTGTTCTTTTCTAAAAAATACAATGCCCCAATAAAAGGTGTCTATACTCACAGTAACTTTTGGATTTTGTATGATTTGCATCCAGGCTTCCGTCATTTCTTTGCTCCAGTAAATATCATCAAAAATTAATACAGAATCTTCATTAACCCGATCTAATAAGAATTCGAAATATTGAAGCGTATTTTTTTTATTATGATTACCATCGATATAAACTAAATTATATTTTTCAGAAGCTATAGTTTTAAAAAAATCTTCAAAAGTAGCTTTATGTAAATCTATCTGATTGAGTTGATGTTTTTTAAACATTATGTCTGCAATTTGGGCAGTATTCTCACAGCCTTCCACAGTTGTAATTTTTTGTGAACCTTCTGTAAAAGCCATTGCAGAGGTTCCTAAACCTAAGGAAGTTCCTAGTTCTAAAACGTTTTCAGGTTGAAAGTAAGCTTTAATTCGATAGAGTAATTTTTGTCTTTTATATGTGATACCCGCATTTTTTGCAATGGCAGCAATTTTTCGATGGTTGGATTTAAACACACGTGATCCTGCTCCAAAATCTGTGATTTCTATACGCTCTGTATTTTTAAAAAGATCGTCTCTAAACGCTTTTATTTTTTGATAAGCGGAATGATTTTTACGATCATAAAAACATTGCGTAATTAAATCATATACAAATGGAGAGTGAACCCCATGTTGATTGCTGGATTTTAATAAAAAGTTGAGGTACGATTTAATTTGATACCACATCTAAAAATTAGATTATAGAATTATTTTATTGTTATTTACAAAGAAAATAGAGTTCACTAAAAACAGTTTTCCATTTTCCCAGAAAGAACGAAACATGACATCGTCTACTAAATAAATAGCGCTTCCTCTTCCCATTCTTTTTTCAGCAAAAACGATAGAATTTTTAATCCCTTCTTTAGCGTCAGTGCCAGAAAATCCAGCTACACTAACCGCATCTCCTTTTATATAACCTACGTTATACCCGTTTTCTAAAAATTTAAATGAATTGCTTCCTTGTTTTAAACTATAATAGGTGTCCGGGTAGCCAAAAGCCATTGGATGTGTGTTGTCTATTGCTACTTTGTAAATACTACCTGTGATAAAGTTTTTTACACTATTAATTTCTCTTTGATCGTAAGGTAATAGTTTAGAGTCTATATCTTTTTCTGCATCCTCCTCTTTATCTTTACCGTTTTTAGCAATACCAAATCCTTCTTTTTCATTAAATAAGCCTACAGATCTACCCATTGCAATTATTTTACCTCCCTTTTGAATCCAGTTTTTTAAAGTTTTAATTCCTTCTTCATTTAAAGCTTCCCAATAGTATGTTTCAGGTAGGATCAATACATCAAAACTGTTTAAAGTGTTATCTCTAAAATCATCCGAATTTATCGAAGTAACAGGATATTTTAATTGAGTTTCAAAAAAGTGCCATAAGGATCCATAACTTAATGAAGAAACTCCCTTTCCTTTTAAAATGGCAATGCGTTGCTTGTTTACTAATTTAATATCTGGAGACCCAAAATCGGTTCCTACATCAGAAAAACTGGTATTAGAAGCGTACAGTTGACGTTGGTGATTGTTAGCGATATCAGTTACAATTTTGTCAAATCCAGCATTGTCTTTATTATCACTTCTTGTAATAATTAAACTTCCTTTTCCAAAGGCATTATTATTAAAACTCAAATCTTTTTCAGAAAACCGAACTTTAATATTATTTTGTAATAATTCTGCTAAATAAGCAGCATCATTCATACTGTTCCAATGGTTGATATAACCCGCACTTTTTGGTTCTGGATTGTTATGAATCGCCGTCATTATTTTCATCTCATTAGCTTGTGATAAGCTCGTGCTTGCAACAGTTTCTAAACCATAAGCATATGGTAAACTCCAAGAAGTAATGTCGTAAGTTAATGGGTTGCTAAGTTTAGCATCTGGTTCAAACAAAGCTTTTACCATTTTGCCTTTTGGCTGATTGGTATTTACAACGATTCCGTTTTCAGCATCGATAGAACCGTTTTTTTGAGTTCCATAATGATAACCAGAAGCGCTTTTACTATTTGAATATCCCCATTTGATTTCGTGCTTGTCCAATAAATTGGTCAAGGATTTTAGATTATCTGCATTGCCATTTAATACATAACTCTTGTATTTTAATTGATCGTTATTAAAAAATGTTTTAAACTCTGTGTTTAACTGCTTTGCATTTTTCGAGGATATTTCAACCGTTGACAACCCTGTTGTTTTATGGTGTTGCATACGATCTACTAAGGTTAAAACATAGCCTTCGTCGGTATTGATACCTAATCCTGCTCTTCCGTGTCCAGCTTGTTCATAAGTCATCCCAATAGCTCCCATAAAAGTAGGGTAGGTGTCTCCATAACTTGGGTATAATAAATCGAAACGTTCTCGAGTAAAAAATAACCATCCTTCACGATCAAAATACTTTGCGTGATTTTTACCTATTTGAACTTGAAAATCTCGTTGCCAATCTGAAATTATTTCATGAAACGGTTCTGCAGCTGGCGCAAAATAATAAGGCTCGTTAATGCCCTGTTCATGAAAATCTACGTGTACGTGAGGCATCCATTGATTGTATATTTTTAAACGTTGAGTGCTTTCAACTTGAGAAGCCCAAACCCAGTCCCTATTTAGATCAAAAAGGTAATGATTAGGTCTTCCGCCAGGCCAAGGTTCATTGTGTTCGGTAGCAGCTTGTTTTACGTCGTAAGGAGTTGCTTTTACTTGATTGTACCAATTTACATAACGATCACGTCCATCGGGATTGATACAAGGGTCGATGATAACCACCGTATTTTCCAACCATAATTGTTTATTGGTAATCAATTCGTAAAGGGTTTGCATGGAAGCTTCGGTACTGGAAGCTTCGTTTCCATGGACATTATAACTTAACCAAACAATGGCAGTTTCAGGATTGGCATCACCCTCCATAATTCCAGCATTTTTAAGGTTGTTGATTCTTATGGTTTCTATATTGTCCAAATTGTTTTTAGAAGAAACAATCGCATAGGTTAAAGGTCTTCGTTCGTTTGTCTTTCCGTAACTGTCATAAGAAACTAAGTTACTGTTGGAAGCAACGTACTCAAAATAATTGACCACATCGGCATGTCGAGTAAATTGTGTGCCAATTTCATAGCCTAAAAACTCCGAGGGAGATTTTATTTGTGCGGTTAATGATAAGGATATAAATAGAAATAGAATTGTCAAGTAACGAATCATGGTTGGTTTTTATTAAGTGACTGCAATTTAAAAAATGTTTTATATTTCATCCTATATATTTATTAATTAACATTCTCTTGCAAATCGCTATTAAGGATTTTGTATTTTTACGACAGATATTGCAAACCAATTTATGTCGATAAAACATTTACTTTATAAAAACACGGGATACTTTTCATCGTTAATGCTTGATTACTTAGCTGAAAAAGAGGATTTACAATCTTTTTATCATCGTTTTCCTAAAGTAGAAAATTTTGAAGATCAGTTAAAAGAAAAAAGCTTGTCTGTTCGAGCGCAGTCGAGAACTATTCTTGTCAATTCTCTTAACAAGCAATATCAAGATTTCGATATTTCTGAAGCGACTCAAAGCAATATCAATTCTCTTTTAAACGAAAATACTTTTACCATCACCACTGGTCATCAACTCAATTTGTTTACGGGACCTTTGTATTTTTTATATAAAATATTTTCGGTAATTAATTTATCGGAAAGCTTAAATAAAAAAAATTCAGATCAACATTTTGTACCCGTTTATTGGATGGCTACGGAAGATCACGATTTTGATGAAATCAACTACTTTAATCTGTTTGGAAAAAAAATAGCTTGGGATCATGAGAGTGGTGGAGCGGTTGGAGAATTGGAAACCGATGGACTAAATGTATTATTGAGAACTTTAAAATCTGATTTAGGAACCAGTGAAAATGCTCAAAAATTATGTGCTCTTTTTTCTGAAGCATATGTCAACCATAGCAATCTAAGCGATGCCACTCGTTATTTAGCCAATCAATTATTTGCTGAATACGGACTGGTGATCATCGATGGGAATCATAGAGAATTAAAAAGAGAATTTGCTCCTTTTGTTGAAAAGGAATTGACAGAGAATTTATCTTTTTCTGTCATTAATAAAACAACTGACCGATTAGAGTCGATAGGTTATAACAAACAAGTTCATCCAAGAGAAATCAATCTGTTTTATATTACAAAGGGATTACGAGAAAGAATCATCGAAGAAAACGGAAGCTTTAAAATTAACAATACGGAGCTTGTTTTTACCAAGGATGAAATCTTGCAGGAGCTTCAGAACTTTCCAGAACGTTTTTCACCCAATGCCTTATTAAGACCGCTTTTTCAAGAAATAGTATTACCTAACCTATGCTATGTAGGTGGAGGAGGAGAGTTAGCATATTGGTTTCAGCTAAAAGATTATTTTAAAAGTGTGGAGGTGACTTTTCCTATTTTACTATTGCGAAATTCGGTTTTGTTAGTACCTCAAAAACTATCTAAAAAATTAGAAAAACTAAATGAAAGCATTAACGCGTTATTCTTATCTGCTTACGAATTAGAAAAAAAACATACGCATCATTTATCCGATGTTACCATCGATTTTACTACACAGCGGGAACATTTACAACAACAGTTTAAAAATTTGTATGTGATTGCCGAAAAAACGGATGCATCCTTTATAGGAGCCGTTGCTGCACAAGAGAAAAAGCAACTCAATGGTTTGGACAACTTAGAAAAGCGATTACTAAAAGCTGAGAAACGAAAACTCGCAGATCAACTGCAACGATTAACAGCCATTCAAGAATATTTATTTCCAAAGGAAAGTTTACAAGAACGTACCGTTAATTTCTCTGAGTTTTATTTGGAATATGGAGACGCTCTTTTGGTATCCTTAAAAAAACAATTGGATCCACTTTGTCATGAGTTTACGATATTGGAATTGTAAATTAAGGTGTTTCGATTAACGGTTTGGCTAAACTACGTTTTAATGCCTTTTCAATATTTTGACAATTCTATTATTTATGATTTCTGACAAGTTCCAATTGTAAAGTTTAGGATCAGTTGTACTGTAGAACTCAATAACAACGGCATCAAGGTCTTTGTGATATTTTGCAAAACTTTGGTATCCCGGAACCCAACCTGCATGTTCATACTCATAAATGGAAGCATAAATTTCCTGTTCTCTCGGTTTAAACACTGATCCATCGTTCAATGCCCTTAGGAAAGTACCCACGTCTTCTGCTGTGGCTAACATGCCATGTTCGTCTTCCTTTAAATCAAAGGGATGTCCTACATGATAACCGCTCATTACAACTTCTATATTCACTTCATTATGTGAACCGAAGGTATTGTTAAGATTTAAGGGCATGAGTATTTCTTCATGAATGAATTGAAAATTCTTATAACCTAGCGCCTCATCCATTATTTTATTGATTAAAAGATAATTTGTATTACAATATTCATAGTCTTCACCGGGTTCAAAGTTGGCCGACTTGTCCAGAATCAATGCAAGACTTTCTTCATATGTCTCTGTTGGAGCTGCCCAAAAATTCGGAGCGTCCGTAAAATTGGGAATGCCAGTTCTATGCCTGTCTCTTATACACATCTGACGCTGCCGACGATCTACTCT
>OJDV01000452.1_pt1 | contig 14520 bp, 6 predicted proteins | sample 1592911 | NCBI WGS metagenome assembly OJDV01 (sample SAMN05416860, study PRJEB24817) | seawater metagenome | isolation source: Sea water | place: Canada:Atlantic | collected 2013-11 | reverse complement strand
ACAGAGTAGATCGTCGGCAGCGTCAGATGTGTATAAGAGACAGCTCCTGGTTCGACGCGTCCAGCACGCTCGGCCTGAGCTTCGCCGGCCGACACTTCGTGTCGTAGTAGCGCCCCGATACGCCCTCGAGCTCGGCCGCCGTCGCCGCCCACACGCTCGAGCGCGACGCCTTCTCCGCCGACTTCCCGCCGTCCTCTCGCTGCATGAAGCGCGAGAACAGCGGCCACGCGAACCGGAGCATCGGCGGCAGCGACTCCTTGTTCATCCCCTGCGTCATCGCCGTGGACGCCGCGCCCGGATACACGATGTTCAGGTTCACGCCGCGCTCGGCGAGCTCGGGCGCCTGCGCCACGCTCATCGCCTCCATCGCCCGCTTGCTGTGGGAGTAGGTCAGCAGGCCCACGAACCCCTTCTCTGCCTGGAGGTTGTCGACGTCCAGGTCGTCGTTGTGCATGCCGCCCGTGATGTTGAGCACGCGCGCGCCCTCGGCGCGCTCGAGCGAGGGCATCAGCGCCCGCGTGAACGCCCACGGCGCCACAACGTTCACCGCGAAGTCCATCTCGACGCCCTCGCTCGTGTACTCGAGCTCGGTCGCCAGGTACCCCGCGTTGTTGATCAGCACGTCGATGCTCGGGAACCGCGCGAGGAGGTCGACGGCGAGCGCCTCGAGCTCCTCGCGCGCCGAGAGATCCCCCATCGCCAGGTGCACCCGCTCGCTGTTCGACTCCGCGCGCAGCCTCTCGACGGCGGCCTTGCCGCGCTCCAGGTTCCGGCCTGTCACGACTACCTCGTGACCCTGACGGGCCAGCTCACGCGCCGTGAAGTAACCGATCCCTCCCGTTCCGCCGGTCACCACGATCGTCTTGCTCACGTCGTCTGCTCCAGATGTCTCTGGGATGTGTCCGAAGATTCCGAACCTCGACCTTGTGAGGCCGGGAGGGTTCTCGGGCACAACCTCATGGTAAAATGTGTGTGGAGAATAGTGACACCAACCATATTGGGCACGGGTTGGGAGTGTCCACTCCGTATCTGTCTGCATGTTGCGTTCGCAACTATGGCGAGTGGTGACATCGGACCGGGTATGTTCTTCGTGTGGTGGCCGTGCGCGTCTCCTTGAGATCTCGTGACGTATGCGCTGATGCCGGCGAGTAGGAGTGGCGCTCCGCTCGGCGCATGTGGGCCAACACGGACACGTGTTTGTGTCGGTGGAAACGCTCTGATAATCTGCTGGAAGATTCACCTCATTTCGTATGACACATGCGCCGACCAACGCATGCACTTGAATTGTTGCTCATCACGCCATCAGTGATGGGTCACAACCGACACAGGAGTGTTCGTATGTCGTTCACCAGGAACGTCATGTGCGCATGGCTCATGTCGAGCACGGCCTTCTTGGCTTCGTGTTCTTCGTGTGGCCAGGAGACCTTGCCTCCCGTCGAGAGTGTGCCTGACCAGGTGTACTCAGGGTTCGATTTCGTAAACGAGGCGTTCTCGTTCGCGAACTTCGGCGGTGAGGGTCTCGCGACCCCGATCAACCCCAGGGTCATGGAACGCATGTTCGGGGCGGATGCGGTCTGTCAGGCAGACGTCGACCCCTGCGAACTCATCCCTCAGGCACGCCTCTGGATGGACGGGACGAACCGTACGCTGGATCAGGGCCGCAGCGAGGGCTTCGCGATGCTCTCGCTGGTCTTCTCGTCCGGCGCGCTCTCGCCAGAGGAGTTCGGCGCGCCGACGGTCGCAGAGCTCCGGCTCACGGGGAACGTCGCGCTCCAGGAGGAGCTGGCGTACTGGGCAGCGACTCAGGCCGTGCCCACCGCCGAGCGCGAGGACGTACGTCACCAGGCCTCCAACGTCATGCCCTTCCTCGCCAGCGCGCTCTCGCCCTCGAGTGAGAGGCACTACAGGCTCGCGATCGCGCAACGCACCGAGACCGGTTTCGCGCGAGGTCACGCGCTCACCCCCATCGGGTACTTCAAGGACAACGAACGCGAAGATACGTTCTGGCTGCGCGTCTACGACAACAACTTCCCACAACGTGAGAAGCTCCTCGAGGTCCACCCCGAGGCCAACACGTGGCGCTACGAGGTCGGTGGCGTGGACGGTACACCGATCGTCTACGAGTCGACGGCCGAGCGTCCCAACCACCTCTACTTCGCCTCGATCGAGAGCCGCCAGGGCGTGCTCCCGGCGCCCTTCGCGGAGGGCTCGGAGTACACCAGTCAGAGCTACTCGGGCGTCACGATCGTGGCGAGCAACGACGACGGTGAGGAGACGGGCATTCGCGACGGCGAGGTCCTGGAGGCGGAGGGGGACTGGGTCTCCCCTGCCTTCTCGAGGTGTCCGCTGTGCGGCACGGCCGTCTCCATCGTCAACCAGGCGACCTTGAACAAGGGCCTGAAGTCCAAGAACACGGTCATCGTGACGAACAAGTCGGAGGGCAGCACGTCGACCAATGAGGAGGGTACGGGGACCTCCATCCAAAACTACAACAACGGCACGTCGTCCACGGTCACGAGCGCGAGCCCGCAGGCTGGCGACTCCGTGACCTTCGAGGGCGGTGACGTCACGTACTCGTCGAACCTGAACGCGGAGGGCGTCACGATCTCGACGACCCAGTACGACGCCCAGTCGGGTACGACGACCACGGTCTCAGTGACCATCGATGGCTCGGACGCTGGCGGCGTCGACGTCACCGTGACCAGGAATGACGACGGTACGATCGACGTGGACGTCTCGGGCTTGCCTGCGGGCACCGATGTCGACATCGAGACCTCCACGAAGAAGAGGGGTGAGGAGCCCAGCTCCAATGACTTCTCGTACACGTCGAACGGTGAGAGTTCGAAAGCGATCGTGGACCCGGACGACTCGCAGGTCACGCTCGAGACCGATCCCGCCGACGCCGCGATCTGCCGAAACGGCAGCAAGGACGCCTCGGAGACCGACACCGACTGCGGTGGCTCGTGCGGCGCCACGTGCGTCGAGAACAAGGCCTGCGTCAAGGATGGTGACTGCGCCACGGGCTTCTGCGAAGCCAACATTTGCGTCACGCGTGACCCGATGTGCAACAGCGGAACTCAGAGCCCCGGTGAGACCGACGTCGACTGTGGCGGTGACGTCTGCGGCACGTGCACCGCGATCGCAGGCGCCGACGCCCCTGGTTGCTCGGAGGCTCAGGATTGCTCCAACGAGAACTGCGTCAACGGTCAGTGCCGCTTGATGTACCCCGTCTTCATCGAGTTCGATCGCCTCCCCAGCAGCGACAGCTTCTTCGGTACCGTCAAGCTCGACGGCGTCAACCGCGCCTTCAACATATCTCTCGTGCCTGGAACGCTGAGCTACCAGCTCTCTCAGCAAGCGTACACCTATCAGTATGTCGACTCGGCGTTGTGCGACTCGCCGGACACGGGCGAGCAGATCGCCGAGCCCAGGAACCCTGGCGACACGGCGACCCTCCGCATTCGATGCCCCGAGAGCACCCGGAAGCAGCTCCTCTTGAGGATTACCACCGGCCTCTACACGCCCGCCGAGGTCCGAGACCACAACCAGGCCGCGCTCGCGGCCAACCCCGCCAAGCTGCTGGTGTACCTGGACGAACAGCCCGCTCGTCTGGTCGACGTCACGGACTACTTCATGAACCTGGGCGAGTACGACGACAAGTGGAGCGCCTTCCTCGTCCAGCAACCTCAGGGTTCTGGTTACAAGGACAGCGGCCCTGGTGAAAAGCGCGCGCGCCTCTACAGAGACTACCGTGATGAGGAGGTCCGCTATGCCATACGCATCAACACCGACACGCCGTCGTGCAGCGACGGCGTACACAACGGCGACGAAACGTCGAGAGACTGCGGCGGTTCGTGCTTTGGTTGCCCCGAGACACGATCATGCCTTCAGGTCTCGGATTGTCGCACTGGCATGACGTGCCTTGGCTACACGTGTCGAGTCTCGGGAACGTGCTCGGACGGAGTCCGAAACCAGGATGAGGTCGGCATCGATTGCGGCGGCGTATGCGGCAACAAGTGCGGTGGTGGCAAGACGTGCAACACGACCTCGGATTGTGTCTCGGGCCTGGGTTGTACGTCGGGCACATGCCAGCAGACCTGCATGAACGGGGTCAGAGACGGAGACGAGACTGGCCCGGACTGCGGCGGCGCAACGTGTGCGGCCCGGTGCGGCACCAACCAGGGCTGCAACGCCTCGACGGACTGTACGTCGGGCGACGTCTGCTCGGAGTCCCTGTGCACGATCGCGTCGTGCGCGAACGGGGTCGCGGACGCCGGAGAGTCGGGCGTCGATTGTGGTGGTACGTCCGCCTGTGGCGACTGCAGCTATGCGAAGGGGTGCGGTGACGACGGAGACTGTGTCGGCTCGTTGCGATGCGATAGCGTCGACAGCACCTGCAGGTTCGCACACTGCGTCAACGGACAGCGCGACCAATTCTTCGACTCCGCGCGGTTCTACTGGACCGAGACCGACGTCGATTGCGGGGGCACAGGGTGCCGTGGCTGCGCGGTCAGCCAGATGTGTGAGCAGACGTACAACTGTGCTGATGGCCTGACGTGTGAGGGTGGCACGTGCGACGCAGGAACATGCACCAACAGCATGAAGGACGCCAACGAGACCGACGTCGACTGCGGCGGCTCCGACTGCGCCACGCGGTGTGCTCGCGGTCTGGCGTGTGCCGTCGACTCCGACTGTGTCGTTGGCGACACCTGCTCGGGCAACGTGTGCTCCCCGCCCACGTGTGAGAACGGGACGCTCGACGCCGACGAGTCCGACGTCGATTGCGGCGGCACGTCGACCTGCGACCGCTGCGCCATTGGGCTCGTGTGTGCGCAATCCTCCGACTGCGCCGCGGGCAACGCCTGCCTGAACGACGTGTGCGAGCTGGCCACGTGCGACAACTCCACCCAGGACGCCAACGAGACCGGCGTCGACTGTGGCGGCCCCGACTGCGCCGCGCGGTGCGCCCAGGGAGGCGGGTGCGGCGTCGACGCGGACTGCGCCTCGGGCGCCGCCTGCGTGGGCAACGTGTGCGCTCCCACGACCTGCAGTAACTCCAGCAAGGATGCCGATGAGTCCGACGTGGACTGCGGCGGCACCTCGGCGTGTAGCCGCTGCGCCGTCGGCCTCGCGTGCACGCAAGCCTCCGACTGCGCCGCGGGCAGCCCATGCGTGAACGACGTCTGCGCCTCGATCACGTGCAGTAATGGGATCAAGGACGCCGATGAGGCAGATGTGGACTGCGGCAACGCCTCGTGCGGGGCATGTGCCATCGGTAGCAGCTGCACCGTGGACTCCGACTGCGCAGGTGACGACTGCGCGTGCGCCGCGAACTCGGGCAACTGCGCGGGTGACTCGGGGACATGCGGCGCGGGTCAGTACTTTGTCGACCAGCCCGTGACCGACGGCACGAGCGCCTCGGGGACCTACACTGTCCCCGCAGGCTGCACCCGGCTCTACGTCCAGGCGTGGGGCGCAGGCGGCGCCAGCGAGAGTGACTTCGGTATGGCGAACAGTCCCGGCGGAGGTGGTGGTTATGTCGACGGGACGCTCACCGTGACTCCCGGCGACACGGTGACCGTGTGGCTGGGGCAGGGTGGTGACTTCCTCAACCTGACCGGCGGCTCGGGCTCTTATCTTGGGAGCAGCGCGCCAGGCGGCGACGGCGGCCTCGGCATGGCCAGTGACCCAGGTGGCGGAGGAGGCCTCACGAGCATCCAGATCGCGGGGACGACCCCGTACTCCTGGAGCATCCCCGCAGGCGCTGGCGGCTCGTTCACGGGCGGCGACACGACCGTGACCGTGGCGGGTTTGGGTGGCGCGGGCGGTTACACTGGCGAGACACCGCTCGATGAGAGTGGCGGCGGCGGCGCGGGTGACCCGGGCGGCCTCTCGAACACCGCAGGTGCGTACGGAGCGCTCCCCTCGGGGTTGGTTTCCTACGATGGGGACACGTTCAACAACGCGCCAGGAGGCACGACGAATGCCGACTACAGCCGCTGCCAGGGCGCCAACAGCGTCGACGCGGGCATTGGGAACGACTTTTCGGGGAGCGGGGGCGACGCATGCGTGGTCCTCCGTTGCGTGATGCCATGAGAGGAGTGAGAGACATGAAGCTACACATCCCCACGCTCTTCACGCGCGCCTTGTTGGCGTCCATGCTCGTCATGGTCGGTGCGGGCTGCGTGACCGAAGATGTGGACCATGACGGGCAATCCGCGTCGAGGGGCGAGCTCGACAACGAGCTCGTCTGCCCCGATGGACAGATTCCGTATGCGTTCCCATCCTCGGGCCGTAGTGCGTTTTCGGAGGACGGCCAGAGCGCGCAGACGGGCTACTCCGCCATCGCGGTCTCGAAGGTCTCCTGCGCCAACATCTCGCTCGAGTCGAGCGCCGCGATCCAGGCGGCCAAGACCCTTTGTGAGGGCAAGCGCACGTGCGACGTCGAGGCCTTGTGCCAGAGCTCGTGTGACGGCGGATCGGGCAGCCCAGGATGCGTCTTCTCGGATGCCTCGATCGAGTACACGTGTGGCAGCGGCGACGTCGACGATGGTGGGAACGCGCGCGTCTACACGGCCTCCGCCAGCGATGGGGTAGGGACCTTCGAGACCAAGAATGCGCTGAGTTGTCAGGGCCGCGGTGAGTCGCAGGTCACGAACCCCGACTTCGCCGAGGCCGCCATCACGGGCGTCTCCTGCGCGGAAGGTTCTCTCGGAAACGAGGACCAGCTCAAGATCGCCAGGGGCGCGTGCGATGGGCAGCGTTCCTGCACCGTGAGGAGCCTGTGTGCCAGCGGCTGTGACGACCCCTCCTCACCGCTGTGCAACTACTCCGACGCCACCGTCACGTACACATGCACCACCAAGGCGGGTGGCACCTCCGACCCCATGACCTCCTCGGCGGACACGAACAACGCAGGCACCTACTCGACGTTCAACGAGATCGACTGCAAGGGTGCTGAAAAGAACGAGAAGGTCGCCACGGCGAATGACGGCAAGACAGTGTGTGTGCCGTCCGAGTGCCACGGCCGCACGAGCCGAAACGCCGAGATGCAATGTGTCGTGGACGCCTCCAAGGTAGAGGTCGTCGTCAACGCCGACATCGGTGAGATCAAACCTGCCCGGGAAACCCAGGACTCCTTCTCGAAGGTGATCATCGCCAAGAAGGTCACAGCGGGAGAGCTCCCTGGTGTCCCGATGAGTATCACGGGCACCTACACGATCCCGATCTCCGTGACCTTCGCCAACGACCTCGTCCCCGAGGAGGTCAGACTCACCGCGTGGATCGAAGACGAGTACCGCGAGAGTGTCTACGGCTCTCTCATCCGTGGTGAGAACAAGCGCTTCCGCTGCAACGCCTTCGCGTTCACCGTGAAGAAGGACGACCCCCACACGTCAGGGAGTGATGGGACCCGGACCTACACGAAGACGATCACGACCAAGTTCGCCGACGACTGTGCCTCGGGTGCGATCAAGTCCGAGTTCGCCGAGCTCATAAAGGAGCGCAGCAAGAATAGTACGACCATCAGCGTCACCAACCTCAAGGGAGATGACATCCTGGACAGGTGGCTGCTCCAGCGCCTCCACCTCTCCTACGACATGGACGGGCGCACGGTCTGGCACAAGGCGCTCTCGATCGAAGACGCCGACAAGCTCGGAGAGTCGGAGCCCGAGTGCGCGCCCAACCCCCTCGAGATGTTCTACGAGCGTGAGTTCAAGGCCTTCAACCGACGCGCCTACTACTCCCAGCGCCTCGTCACCACGTACGATCCTCCCTCCGGCGAGTTCTTCTTCGGCCGCAATTACTCGGACCGCGCCGAGATCGGCACGGTCGACATCGTCGCGCGTAACTCGCCCACGATCCGGGTGTTCTCCAACCGCAGCCCGTCGCTCGTCACCGACATCTCCTGGTACGTGAGCAACATGGCCCACGACCACCAACTCAACTTCGAGAACCCGCGCTCCATCGCGGGGAACAAGGGCCTCAACACCCCTCGTGCCGACGTCTACGTCGTCCCCTCGAGCTGGAACGCACGAACCCGCGAGTCTCAGTCACCGCTCTTCCTCGGGAGCGCCGACCTGACCGACGGAAAGAGCAACGGGGTCCTGGAGGGCACCGACGATCAGGTGACCCAGTCCGTCGCCATCCGCCTCCCCAAGACCACCCAGAAGAAGCTCTCGACCGATGCGTCGAGCGCCTTCTTCATCGAGGGCAAGGTTGGCTCGTTCGACCTCTTCTATTGCATCAACGCGACCGACGGAAACTCCCCGCTCGGTGTCCCGGACGCCTTCGCGCCGCTGTGGTCGGACATCAAAGGCAAGGGTCGCTCGTACCGCCACGAGATGCGCTGGCTGGAGACCCCACAAGATCTGACGGATGAAGACGGCAACGTCACTGGCCAGTACGACATGGTCAACTCCTACTCGCTGATTTGGGACGGGATCAACGCGGCGAAGGGTAAGAGCGTCAACTCCGCACATGACAATGGGCCGTTCCAGCGGGTGTGGAGCGTCGAGCTCGAGAACCCCACCATGCACGACCCCGACGCCACGCCGTTCAAGTACCGTGGTTGCCGCACGGCGAAGGCGCCCTTGCTCATCTACGTCGACCGCTTCAAGACCCCTGTCGAATCCACCGAACGCGTCCCGGCGAGCACCCCTGCTTCGGCGCGTGACCACACCAACTTCACGGAGAACCAGAAGTCCGGTGACTCGAGCATGTCGGGCAACAACGACACGGGCGTCCAGGAGACCTGCGCCAGTGGAAACTCCAAGGGGGCCTACTGCTCGAACACGTCGAAATCGGGCGGTCGATCGAACGGAGAGTCGGGGCGTTCGACGCTCGACATGGACCTCACCATGGAGCACGACCCTCCGTCCGCGGGCAGTGACTTTGCGTCCGTGACCGTGAAATTCAGGGGCGAGATGGGGAGTTTCGGTGCCCTCGACCTCAGCGCGTCGTCTGCGTCGAACCCCTCGCGCACGTTCCTTGTCAACATCGCCCCCGATTGGGACAACATCGTCACCCTGCTCAACCGCGGAGACCCGAACCCGAACACCGAATGGAAGAACGGCAGGTACGGAGAACGGGATGGGCTGGGCTACGCGTTGGGCTACAAGATCATGTTCCAGATCGGCCCGGTCCCCGTGTTCGCGACCATTCAGTTCACTGTCGGAGCCTCCGTGGGCCTCACGCTCTCCTTCGAACTCGGGCCCCAGAAGGAGTACGAGTGCAACGGTCAGACCGAGGACTGCACCTTCGTACGGACCAGCGGCACCTCGTTCGCGAGTGCCTCGCAGGAGTGCAGCAAGGCTGGAGGACGGCTCGCCGAACTTCAGGACCCGACCGAAACCCAACGCCTCAAGAGCGCCATGTCCGCGAGCAACGTCTCGACGGTGTGGCTGGGGGCGCAGATCGCGCACGACGAGGACAACGACATCAACGAATACCGTTGGCTCTCGGACAGCAAGGCCTTCGCCACCGACGAGTTCGGCACGTGGTCTTACTTCAGCAACATCGAGCTCTCCTCGAGAAACGACCTCCCGACCTTCGACGGCAAGGACGCAGCAGTCACCTTCACCCCCTCGAGTGACACCATCGGCGCCAAGGCCACCGCGGACTCGCTCCCGTACGCGTGCACGCTCCCGTGGGCGGGCAACGAGATCTACTTCAGCTGGTCCTCGGCGCTGGGCCTCGCGGCAGGCGCAGGGGTCGGGATCGAAGGGTGCACGCCGTCTCCCGTCGGGGGGTTGTGCCTGAGCGTGAACATGAACATCATCAACATCGAGATCACCCCCACGATTGGCCAGAGCTTCCGCTGGTTGCTGCGCAGCGGGGAGGCGTTCTCTCGAAACGGCCTCTTCACCTTCTCGATCCCGCTCACCGTCACGTTGTTCAGCGGCGACATTCGCGCCGCGATCAAGATCGCGTTCATCTTCTTCGAGCTCAAACTCGAGTGGATCATCCATAGCTTCAGCGGGTTCAAACTCCTGGGGATCGACCTCTACAAACTCGAAGTACCCTTGCTGGAGGACTACTGATGAAGCACCTCACTGCCACGTCCGGTGCGGTGGTCGTCGCGGCCTCGGGCATCGCTCTCGCCAGCGCGCTCGTGTGGTCGTCTCGAACCTCCGACGCGCCGACACACACCTCCAACCTCGACGTGCCTCTTCAGCCCGCGTCTCGAACTGGTGCGCACGTGGACGCAGCGCGGAACACCCCTGAGGTGGCTCGCCAGGAGGCGAGCACGCCCACGCCGATGGTGAACACCTCGGAAGGGCACGCTCGCGACTGCACCCCCAGCGCGGGGGCGCTCGCTTCGTACGCGTTCGAGGGCACTGACGTTGCGGCCATCACGCCGCTGGGTCTCGGGCTCGGGAGCGACGCGCGCGCAACCGAAGTCACCACCACATACTCGGGGCGTCTGGACACGCTCGTGCTCGAATCTTCCGACCAGGGCGCGCTCGTGCTCGGCCGACTCGCGGACTTCCAGAGCACGGCCGTGCGAGAAGACGCGCGCGTTCGGGTCCCGTTCCTCTTCCGCCTCGCGCCCCACTGCGAGGTCCAGGGGTTCGCCCACCACGCCGACCTGGGCCACGGCTACGCTCGCATCCAACAGTCGATCCTCCACGACCTCTCGTTCGCTGCTCCCAGAGACTTCATCCGGTTCGAAGGGACCGACTCGATCGGGCGCACCTCGGGCGCCGTCCGTCGACGCACCGACGGCTCGATCGAGAAGAGGGTGACCACGATGGCGCCCTGGAGCACCGGGCTGGGGAGCTTGAACGAGGTCGATGACTACGTCGCCACGATCACCTCCTCGACCCAGGGGTGGTTCACGTCGGCGACACTGCGCGCGACCTACCGCGGCGCCGGGATCACGTCGTCGCGAAGCCTCGAGGCGAACAGGTTGCCCGAAGCGCAGACACTCTCCGGCGCCTCACGGCATGAGCGTGATTACGTCTGGACCGATCTGCTCCCCTCGCTCGTTCCGCTCGACGAGCACGTCCCCGTGAGCCAACGCGACCTCGACGCGCGTCAGGCGGTCGCGCACCACGAGGTCGACGACGTCGTCGAGCGCATGATCGCCAGAGTCGACGCGCAGGACGTGGGCATCCAGAACACCTGGCCCGAACTTCGGACCTACCTCGAGGCTCGGCCTGAGATGGCCCACGTGATCGCCCGACGCATCGTGGCCAACGAGATCCCGAGCCAGGCCACCATGGCCTCATTCATCGCGCTGGGGAACAGCCGCACGCCCGAGGCCAAGACCGCGCTGCTCGACATCATGCGCGCGGACGCGAACACCTCGTTCGATCGCACGCGCGCGATCTTCTCCCTTCTCGACCGCTCCGACGTCGACGACGCGCTCGCACACGAACTCTCCGCGCTCGCCGCACCGCTGGCCGACACCGAAGATCAGGCCAGACACCTCCTCGCGCGCCACGCGCTGCTCGGGTTGGGGATGATGGCGGGGCTGCGCCCCGAGCGTGAAGACCTGCGCGAGATCGCGCGCGCCGCCATCGTCAAGGCCCTGAGCGAGTCGACAAGCTCCATCATGCTCAGTCCCGCGTACGGCGCCCTCGCCAACGTCGGCGACCCCTCGCTGCTCTCGCTGGTCGAGGGCATCGAGAACCACCCAGACTACTCCACCAGAGAGGTCGCTGCGCAGGTCATCCGGCGCATGCCTCCGGCCGCCTCGGCCGAGTTCACGCGCCGTTGGCTCTCGGTCGAGGAGGACTGGCGCGTCAAACTCACGCTCTATCAAAAGCTCGAACTCCAGACCTTCGACGCCCGCGAGATGACCACCCGCTCCGTCCTCGAACTCGCCCTCGCTGACCTCGCCAAGCGCCCCGGACCCATCACGCGCACGGCGCTCGTCCGGTTGCTCGGTCGCGCCATTTCCGACCTGGATACGAACGACCCGTTCCGCCAACGCGTCGTCCAGACCTTCGCCGATCTCCTCCCCCTCGAGGTTCAGAACAAGACAGGCCTCTACCTCGTCATCTCCGAGCACCTCGACCCCGCGACCCTGCGGCGTGTCCTCACCCAGACGTTGGGTGAACGGGCCGCCCCCACCCCCATCGCTCCGACGCCGCGTACTCTGGCCCCCAGGAGCACACGATGAACACGACATCTCGACGGTTCATCCTCTTGGGACTGGTCTGCGTTGGGCTCGGGTGCTCGGCCGATCCCGAGCCCGAACCCAACGCCGGTCCCCAGGAGTACCCGACGTTGGGTGAGCGCCCGCTTCCCGCGTTCGGACCACCCGACGATGCCGGCGACAAGGACGGCTTCGACGTCTACGTCTTCGACGAACTCGACGCCAACGACGCCCCGCTCCCCGACGCCCCCTCGTGTTGTCCGGTGACCTTCGCCATCGCCGACCCAGACGGCGAGTTGGACGAGTCCTATGTCATGCTCGTGGGCGACGAGGCCCCGCTGAGGCAAGGGCTCCTGCTTCGGTTCTCAGAGGGCACCTGGAGCGTCGACGCGTGCGTCCCCTCCGACCATACGGGCTCCTACTCCTACGTCTTCGCCTATGAGGTTGATGGCGAGCTCGACGAGGTCGTCACGCACAACCCCGACGCCCCCTCTGGGAACGGCACCGACAACGTCTGGCTCACTGCCGACTCATGCGAAGAGAGCCAGGTCGGGCAGCACGCCAGTACCTCGTCCGACTGAGCCCTTCGGCCGCGGGCTCCTCGACCTCTCCCCTCCTCGCTCGATGCGCGAACGCTCCCGACGCGCGCTCGGCTTGCCCTCGCTCGGTCGCGTGTCGTACGCTCGCGCACCGATTCAACCCGAGCGAATGAGGGCACAAATGCCAGGATACGTCACGCCGAGGGTCCCCGCCGTGGATCAGGTCGGCGTCGAAGAGCGCGCCGCACGATTCTCCAAGCGCAGCATCAAGAAAGAGTCCAAGACCGCGGGTCTCCACCTCATCGTCAAGATGATCGACCTGACCACGCTCGAGGGGATGGACACCCCGGGCAAGGTCCGCATGCTCTGCCAGAAGGCGATGAGCCCCGCGCCCGGCATCCCGTCGGTCGCGGCCGTCTGCGTCTACCCCAGGCTCGTCGCCACCGCCGTGAAGGCCCTCGAGGGCTCGGGCGTCGGCGTGGCCTCGGTCGCCACCTACTTCCCCAGCGGCCAGATCGAGTGGGACGACCGCCTCGACGACGTCCGCCGGGCCGTCGACGCCGGCGCCTCCGAGATCGACATGGTCATCAACCGCGGCGCCTTCCTCGCCGGCGAGTACGCCCAGGTCTACGACGAGATCGCCGCGACGCTCGTCGCCTGCGGCGACGCCCACCTCAAGGTCATCCTCGAGACGGGCGAGCTCCAGACCTACGACAACGTCCGCCTCGCCAGCCAGATGGCCATGGACGCCGGCGCGCACTTCATCAAGACCTCGACCGGCAAGGTCTCGCCCGGCGCGACCATGCCCGTCACGCTCGTGATGCTCGAGGCGATCCGCGACCACTACCTGCGCACCGGCGTCATCGTCGGCATGAAGCCCGCCGGCGGCATCCGCACCTCCAAGCTCGCGCTGCGTTACCTCGCCATGCTCCACGAGACGCTGGGCGACAGGTGGCTCGATCCGGACCTCTTCCGCTTCGGCGCGTCCTCCCTGCTCAACGACGTCCTCATGCAGCTCGAGATGCGCCGCACCGGGCGCTACCACTCCCCGCGCTACCTGAGCATGAGCTGAACACCACCGCGACGTGGCCCATCATAAGGCAAGAATCATGAACGAGAACAAGAACGTAGCGGAGCTCCTGTTCGGAGACGCGTGGCCCTACGAGCCCGCGCCCCAGACCTCCGACATCGTCTCCATCGCGCCGCGCTACGGGCACTTCATCAACGGTGAGTTCGTCACGCCCGAGGACGCGACCTACTTCCCCACGATCAACCCCGCGACCGAGGAGGTGCTCGCCGAGATCGCGGCCGCCGACGAGGCGACCGTGGACCGCGCCGTGCGCGCCGCCCGCAAGGCCTACGACGGCGCCTGGGGCAAGATGCCCGGCTCCGAGCGCGCCAAGTACCTCTTCCGCATCGCCCGCATGATGCAGGAGCGCGCCCGCGAGCTCGCCGTCCTCGAGACCATGGACGGCGGCAAGCCGATCCGTGAGTCCCGCGACGTCGACATCCCGCTGGCCGCCGCCCACTTCTTCTACTACGCCGGCTGGGCCGACAAGCTCGAGTACGCCTTCCCCGGCGTCGCGCCGAAGTCGATCGGCGTCGCCGGCCAGATCATCCCCTGGAACTTCCCGCTGCTCATGCTCGCGTGGAAGATCGCCCCGGCGCTCGCTGCGGGCAACACCGTCGTGCTCAAGCCCGCCGAGACGACCCCGCTCACGGCGATGCTCTTCGCCGAGATCGTGCGCGACGCGGGGTTGCCCCCCGGCGTCGTCAACATCGTCAATGGCGCCGGCGCCACCGGCGCCGCCATCGTCGACCACCCCGGCATCGACAAGATCGCGTTCACCGGCTCGACCGGCGTCGGCAAGCACATCC
>OJDV01000451.1_pt1 | contig 14543 bp, 13 predicted proteins | sample 1592911 | NCBI WGS metagenome assembly OJDV01 (sample SAMN05416860, study PRJEB24817) | seawater metagenome | isolation source: Sea water | place: Canada:Atlantic | collected 2013-11 | reverse complement strand
CGAGATTTCTGCCTGTCTCGTGGGCTCGGAGATGTGTATAAGAGACAGCTCATAAGGTGATCACTAAAGATCAATTAATTAAAGAAGTTTGGAATGGACGTTTTGTTGAAGACAACACCATTGACCAAGCATTCTCTAAGTTAAGAAAAATATTGAATGCCAATTATCCATCTGAATATTTTGAAGTTGGTTATGGAAAGGGTTGGAAATTATTACCTAAAGTTAAACAAGTAAACGCGACAAAGAATCATTCAAAACCATTTATTGTGTTAATAGGAATAATTGTAACTCTGCTTGTTTTGTATTATTTTTGGGGACAAAAAGAAAGATCAATAAATAAAACAATGTTCATGTTTGTTCCTCAAGAAGTAGAGGAGACCAGCCAATGGTGGTCTACTGGAACATCAGAAATCATTGGGAATTTTCTGGGTCATTCACACTATGCATTAATTAAAGAATATCAAGCCAAAGAAAAAGATATGGTTAAAGATGAATACTTACAATATTTGTGGAATTTATCTCCTGATCTTAATGTGATTTCGGCAACCATAGAGCAAGAGAAAGATTCAGATCTCTATTTACTTAAAGTTAATATTAAAAACCCAAGTAAACAATCGGAAACCAAAACATTTAAACACAAACAAATAAACCAATTATTCAAACAATCAAGCCAATGGTTTACTGCGACTTATGGTATTGAAATAGAAGCAAAAAACATATTGCCAGATAATGACTTAGCCACTGAGTTATTTTTACAAGGCATTAAAAATTTAAAAATTGAGAATTTTGAAAAAAGTGTAAACTATTTTAAATTAAGTGTACAAGAATCACCTCGATTTAACCTAGCCAGAATCAAATTGGCAGAAGTGTATAAAAAAACCAATCAATTGGATCAAGCGCTTGTGCAATTAGAGACGATACAAATAAGTGATGAAGAGATTAAAGAGCAATTAAAAGTCATTGGGCTTAAAGGTGATATTTACGAAATTCAAGGTAAACACAATTTAGCCAAAGAATTGTATGAATTAACATTAAATCAGTACATGAGTAGCACAGAAGTGAACTTGAATGAAATTCGTTTTTATTTGAGTGATGTTTATTTTTCATTGGCAGAAAATCTTAAGGCCATTGAACAATTAAACCTCATTGAGGAAAATATCAATGCCGAGTTATTTCCTTATTTACTGGCAGATACACATAGACAGCAAGGGCAAATTTACTTTATTAATGGTGATTTCGACAGTGGTGTTTCCTATACACAAAAGGCATTAAAGCTCTATACAGATTTAGGTTATATAGCTGGGCAAATCAAAGCTTTTGCCAGCTTGTCTCGGTTTTTTCAACACCAACACAAGTACGATGAGGCCATTGGTTATATTAATAAAGCCTTGGCTTTGTCTCGGGTTAAAGACAATCCCATGTTGATAGGTGCCACCATTAATCAATTGATTTATTTGTTGAATACCCAAGGTTTAATGAGCCAAGCTTGGACCATGACTCAAGAAATGGAAAAAATTGGATTAGAAATAGGTTTTACTAGAATGGTCATAGCAGCAAAACACCACTTTGCTGAATTGGCAAGGCACCAAGAGAAGTTTTTACAAGCCAAAGCCAACTTGGATGAACACTTAAAATTGGCCAAACAAACCGATAACAAACGTGCCATACATACCAACAACTTACTTATGCTGGATTATTTGTTAGATCAAAATAGGACTGAAGGGGTTCAGGGTCTTATTGAGAAAGTTCAAAAGCACATTGATGAGACCAATGAAATTCGTTTGCAACCTGTTATCAATTTACAACAAGCCAGATTGAATACATTACTGCGTCAAACAGATAACATTGTAGAGTTGCTAACCAATTCACTACAACAGGCACGCGAAACTGAAGATGGCGAAACCATTGTCATGATAAACAATTTTTTAGCTGAATATTATTTAACTATTTCTGATAGTGAAATGGCACTTAAACAATTGGATTTAAATATTCCGTTTCATCCTTCACCCAAACCTTATCTGTTAATTAGAGCAAGAATCCTGCAACACAATGGCGAATATGCCAAAGCTCTTGAATTGGCGAATCAGTGCAAAATTGAATCGAAAGAAAAGTGGTTTGCAAAAGACCAACAGTTTTTAGATGACCTAAAAAACCACATGTAATAGTGAGCTAGTCTTTATTGTGCTGTTTCATTGGCATAAATAACAATCTATCTATTGGTGCTCTCAAAAATTTTGTCCGCAGATGCAGCAATAAAGCCTTGGTACAATTTACCTGTTTTTGGCATTGGATAACGTTTGGCAAATTCGTAAAAGCAACCAGGGATCACATGTGTTGAATGATCAAATTCTAGATTAACTGGTGCAGCCATAGTAGAGGATTGTTCTAAAAACTGTTCTGGTGTGCCTTTTATGAGTCCAGATGATTCATTTAAGGTAAAACCGTTGTCTAATAAAAAATCATTCAGGTCTTCAAGCTTAAAAAAAGTTGTCAAGTGATTTAATGACATGGTGAAATGGTTGGCACGGTAACCAAAGGCTGCAGTCCATGCGGCATATTCGCTTTCTCGTAATAATTGAATGTATTGTTCAAATGTCAAATTCCAGGTTCTGCCAGATGTGAGAAAAAGATCTTGCATCACATTTATTTTATCAATTTGGTCATCAATGCCTGCAATGGTTTCTTGTAACTCATCTGAAAATTCTTCAGTTCTTAATTCTGAGATAAATACTTTTGGGTGGTTTGGATTTTCAGTGTGTTCTAAATGAATACCACTGAGTCTTTTCTTAACAAAATCATATTCTTTAATGACTTCATAACCTTTATTCAAAAAGATACTGGCAATGTTAATTAACCCTAATTTTTCTGTATTAAATGTACGCAAAGCAATGTGGTCATTGATGACAGTTTCGCCACGTTGATTAAGCAGTTTTTGGATTCTTTCAGCTTGTGGGTTGATACTGATGTATTGTTGCCACAGGTGTTGAAATAATTGTTCGACAGATAAATTCATGATTGATATTCATTTTATATGATGTGAGGAGTTTAATCAGCAAAGTTAGAGTTAATAATCTAATTTTGGATTTATTCAATCATTTGCTTTAAAATACCCATTTAATGATTATGACAACAGAATGAACAAAGATTTAGAAGTTACACAAACCATCAAAAAATATTACGATGCCAGCGATGAAGATGTTGCCCGTATTATGAAAATCCTAGATTCCAGCAGTTACCAACGTTCAGACCGTGATTATGATTTTATTAACAGCGACATTGCCCGTCCAATGCGTTTGCAGTTAGAATATTTAAAGGTTCAGACTGTTTTAGAAAAACACAACATAGAAAAAACCGTTGTGGTTTTTGGTGGTACCCGAGTAACCCAACAAAAACGTGCTGATATACGTTACCAAAAAGCGACAGATGCATTGGCCAATGATCCTGATAACAAGGATTTGCAATACCAAGTTAACGTGGCACAAAGAGTATTAGATAAAGTCAAATATTATCAGCAGGCTGTTGACTTTGCATCAATGGTGGCAAGGTACAGTAAATCACATTCTAAAAAGCCAATCCATGTCATGACTGGTGGCGGTCCTGGGGTGATGGAGGCTGCCAACAAAGGTGCTTTTGATGAAGGGGAAGACAGTATTGGTTTGAATATAGATCTGCCTTTTGAGCAGTTTCCAAATCCATATATCACACCTGAATTGTGTTTTAGCTTTCGCTATTTTGCCTTAAGAAAACTGCATTTTATGCACCGTGCCCGTGCTTTAGTGGCTTTTCCTGGTGGCTTTGGTACTTTTGATGAATTGTTTGAAGCCTTAACCGTGATTCAAACCAAAACCATCAAACCGATTCCAATAGTATTGGTGGGTAAGCACTATTGGGAAAATGCGGTGAATTTTGAATTTTTAGCAGAAGAAGGCGTTATCAATATTGAAGATTTAGATTTGTTCAAGATTGTAGAAACTGCTGAAGAAGCTTGGAACTATATATTGGGCTGGTATGAAGCAAAAAGCACGGTGATTTAAGCTTATTAAATAATCATGCTATTTACCTCACCGACATTCTTGTTTGCATTTTTACCTTTTGTGTTACTGGTATATTATCTTGTACCAACGAAAATTAAAAATGCCATATTATTGATTTCAAGCCTGATTTTTTATGCTTGGGGTGAGATGTTGTTTGTGTTTGTATTAATCGCATCGGTTGTGATTAATTTTTTATTGGGTCATCTGATACAACGAAATAAATCCAATGCTTTAATGGTAATTGGTGTGGGCGTAAACTTGGGTCTATTGTTGTTTTATAAATATGCACACTTTTTGCTCAGTAGTATCGGTTTGGATACAGATTACAGTCAGTCAATTCATTTACCATTAGGCATCTCGTTTTTTACATTTCAGGCTTTATCCTATTTGATTGATATAAAACGTGGACAAACCAAGCCTCAATCCAACATCGTTAATTTGGGCCTGTACATTTCATTTTTCCCACAGTTGATTGCTGGGCCAATTGTGCGCTATCACAACATTGCCAAGCAGTTATTGCATCGGGTGCATAAAAATGAACTGTTTGTTTCTGGTGTAGAAAGATTTAGTTATGGGTTGGCCAAAAAAATGTTGATTGCCAATGCCCTTGGTGCTGTGGCTGATCCCATATTTGCACTAGATCAAAGCCAGTTAAGTCTAACTTTGGCTTGGTTGGCTATTGTTTGTTATGCCTTACAGATATACTTTGATTTTTCTGCTTATTCGGACATGGCGATTGGACTTGGTCGAATGTTTGGGTTTCAGTTTCAAGAAAATTTTAATTATCCCTATGTTTCGCGCAGTTTAAAAGAATTTTGGCAACGTTGGCACATATCATTGTCGCGTTGGTTTAGGGACTATTTGTACATTCCACTGGGAGGCAATCAAGGCGGTAACATTAGGACCTATTTTAATCTAATGACTGTCTTTATCTTATGCGGTTTGTGGCACGGAGCCAGTTGGAACTTCTTGTTATGGGGTTTGATTCATGGTGGTTTTTTAATTATTGAAAGACTTGGACTCACGAATATATTGGCTAGATTACCACGCATTATGAGTCATGTGTATACCTTATTGGTTGTGTTAATAGCTTGGGTGTTTTTCAGAGTGGAAAATATTACAGATGCCTTTGGCTTTTTGTCTAAAATGTTTTATATCCAACACGAAGACAATTATTTATACAGTTACCATTATTTTATCAACAATCAATTTATCATAACTGCGGTGTTTGCTTTGATATTATCCATGCCTGTGTTTAAAAAGTGGGTCACTTATTATCCAGCCAATGCATTTACTGGCAGAATAACACATCAAATAATACGCATGGCGTTTATGTTTTCATTGTTGTTTGCATCAGTTATTATGATTTCTTCAACAACTTATAATCCATTTATTTACTTTCGGTTTTAATTATCCATGAGCAAATTACTTAATGCATTGATTACCGTTTTATTTGTCTTGTTTTTGGCAGTGCCTACTATGTGGGGATTAATCAAGCCAACACACAGCAACTCATGGATTGAAAAACAACGTATTGCAGCTATACCTAGAGATCCAGTTAATTGGCAAGATGTCAAAAAATATCCTGCAGCTTTTGACAATTATTACGCTGATCATTTTGGGTTTAGGTGGTCTTTGCTGTCTCCGTATAGGCATTTAAAGTATTTTGTCGGTGATTCACCATTAGAAACGTCTTTTTTTGGGGCTGACAAAGGCTGGATATTTTACAAAAGTTTAGAAGATGGTGATGTGTTGGGTGATTATAGAAACATAAATCGATTCTCAGATAAACAATTGGCCAAATTCATCAAACACATTAAACAGAAACAATCGTGGTTAGCCAATCAAGGGATAGAATACTTGTTTGTTCTTGCCCCATCAAAACACTACATTTATCCTGAAAAAATGCCCAGTTATATTCGTCAGGCACATCAGCAAAACTTGGTGATACAACTCTCACAAACCCTCGATAAGCATCCTGAGATAAATTATATTAATTTAAGGCCTGAACTGCTTAAATCTAAAAACAATCAACTGTTGTATTATAAGTCTGATACGCATTGGAATTACTATGGAACAAACATTGCACAGTATGCTATCGCAAAAAAACTAAGCGGCTTGTTTGGCGGACTTATCCAACCTTATTTATTAAACGAAAGTGAATTCACTGAAAAAACAATGGTCAGTGGTGATTTGGCCCAATACATGGGATTGGGTCATTATTTTATGGAAGAAAAGGTTTCTCCAAAATTTGATGAATGTAGCAAATTTGATGCTGAAAAGAGCCGTTTATTTACAACAAATTGTCCAGATGCAAAGTTAAAGGCATTGGTTTTTAGAGATTCCTTTTTCACCAGTCTTCAACCCTATATGTCCAAGTATTTTAAAGAAAGCACTTATATTTGGGAAAAAATGACCTTTTCTCGCGCCAAAGAATATATCCAAAAATCCAAACCAGATATTGTTATTGAGGAGTGGGTAGACAGATTTTTACCAAGTAGCTTAGCTCCAGAATACAAATATTGATTTAGGCAAGTATTTATCAACGGCTAACATGACCAACATGGCATAAACGCCAGCCAACACATCATCGATCATGACACCAAAACCACCGGAAACTTTTTTATCCACTAAGGCAATGGGATAAGGTTTGATAATATCAAAAAAGCGAAAAACAAAAAATCCAATAATGACATTTTGCCATGAGAATGAAATCAAAAACATGGTAATCCAAAATCCAACAAATTCATCCCAAACTATGCCACCATAATCGTGTACACCCAATCGGTTGCCAGTGATGTCACATAACTTTACGCCAACGATAAAGGCGATAAATACTAACCAAGCATACATGGGCCAGGATAATTGAACCAATAATAAATAAAATGGAACAGCAGCCAAGGTACCAAATGTACCTGGCGCAAAACGCGATAAACCAGACCCAAAACCAAAAGCAAAAAAACCAGCAACAGTTTTGAAGGTTAAATCAAATGGTTTAGCAATGAGCTTGTTTTTATATTTATGTATGTTACTTAAGTTTTTATCAATCATGTTTGTTTAGAATGGTTTTTCCCAATACAAGTTTTGTGGGTTCACTTGGCAATTTTATGATATGATATATCGCTTTGACCATTTCAAAAAGATAATTAATTATAATTGGAGCAGAAACATCATATGAGTACATCAGCAGAAGAGTTAAATAATAAACTGGGCGCCAATGCTGGAGGCACAGTATTAGATCATCCATCGGGATTATTTATCCTGTTTTTTACCGAAATGTGGGAACGTTTTAGTTTTTACGGAATGCGGGCATTATTGGTTTTATTTTTGGTTACAGCTTTAGATGGCGGTGGTTGGGGATGGTCCCGAGAAAACGCAGCTATATTATTTGCATGGTATACAGGGTTAGTTTATCTGACACCATTATTTGGTGGAATTATTGCTGATAGAATAATGGGTTACAAATCTGCCGTTGTCGTAGGTGCTCTACTGATGACTTTGGGTCACGCATCTCTTGCATTTGAAACACAATTCAGCTTTTATGCTGGTTTGGCTTTACTTATATTAGGCAATGGATTTTTTAAAGCCAATATTTCGTCTATGGTAGGCGGATTGTACAAAGATGATAAGAAAAAGGATGGGGCTTATACCATCTTCTATATGGGCATTAATGCGGGTGCATTTTTAGGAATCATGTTATGTGGTTATGTCGGTGAGAAAGTTGGTTGGTCCTATGGTTTTGGGTTGGCTGGAGTCTTTATGTTTTTCGGTTTATTGCAGTTCTATTTTGCACAAAATATTTTTGGCAGCAATGGCGACAAACCTTCAAAATTAAAAGCAGCAGAAGGCGAAGAACAAATAGATCATCCATTAACACATATTGAAAAAGACAGATTATTGGTCATTGCCATTTTATCGTTATTTGTAATCATTTTTTGGTGGGCTTTTGAACAAGCTGGTAGCTCAATGACAATTTTTGCTAAAGACTACACTCAAAGAATACTAACAGGTAATTCTGCAACAATATACATTTGGCTAAATTTATTACTAACAGTGATTCCTATTGTTGTTATTACTTGGGTTCTTGGATTATTATTTAAACAGACTTTTAAATCATTCCCTTTATCTAATACTTTTCTGGGAATAAGTTTTGCACTTATTTGGGGTATTGTTGTTTGGAAAATTTACTCTGAGTTTAGTTCAGGTTCACAAATTGAAGTCCCTGCTTCTTGGTTTGGAATTCTTAATTCTTTCTTTATTATTACTTTAGCTCCATTGTTTTCTAAACTTTGGGAAACGAAATATAATCCATCAGGCCCAGTTAAATTTGCAATGGGATTATTTTTAGTTGGCATTGGTTTTGGATTTTTAGCCTATGGTGCTTCAGGCATATTGGCAGGTGCTAGTACTGCAACAGTTTCAATGTTTTGGTTAATCATTGCTTACTTTTTCCATACGGTTGGTGAATTGTGTTTATCTCCTGTTGGGTTGTCATATGTCAGTAAATTATCAGCAAAAAAACTGGTTGGCATGATGTTTGGCGTTTGGTTTACTGCCAACTTCTTTGCAAACCTTCTCGCAGGTTACACAGCAAGTGCAATAGATTCAATTAATGAAGAACATGGCTTATCATCATTCTTTATGATACTAACAGCGGTACCTATTATTGCAGGTGTATTAATGTTGTTACTGACACCATTTTTGAAAAAACGTATGCATGGCATACATTAAATTATAATTTATTAGAGGAGAAATTATGAGTTCAGCTGAAATTACAAGAGATCCAAATAACGAACTTTGGGGCCACCCAAAAGGTTTGTATGTTTGTTTCTTTACTGAGATGTGGGAGCGGTTTTCGTTTTATGGTATGAAAGCCTTATTGGTTTTATATCTCACAAAATACCATTTGTTTGCTGATTCAAATGCCAACCTCTTGATGGGTGCTTATGCTGGCTTAGCCTATTCCTTACCATTCATTGGTGGTATGATTTCTGATCGGTATTTAGGCATGCGTAAGTCTGTTATGTTTGGCGGCATCATGCTTGTTATTGGACATTTTTTAATGGCATTTGAAGGTCAACAAGCCACAATGGTTGGTGATGTCATTACTCGTGATGATTCTGCCTTGGCTATTTTCTATTTGGCTTTGGCCTTTATTATTATTGGCGTTGCCTACTTGAAACCTAATATTTCTACCATTGTAGGAAAACTTTATGAAGATGGCGATTCGCGCCGTGATTCTGGTTTTACTATTTTTTATATGGGCATTAATATTGGTGCTTTTTTTGCAACAATTTTATGTGGTTGGTTAGGTGAAACTTACGGTTGGGGTTATGGTTTTGGGTTAGCTGGTATAGGAATGTTAGCAGGACTTATCTCATTCGCTCGAGGCCAAAAACACTTAATGGGGCATGCTGAACCTCATAATCCAGAAAGCCTTTCTAAGAAAGTATTGGGTCCAATATCTAAAGAATGGCTCATATACATTATCAGTATAGCATCATTAGCATTGGTCTGGTTTATGGTTCAAAGAGAACATGTTGTTCATTATACAGCCAATACTTTATTGGTTATTGCTATTGCTGGAATTTTGTTTTATGCCCTAACTAAAGTTGATAAAATCGCAAGAGATAGATTGATAGTATTAATGGTGTTAATTACATCAACCATAGTTTTTTGGTCGTTATTTGAACAAGCCAGTACATCAATGACTTTGTTTGCTGATCGAGTTATCGATCGTGAAATTTTTGGCTTTACTGTTTTGGCATCGCAATTCCAATCATTGAATTCATTGTTTATTATTATCTTTGCTCCGTTCTTCGCATGGTTATGGATTAGATTAGATAAATTTAATATGAATCCAAATATTCCTTTGAAATTTACGTTGGCCTTATTCTTTGTGGCAGCTGGTTTCGGGGTCATGATAATTGGTTCTGGTATGGCTAATGCTACTGGTCAAGTTGCAGCTGTCTGGTTAGTACTTATGTATTTCTTGCACACAAGTGGTGAGTTATGTTTGTCTCCAGTTGGATTGTCAGCAGTAACTAAGTTATCACCAAAAAACATTGTTGGCTTTTCTATGGGTACTTGGTTTTTAGCCACAGGTTTGTCGGAAATATTGGCTGCAAAAATAGCCAATATTGCCGCAGTGGACTCAGTTGCAGCTGAAACCATGAGCATCAGTGACTTTCTAGTGAAATACACTGAGTTGTTTTGGTTTATGCTAAAACTAGGTATGGGAGCAGCATTAGTAATGTTGATTCTATCTTACCCATTGAAAAAAATGATGCATGGCATCAAATAACAGATAAAATGTTATTATTTAGTGAGCCTGCTAGGATAATTGTTTTAGCAGGCTTTTTTAATTCATTTCAGTTATTCCTTCTAACGCAGGAATATAGTTTTCAATAGTAGATTCCCGCCTGCGCGGGAATGACTAGTTTTTTAGAGTACTTTATGCCATTTTATACATACCAAGCCAAAACTGAAGAGTCTTGCGACAAATGCCTTGAAGGTTTTGATGTGTTACAACGCTTGAATGCCGATCCGTTGGAGCGTTGTCCTGATTGCGGCAATCGGGTTAAGAAAGTGATATCTGCACCAAATGTGGTATCTGGCAAAGCACATTTGACCACCGATAAAACCGCTGAACAAAAAGGCTTTACCAAGTACAAACGTGCTGGCAAAGGTGTTTATGAAAAAACCGCTGGAAAAGGGCCTAAGTACATTTCAGGTGATTGATCAGTTGGGAGCGCAGGCGGCCCGCCTGCAATATCATCACAGATGATAAAAGTTTAAAGTTATTCATCTATCAATAATTCCCAAGCTAACTTTAATCTACATTTTTAATGGTTGATTCTACGAATCAATTGCGGACGAGCCGTCCGCGCTCCCAACTAGATTTTTAACTCTCTAACAGTCTTCATGTGCTTCGAGCGCTTCGTGGTTCAATCCGTATTTGTAGATTTATTTCTCGAAACTATTTGTAATATTAACATAATCTTGTACTGTCAATGTTTCTGGTCTGGCTTTTGGGTCTATGTTAAGGTCGATTAATTGTTGTTCTGTTATAATCTTTTTCAAGTTGTTTTTGATGGTTTTGCGTCTTTGGCCAAAGGCTTGTTTGACCAAGGCTTCTAAGGCTGGCAAATCGACTTTAGGCGGATTGGGGCGAGTGGTGAGTCGGATAATTTGAGAATCTATTTTTGGCCTTGGGTCAAAAGCCTCTGGTGGCACTATAAACAATTCTTCACATTCAAATGCGTATTGCAACATCACACTGAGACGGCCATAGTCTTTTATACCAACAGGTGCGCAAATTCTTTTGACCACTTCTTTTTGTAACATAAAGACCATGTCTTTGATTTTATCAGATTGGTATAAGAAACTAATCAATAATGGCGTTGAAATATTATACGGAAGGTTACCGATGATGCGTGTGTTGTTATTCTCAAATTTTAAAAGCAAGGCATCCAAGTGGTGGATGGTCACATTGGTTTTTCGATCAAATTTGACTTGTAGTCTTGGGACCAAATCATTGTCAATTTCAACCAGGTTGAGATTGTCAGAATATTCAACCAAGTGCTCTGTTAGCGCTGCATGTCCAGGGCCAATTTCAAAAATCTCTTCTCCTTTTTGTGGATTGAAAGCGTTGATGATTCTTTCTATGACCGATTGATCTTGGAGAAAGTTTTGCCCAAATTTTTTCTTGGCTCTTAATTTTTCAGACATGGCGAATGAGTTCTCTGGTTAGTTTTATCGCTTCTAGTAAGCTGTCTGCCGAGGCTAAACCCTTACCTGCAATATCTAATGCTGTGCCATGATCGACACTGGTGCGAATAAATGGCAAACCCAAGGTAATATTAACCGATTTTCCAAAGCCTGCATATTTAAGCGGCGCTAGTCCTTGATCATGATACATGGCAAGAACTGCATCGTAATTTTTTAGTTTGTCCACAGTAAATAAAGTATCAGCCGGAATTGAACCAAATACGTTATGACCGTTTTGTTTAAAAGTTTTAATCACGGGATTAATGGTATCAATTTCTTCCATGCCTAAATAACCATCTTCTCCAGCATGGGGATTTAATCCGCAAACGGCTATTTTAGGGTTATTGATGCCGAACTTTAATTGCATGTCTTTAATAACAATATCTAAGCTTGTGGTTAGTGATTGCTCAGTAATGTGTGATGCCACATCTTTAAGAGGAATGTGTGTGGTTGCTAATGCAACGCGCATGTGTTCGTTTAGTAACATCATGACAACGTTTTTTGTATCACTTAATCCTGCCAAATATTCAGTATGCCCTGTAAAATCTAGGCCTGAATCATTGATAATGCCTTTGTGCAGCGGGCAAGTAACCATGGCAGAATAGTGGCCATTCATACAACCATTTGCAGCAGTATTTAATAGTTCTAATACATATTGTGAGTTATCTGCATTCAACTGACCCAGTTTAACTGGTTGTTTAGTGGCAATGTGGTGACAGTCAATGTTATTTTTGGAATCAATATTGTTAACTGTCAAGGGCAAATTAAATTGATCTATGTTTTGTTGTATTAGGTTTTGATCGCCAATGACCACACAGTTTTCTAAATGACCAAGCATGGCGATTTTTGTGATGAGCTCTACGCTTATACCAGCAGGTTCACCTAATGTTATGGCTATTTTTTTCATTTTCTCTATCCGCAAACAAAAACACGGCAGAATATGCCGTGTTTTTTAATTTTAGAAATGGGTACCATTAGATGCGTATATCTATAAATGCTTCTGCGCGAATATCTCTAATCCATTTTTCAACTTCCTCATTCATCTTCTTAGTGTGAATGGCTTGTTGTGCTTGTGCGCGCTTTATATCATCAGTAACGTCATTTTCACGCTGAGCCACTTTTTTGATAATGTGCCAACCAGATTGAGTACTAAAAGGAGGCGAGGTTTCCCCATCTTCTAGATCTTTTAAAACATCACCTATCGCTTGACCATATTCGTACAATTGGAACCAACCTAAATCACCGCCCAAAGGAGCAGAGTTTGTGTCATCTGATTTAGATTCTGCAATAGTTGCAAAATCTTCGCCTTCAGTTAAACGTGCTGATAATTCATCAATAACGCCTTTTCCTTGTTCAGCAGTCATTAATTCTGAATTAAGAATCATAATGTGCCTGGCATTATATTGTGTAATCATTTTTTTGGCTTGCTTTCTTTTATCTGAGAGTCTAATGATGTGGTAGCCACTGGCACTTCTAATCGGGTGAGTAAATTCACCAATATTCATAGATTTTAATTGGTCTGAAAACAAAGAAGGTAGCTCATTGCTGGCTCTCCAACCTAAATCTCCACCTTCTAATGCTTTTTGCCCATCAGAAGATTTGGTAGCAAGCACGCTAAAAGTTTCGCCTTCTTCCAATTGTTTGTATAAGTTGTCAGCTTTTTCTTTGGCAGCACTAACCGCCTCAGGTTCTGCTTTAGCATCTAAGGAAACCAATATATGACCAAGTCTTACTTCGCTTTGTGAAATATTATTATCGGCTAAATACAATTCAATTTCATGGTCACTGACGGTAACATTTTGATTGGCCAAGCCATTTCTGACTTTCTCAGTTTTCAATTCTTTGTGCATGTCGCTGCGAAATTCTGCAAAATTCATGCCATCATTTTCAATGGCCATCTGCATTTGTTGTAAATTAATTCCATTTTTTGAAGCCACTTGAGATAAGGCAGCATCAATATCAGCATCAGATACTCGGACTCCAGCTAAATCAGCTTTTTGTAGTTGAAGCTCAATAACTATTAATCTTTCTAAGACTTGTTTGTCCAATACCGATTTTGGAGGTAATTGAGTGCCCTTGGCTTTAAATTGTGTAACTATGTTTCCAACAGCTCTGTCTAAATCACTGCGTAATATCACACCTTCTTCTACCACTGCGACTATCTCTTCAAGTAATTGGTCTTGTGCATGTACTGATGCGAATGTACCTTGTAATATTAAAAATAAAATTGATAATTTTTTCATGTTTTTAAAATTCCTCTGAATAACCCAGAATTGTTTGTTTTAGTAGACGTCTTGGGTTTCTTCCTAATGACCCTAGACTGTCAAGTTGTAATTCAAAAAATATGCCGTTGTTGACTTCACCTTCTTCATTGATTACGTAACGTCTGGCAACCAACCGTGTTGCCCAACAACAATCTTTATATTCGAAGCCCGCTATGGCTTCAATTGTTTTGCTTTCATCAATAGAATAGTTCCATCTGGCTATAAATCGTTTGTTCTTTCCAATGGGTAGGACAACAGATGAGTCCAACTGTTCAATTTTACCTCGTCTAAAGCGGTAGGCGAAGTTAAATAATGAATTATTCTTACCTTTGTGTTGAAATTTAAGCAATGCCCGTTCAGATTTATCTATTTCCGTATCCCAATGAACACTCATAGTGGCCTTCCAGTTTCGGTAAAAATAGTTTAATTCAGTAACTGTCTCTTATACACATCTGACGCTGCCGACGATCTACTC
>OJDV01000450.1_pt1 | contig 14571 bp, 14 predicted proteins | sample 1592911 | NCBI WGS metagenome assembly OJDV01 (sample SAMN05416860, study PRJEB24817) | seawater metagenome | isolation source: Sea water | place: Canada:Atlantic | collected 2013-11 | reverse complement strand
GAGATTTCTGCCTGTCTCGTGGGCTCGGAGATGTGTATAAGAGACAGGCGCGCCGTCGGCAAGCTCGGCCCCGACAAGCTCGGCGACCTCTGCCCTCCCCCCGAGTACGTCACCTTCGGCGGCTCACAGGGCGGCCACGCCGCGCTCTGGGTCGATCGCCTCGCCCCGCACTACGCCCCCGAGCTCGAGCACCTCGGCGCCGTCGCGACCGTGCCCCCCGCCAACCTCATCGACCAGATGGAACGCGCGCTGCTGACGCCAGTAAACTCGACCGCCAACACCATCGCGTTCCTCGCCACGGCCTCACAGTGGTACGACCTCGAGGATCAGCTCGGCACCGCCTTCCAGACGCCATACGACGTCGACATTCCCGCCGCGCTCGCGGACCAGTGCGACCCCAGCGATCAAGTCGACCTCGACCTCCAGATCGAGGAGCTCTTCGCGACCGAGCTCTACACCCCGGCGCGCGCCAACATGCTCGCCGACGTCGAGCCCTGGGGCTGCATCACCGCGGAGAACGGGATCGCCACCACCAGCGTCCCTCGCATCCCCTCCTCACTCGACTCCTACGGGATCCTGACCATCTACGGCGGCAACGACAACCTCGTCGACACGCCCACCGAGCGCGCCGGATTCCCAGATATGTGCGCCCAGGACATCCCCCTCGAGTACATCGAGTGTGAAGGCGCGAGCCACGGCGGCACCACAGTCTGGGCCGTCCCCGAGATCCTCGACTTCCTGGACGCGCGCCTCGCGCGCGAGACCTTCGACACGCCCTGCGCCGTCGCCCCCGCCGTGACCTGCCGCGCTACGCCTGACCGCTGAGGACGAACGGACCGGACGTTCCAACACATCGAGACGGGCCCGTTTCAAGATGAAACGGGCCCGTCTCGTCTCTGCGCACATCGCCGCACCCCTACGTGAAGGCACGGGTATCGCATTGAACACGTTGAGGCGCACCAGAGCGCACCAGACTCACTCCACCAAGAGGTCCACGATGCCGTACACGACACAGATCGATCTCCCGAACGCCGTCGCTCTAGAGGGTGACGTCGTCTCGGGCGGCCAGCCCACCGAAGACACGCTGCGCGCCGCCGCCGAGGTCGGCTACGCCTCCGTTCTGAACCTGTGCGACCCCTCCGAGCTCGCCTTCGATGAGCGCGCGACCGTCGAGCGACTCGGGATGCGATACCTCGAGCTCCCCATCCGAGGCGCCCAGGACCTGACCCCAGAGCACGCGCGCTCCTTCGACGCCGCGCTCCGCGACGCGCCTCGCCCGCTCATCGTCCACTGCGGCAGCGGTAACAGAGTCGGCGCGCTCTTCGCGCTCCGCGCCCACGTTTGTGAAGACGCGACCGTGACCGAGTCTCTCAGGCTGGGACGAAATGCCGGACTCACCGGCCTCGAGCGCACGGTCCGCGCCAAGCTGGGTGGCACGTGACCTGGCCAATCGTCGGAGCGCTGCGCCCCGGTCAGCCAGGCTCCTGGGCGCGGAGGTAGCGGCCAACCACGTGCGCGATGAAGAGCAGGAAGCCCACGAGCGCGACGAGCCTCGAGCTCGGGTGGTCGTGGGCCGCGAAGACCCACGCCGCCGCGCACACTGGCAGGTTGACCCGGGAGAGCGCCACGAGCGCGCGGTCCCTGCCACGGCTCTCCTCATGGGCGTGGGGTGTCTCGGCGATCGCGCTGAGCGCGAGGTACGTCAACACCGCGGCGACCATGAGCCTGGAGAGGACTCCCGCGCTCTCGTGCGACTGCAGGTCGGCGAGCACGGCGGCGCCTCCCATGACGAACGCAGAGAACAGCCCCACACTCGGCGCCCCCTCGACCACTCTGTCCATCCACGTCGGCTCCGACACGTCGCGCTCCTCTTCGACCGGCGTCCTTCGAACCTTCAGACTCGCCAGCGTAACACACGAGGGGCGGCTTCTGTTTCCTGACGCACGCTCCGTCGGCGCTGGCCCGAACCGGGGCTGTGCGTATATCCTGAGAGCCGGCGACGCAACGTCGCGCGACCATTGGACCCTCAGGAGGGAGCACGTCATGTCGAACAAGGGGCCCTCTTCGAATCCATGGAAGTGGATCGCGATCATAGCGCTGGTGGTCCTCATCGGAGGACCTTGCGTATGCTTCGGAGGCATGACCCTCCTGGGCGGCGCAGCCATCAGCGGGGTCGTGGGCATGGTCGAACCCATGATCAAGAGCAGCACGGTGGTCTCGACCACTCCCGAACTCGTCGAGCTGCTCGGGGAACCCTTCGAGATGAAGGGCGAGCCCAACGGGACGCTCGAGCCTGGAGGGGACGGCAAGGACAGCGTGGCCGACTTCACCTACGAGGTCACGGGCTCCAGGTCGAAGGGGATCGTCACCGTCAAGGCGACCCGCACCGGCGGTAGCGGAGACTGGGTCTACGAGACCATGGTCATGGACATCGAGAAGGATGGCGTCCCCTCGACCTACGACCTCATCGACAAGACCTGGCGCTGAGCGCTCACCCATCACGAGATCCACCTTGAGAACACTCTGGAAGATCCGACTCCCTGGCGAGAACCCCGAGCTCGCCGAGTCCCTCGAACGCACCATGGGTCGCGTCACCTCCAAGCCCGCGCATACGCACTGGGGCATGCGCGGCGGCTTCGTAAAGCTCCGCACCGACTCCACCCTCGCCGTGCAACTCGCAGGCAACGACCTCTCGGTCAATGGCTACGCAGAAGAGTTGGGACGTGAGGACATCCAGTCCCTGCTCCAGCGACTCGCTGACGCGCTCACCTCTTCGTTCTCCACGCTGCCCATGGACGAGATCGAGCGCCTGCGTCATCTCGGACGAGACGAACCAGGCACGACCTCGGAACACTCCGAGGCCGCTCCAGAGGCCCCCGACATGATCGATTCGATGGACGCCGCTCCAGGCGCCTCCGCAAACAGCGCGCTCACGGACCTCGTCCTTGAGCTGGTGACGCTCGGACGCGCGCTGAACTCGCGCCTCGAATCACTCGAGGCGCGCGTCGACGTCCTCGAGTCCCGAAGAGACGTCGAGGACACACTCGCTCGCGCCGAACGCCTTGCTCAGGCGCTCAAGCGCTCCTGAGACGACGACATCGAGAAGATCGTCTCGACGAGCCTGCGGTGCAAACCCGCCTCGCACTCGAGCATCACCCGATGCTTCACGTCGAGCCCATACGCCAGCGCCTGCTCCTTCGCCTGCTCCCAACGCTCGGTCACCTCCGCGTAGGCCTCCATGCTCGCGCCCTCGCTCCTCATCCTCGCGACCAGGCCATCGGCGAGTGACTGCACGGTCGCCCGGTACGTCACCTCCGCGTCGAACAACCTCATCTGCCTCGGCGCGCGCTTTCCCATGACCTCTCCTTCAATGACGGTCGAACATCTCCACTACGACCATGACTGTACTTACGTTCAGTATTTGGCGCAACCGCATTCGAACCGTTCACGCCTCACACCCGGAGAGGTCACGCGCGGCGCGCATTCGTCACCCCCAACGAACAACAGGCGCGTTGTAGTGGGTATCCAGCCACGCTCTGCCAGGCGTGGCGCGTCGCGACGAAACCGCTCGGCTCGGCTCAGGCGAGCTCGCCCGGACCATCGAGCTCGAACAGGCTCGTCTGACCGGCGACCCGCCCAGAAGGGGAGTACGGGTTGCGCCCGAGCACGAACGCCGAGTTCGGCAGGTAGCCGAGCAGCGGGCTGGGCATCGAGATCTCGACGCGGACCTCCTCGAAGGCGTCCTGGCGGTAGCGCCCAGCCTCGATGAGCGGGCACGACCAGTCCGAGATGATCCCCGCGTCGACCATCTCCTCGAGGTACGAGCGCATGCTCGAGAGGATCTGTGAGGGGTTCTTCTCGTGGCTCTTGAGCTGGTTTCCGGACCAGAAGTAGAGCGTCTCGAGCTTGGGCCTGAACCTGCCCGAGGCGTCGAACTTGTCCTCCGGCACGCTCGTGCGCAGGGCGTTGTAGGCCCGCTGGACGATGGTCCAGTAGAGGTTGAACGCGCCCGAATTCGGATCGAGCCCGAACGCGCGCTCGTCGAGCAACATGAAGCGGGCGCTCTTGGAGCGCGGCTGCGTCAGGTCCCAGAGCTTGGGCGCGATCAGCCACACACCCAGCGTAGACTTCACGTACTCGAGCTCTTCGGGCTTGGCGCACGACGCGACGACCTCGTCCGCCATCCGCTGGATGATGGGCGTGTTCCAGTCGACCCGGCTCTTCTGCTTGGTCTTGGGGTCGAAGGACTCGATCGACCTCATGAACTGAATGCGCGCGAGCAACTCACGCACGCGGCGCACGCGCACGAGGTCTCGGCTCTGGCGATGGTCGAGGCCTGTGATCTTCGCGAGCCTGAGCCCCGAGACCGCGTCGAGGAACTGCCCCGGGACCTGGACCCTGTGGCGATCCTCGGCCGCGGCGAGGAAGATCCCGGCGACCACGCGAGGGATGTCGCGCGTCATGTTCTCGAGTTGACGACCCTTCGCGCCCGGACCGACCTCGCGCACGATCTGGAGGACCTGCTGGGTCAACAGCGCCATCGGCTCGAGCGACCCCGCCTCCGTCACAGCAGCCGGCGTCATCGGCAGCTTCAGGTAGGTCTCACCGACGGTCGAATTCTTGACCACGAGGCGCCGATCCGCGCTGAGCACGAACCGCGCGCCCTCATGCTCCACGGTCTTGAGGCTCGCCTCGAGTGACTCGGTCATCGCGCCATTGAGCGCGGCGCCCACGTTCCGGACCTCCTTGGGGAGCGTCGAGAGCACTCCATGGGGCACCGAGACCATACGCGCCTCGGGCGCGCGTTGGCGCCAACGCGCGAGCACCGCCCCCCTCGTCTCCTCTGCCGACACGTCGTCCGCCCAGGGCTTCTCCCAACAGTGCGCGCGCACACGTGCGTGAGACTGAGTGAACCAGAGGACGGAGCGCACCAACCAGTCGAGCGGTTCGCTGCACTCGGCGAGCACGACCCCGAGCAGCACACGCGCGGCGCGCTCGTCGCACCCGTCACACAGCTCGACGCCCCGATCGTAAGCGCGCGAGGCCCACTCGGGCGCCCCACGAGGAGCCCCCGACCTCTCGGCGACCCACCCCCACACTTCGTTGAGGCCGCTGAGGACCTCGAACCCGGCGGCCATCTGGCCAAGCGCGCGCTCATGGCGCTCTTCGGCGCTCACGCCGAGCATGCTCACGTCGAAGAAGACCCCCCTGCGCACCTCGATGTGCTCGGCTCGATGCCCCAGGCCATCGATCTTCCCCAACAGCAACCGGCGACCCATCGCCTCGTACCAGTCCGACGGTGACTTGGGCTCGACGTCACCGGGCCACTCCAGGTCGGGCTCCTCACCGCTCGGCTCCCCCGAGAGCTCGTGCACGCGTCGCTTGAGCGCCAGGATGCTCTTGGATGCCTTGCGTTTCCTCGCCATGGAACCTCCAGCCTTCCTGGCTTCACGTCCGTCTTCGTTCGACCGTCTTTGGCCACGGTATGAATCCTCGCTCGCCCCGACACGGCGAGTCAACCGCTCCGAGACCGGCGCCCTCTCTCTACTGATCCGAAAGAGCGCCCGGAGCCGAGACCCGACAGGGGCGCGGATCCGGATGCGCGATATTCTAAGAAATATATTCTACGAATATATTCTACGAATATATTCTAGGAGATCTGGACAGGCCATTTGATCATATAAATCAGCGACTTGCAGAATAGGCCTTCCCAAAAGTAGACGCTTAAACCGCCTCACTTCCCAAAAGTAGACGCAAACGGGCCGATTTTCCCCAAAAGTAGACGCAAACGACCCCCGATTTTCCCAAAAGTAGACGCTTAAACCGCTCACTTTTGACGTCACCTGATGACAATTGGCACTCAAGTACCCAATTGGGCCCTTGACTCGCCCAAAGTGAGGGCCGTTTGCGTCGATTTCTGGGGAGATCCTCCCAAAAGTAGACGCAAACGGCCCTCACATTTCACTTTTAGAGGCGCCATTGCACTTTAAGAGGGGTCGATTCTCGAAAAACGACCCCTCCAGGCCTCACATTTCCCCCAAAAGTAGACGCGAACGCGTTGCACTTCCCAAAAGTAGACGCGAAACCGTTGCACATTCTCCCCAGAAATCGACGCAATCGCTCCTCACTTCCCAGAAGTAGACGCGAACGCGTTGCACTTCCCAGAAATCGACGCGAACGGTCCTCACATTTTCCCCAGAAATCGACGCAAACGGCCCTCACTTCCCAAAAGTAGACGTGAACGCGTTGCACTTCCCAAAAGTAGACGCGGAACCGTTGCACTTTGAGGGGTCGTTTTTTCTGAAAATAGTTTCGAGGACCACCCCAAGAGTGCGTTTTGGGCCTCTTCGATCGTGAAGAGATTGAAAACGCTGATCATGGACGGATCAGATCGAGGACGAGTTCCCCAAAAGTAGACGCGAACGCATTGCACTTCCCAAAAGTAGACGCGAACAAAACTCAGAATGGTCGTCGAGCTCGGAGTGAAGGCACCTGAGAGGGTGGAGCCTCTACGACGTTCTCTGGGAACCTTCAAAAACGCGCGCGCGTACGCGTACGCGCGCGCGAGGAGAGAGAGAAACAGCAGACGAGCCTGACGCATCGGCTGCGGCCGCGGCGACGCTTCGTTGGAGCCGCCCGAGCGTTGGATGTCTCATAAGCATCAGATAATGTTGACACTTTCTATTTCTTTCCGCGCCGACCTTGTCGTCGCGGCGCCGACCTCGTACTGTGTCGAACATAGCGGGCCGCCAAGGAAGTGCGGCCCGACCCATGCGACCACAACCACGGAAGGTCTGAGAGTGATGGGAACGTTCGACGAGGGCGCGCGCGTACGCGCGGGCGAGTCCCTCAAATTCAAGGCACAATCGGAGGGCGTGACACAGGCGGATCTGGCCGCGAGCATGGGCGTCTCTGCGTCCACGGTCTCGAAGGTCTGGAGCGGTTTGCTCAAGCGCCCCCTCCACTACGTCGGGATGGCGACCGCGCTTGGCTTCACGCTCGAAGAGGCGCTGGGCCAGGAGGATCGCGCGGGTATGTCCGGGAAGGTGATCCGGCTGGGGGTGAGTCCGTCCGGGCCGAGCTGCCACGTGATCACGGTGGCGGCGCGTAAGGGCGGCTCGACCAAGACGACGACGTCTGTGCACCTTGCTGGCGGGTTCGCCAGGATGGGTCTCCGTTGCCTGCTCGTAGATCTCGACGGACAGCGCGACTCGACGGAGTGGTTGGTGGACGCGGAGGTCGAGATCGGCGTGACCGCCGACGACGTCCTGAGACGCGGCGTGGACCCTGCGTTGGCGATCGTGCCGAGCCTCATCGATGGCCTCGACGTGCTGCCGGCGGGCGATCAGATGGACACGATCGAGTCCGCGATGGCGGGTCAGTGGGGCATGGAGCGGCGGCTCGATGAGCTCCTCGAGCCGCTGAGGGCGCGCTACGACGTCATCCTCTACGACTGCCCCGCGGCCATGGACTTCCGGATCGTGAGCGCGCTCATGAGTTCGGATTGGGCGCTCATCCCGACGACATCGAGCACGCTCGACATCAAGGGGCTCGTCTCGTTCATCCCTCGCGTGCTCCACTACGCGGACCCGGCGCGGTTCAATCCGAGGCTGCAGTTCCTCGGGATCGCGGTGACGCGCGTGAAGCGGAACACTCTGCTCGCGCGGGACGCGCGGGCCTGGCTCGGAGAGGAGTTCTCCGGGCTGCTCTTCGACAGCGTCGTGCATGAGTCGACACGCTATCAGGAGCTCGCGGGGTTCCAGTCGCTCATCTACGACCACGACCCGGAGCGGTCGGGGGACTATGAGCAGTTGGCGTTCGAGATCGCCGAGCGCGCGGGCTTCACGCCCAAGCTCGGTAAGGGAAGGGAGGTCGCCGATGGCTAGGCCCAAGCGCGGCATGGCCGCGGGGTTCGTGAACCGTCAGGCCGAGCGCGTGCGTGAGTCGGACGACCGCGCGGGCGCGCTCATCGAGGACATGGGCCGCATGAAGGACGAGCTCCGGCGCGAGGGCGGAGACTTGGAGCGGCGCAGAGCGCAGCTCCAGGAGCTGCTCGGCGTCGCGGGCGAGGAGCCCACGATCGAGCTCGACCGGCTCGAGCTGATGGGCGAGGCGCAGTCTCGCGTGCACATCGACCCGAGCGTCGTCGAGGAGTACGTCGACCGGATGTCCTGGGACGCCGAGCTCGCCCGCGCGGTCGATCCCGAGGGCGCGCCCTGGCCTGCCGTCACGGTGTACACGCAGGGAGACGAGCTCTGGGTGGCCGACGGGTTCCACCGCGTCGAGGCCGCGCGCAAGCTCGGCTTCGATCGCATCCAGTGCAGGGTGCTCGAGGGTGGACGGCGCGACGCGATCCGATACAGCCTGTCCGCGAACGCGAGGCATGGCCTGAGGCGGACGCGAGAGGACAAGCGCCGCGCGGTCAGGCGAGCGCTCGAGGACGACATGTGGCGGACCTGGACGGACACGAGGCTTGCCGAGCTCTGTTCGGTCTCACGCAGCCTCGTGTCATCGTCTCGAGAGCGGCTCGAGTCCGATGGTTCGATCCCCGGTGAGGTCGCGCTCTACAGCGTCGATGGTCGCGAGTTCGAGCGGACACCGTCGTCGACGCCGATGAAGGCCAGGAAGAAGCCCGCGGCCCGGAGCGCGCGAGCTCGCCTCGAGCCTCTCGCCGACGCCGCTCCGGTGAGGGCGGAGGTGGACTGGGACGCGCTCGAGCCTGGCGGCGCGCGCGCGCTCGTGGCGTATCCTCGTGAGGCGTCCCACTACGAGGCGCTGGTCGCGTGCGCGGCCGCCTCCGAGCTCGAGCTGATCGTGTGCCCGTTGATGTCTGGGACGCGTTGGATGTGGCAGGGGCCGGCGCTGCTGAATCCTCTCATCGGGCTCGGGTTCTCCGAGCCTCGGGTCGTCGAGGTCGGATCGTGGGGCAAGCGCTTCACCGTATGGACGAGAAGCCGCGCTGGGATCGACGAGCGCGTGGTAAGCTACGACGCGTTGCTGGGAGTGGGCAATGTGCGCGTGGTGGGACGCTCGCTCGACCCCTGGCTCGACCAGGCCTGACGCGGCGCGTGGGCGCCGCCCGGCGAGCGCTCCATAACGATGGTTTTCTGACGCCCCGGTCTATCGTATCCTATTGGGGCGTCTGTGGTCGGATCTCGGTTCGCGGGATCGACAGGTGCTGAGGTCGTCTCATGAGTATCTGGGGAGCCATCCATCATGCAGGGGGTGAGATGTGGGTGTATTCGTTGTGACAGGACGGAGTGCCGAGCACATGCACGACCATGAGCCGAGCAGGCTCTTTGGAGAGATGCGGCAGGCGCTTCACGGAGCGGCCAGCGAGGTCAGCTTCTCGGTCGTGCTCGACGCGTTCGAGCACGCTGACGCGATCCTGGGCTCCGACGCTTCTCGCTCGTGGATCAGCTACGCCGAGTCGTTGCTCGAGAGGTGGCCCCATGAGGCGCGCCGCGTCCAGGGCTCTCTGGCCAAGAACTGGATCGAGTCGGGGCCTCCCCACTGGCTCCAGCTCGTGCGGTCGCTCGGCGTCCGGAACACGTTCGTTCGACGTGACGCGTTCGAGAGGTGCCTCACCTCTCAGGCGGCTCAGCAGCTCAGGTCACTCGACCTCAAGATGTGCCGCTTTCAAACCGGCACGCTCGAGGCGCTCTCGGTCGATGGCAACCTCCCCAAGCTGAGCGCGCTCGATCTCGGCGTGTTGATCGACCTCAGCGAGCGTGAGGTCATCTCGCTCGCCAGCTCCACGCTCTACGGCCAACTCGATTCGCTCAGGTTATCCTTCGGGCTCGAGGCGAACCCCCTCCATGTGCGGGAGCTCATGACGTCGACGAGCCTGCATGACCTCAAGGTCTTGCGGCCCGGTGGCTACAACATGGGCACGCTGACCGCGGTCGCGTTGGCCGAGGCGACGCACATGAACCAACTCGTAGAGCTCGACCTCATGGGCAACGACCTCGGTGAAGAGGGCGCCGCTGCGCTCGCGTCGGCGTCACACCTCGACAAGCTCACCGTGCTCATGCTCGCGCGGAACTACATCGGCCCCGATGGGGCGATCGAGATCTGCGAGGCGCCTCAGTTCTCAAGGCTCGAGCTGCTCGACCTCCGGGAGAACTTCATCGGCGCGCGCGGTGCCCGCGCGCTCGCGCGCTCGCCGCACCTCAAGAACCTCCGCGTCCTCGACCTCCAGAAGAACGCCATCGGTGACGACGGCGCGCGCGCGCTCGCGCAGTCCCCCAACCTCGCCTCCCTGTCGATCCTCGACCTCGGAGAGAACGGCATCACGGCCGCTGGAGAGCGCGCGCTCGCGACCTCCCCCTACCTCGCGGACTCTATCCGGGACGCGTGGAGGCGTTGACCACGTCACGCCGCGACCCAACTCGGCCGCGCGCGATCCTCTGCGTGGACGGCGGCGGCGTGCGCGGGTTGGTCCCCGCGCGCGTCCTGGCGCGGCTGGAGTCCCTCATGGGTGTGCCGTGCGCCGATGTCTTCGATCTGATCGCTGGGACGTCCACCGGCGCGATCGTCGCGCTCGGCCTCGCGGTCCCCAGGACACGCTCGGACGAGCCTCGCGGGTACACCGCCGCCGAGCTCGAGTCCGTCTACACCAGGAACGCCGCGCGCATCTTCTCGCGCACTGCGCTGCGTCGGCTCGTCGCGATCGACGACCTGCTCGAGGAGCGCTACCCGGTCGCACACCTCGAGCAGGTCCTGGCGCGCTACTTCGGTGAGCTTCGCCTGTCGGACCTCACCGTCGAGGCGCTCGTCCCGTCGTTCGAGCTCTCGACGCGAGCTCCCCTCATGTTCGAGCGCGCGCGGGCGCGCGCCGACGAGGGACACGACCTCGCGCTCGCGCACGTCGCGCGCGCCACGAGCGCCGCGCCGACCTACTTCGAGCCCTTCCAGACGGAGTACCCCGTCGGCACGCCGCGTATGTTCGTGGATGGAGGGGTCGTGGCGAACAACCCCGCGATGTGTGCGTTCGTGCGCGCGCGTCAGATGTGGCCGGACGCCAGCCGCTTGATCCTGGTGTCGGTGGGGACCGGGGATCTGAGCGATTGGATCAGGCACGACGAGGCGCTCGGGTGGGGGGTTGCAGGTTGGGCCAAGCCGCTGATGGAGATCGTCCTCGATGGCGGCTCCGAGCTCGTGGATCAGCAGCTCGAGGTGTTGCTCCACGCCCAGGACTACCTGCGCTTGCAGCTCCCGCTGACCGACGCGAGCCCCAGGCTCGACGACGCCTCGACCGAGAACCTCTCGAAGCTCGAGGAGCATGCCGACCGCGTCGTGGAGCACTTCGCGTCGCGGCTCGAGGCCATCGCGCGTGAGCTCGTCGTGCTCACGAGATGACGAACCAGACGCGCGAGATCAGCCCGTCGTCGCCGACCTCGTAGATCGCCATGGCGTGTACGGGGGCGTCGCGCAGGCCCGTGACGACCTCTCGGTCGAACGCCACGTTCCCCACGACGCTTCGGTTGGTCACGCGCGCGCACAGTGAGGTCGCGCGGTCGAACAGCGCGCCATAGTCGCGGCGCATGTTCGCTCTGCCCTGTCCCCTCGACGCGCCCGTCTGGAGGTCGAAGAGCTCGACGTCGGGGGCGAAGCAGGCGACGAACGCGTCGACGTCGCGTGCGTTGTAGGCGTCGAGTTGAGCTTGCGCCGAGGCTCTCGTGCGTCGCTCGATCTCGTTGGCTTCGGTCATGGTGTTCCTCTGCGGTGTGTGTCGTCGAATCATCGCGTGTCCGAGCGCGGCGGACAACTGAACGGATGTGCGCCACCCGCGTCCAACGCGGGTGGCGCACATCCGTTCAGTGCATGTGTCAATCAGCGCTCGAGGTGGAAGCTGTCTCCTTTGGGTCGTCCAGCTCGTTCCGCGGCAAAGCCGTTGCATGTGACACACGGATGGTCTTCAAGGTGTTGTAACGAAATGTTTTTGGCTCTTCACCGCATGTATGCAGCGTGCGATGGCGCGATCTGTTCAGGTATGTCCTGTCTGATGAGCCAGCGTGTGTTCATGGGAAGGGTGTAGAGCGAGGAGCCGAGTGGTGTTGTATTACGAGAGAACGTTCGAGGTCCCGGAGTTCGGCGTGAGGTTGAATCAGCGCGCGTTGATGACGCCGGAGATCAGGTTCTACGACCTCGAGTCACGGGGGGTCGTCGTCGAGCACGGGCTGACGAACCTGGCGACCACGGCGGTCGCCGGTCGGGCTCAGGTGAACTTGATGAGGGAGGGGGTGCTCACACTGCGTCGAGACGAGGGCGTGTTTCGTGTAGGCGCCGGGGAGGCGTTTCGAGAGCCGACGTTGAGGTACGACGAGCGCTGGGAGGGGGAGCCGTTTCGGGTGCTCTGTGTGGACTGGACGACGGATGAGCTCACGCCGATCGAGACGCGAGTGTTGAGTGATCGGGCAACGGAGGTGCTCGCCGGGATCGAGCTCACCGAGGATGTGGGCGGGCACGAGGAGGTGGCGCTGCGCGTGGTGGCGTTGCTCGAGGAGGAGGGGCTAGGCTCGCCGCCCATCGACACGATCACTGCGCGCGTGGCGCCCGAGCTCCAGCGGATCGCCAGGGAGTATGGGAGGGCGATGTCCTCGCTGTCGGAGCAGCCGATGTGGTGTGACTTTACAGAGGCGGTCGGGATGTCGGAGCGGCAGCTCCGGCGTCACATGACGGAGGTGCTGTCGTGGTTCCCAGGTCCAGTAGACGAGGTCTCGTTCCGAAGCGTGTTGAACTCCACGCGGATGCGTCGCGGGTTGGCGCTCATGACCGCCTCGGGCGCGACGGTCGGCAAGGTGTCCGAGGTTTTGGGTTATGGTTCGGCTGTGGCGTTCACGAACGCGTGCCAGCGGGCAGGTCTGGGTAAGCCCTCCGACTTCGCCGAGCGCGTGGCGGCGCTGGGAGGGTGAGGATCAGGTGCCCAGGCAGCGGTGCATCTGGACCCACGCGTCGCCGGCGGCGCGGGCGCCGTGCAGGAGCGCGGCGTGGTCCTCGGCGCCCAGGCGCGCGCAGAGGTCATGGCACATCGCGCCGTGGCGCTCGTCGACCTCCATGTGTTCGAGGATGAAGGTCGCCTGGTCGGGGCGGACGGCGAGCCTTGCGAGCGCGGCTGGGGCGTCCTCGGCGACGTGATCCGCCACGGACTCGAGCACGTAGAGCGCGCCGAGTCTGGCGAGCTCACCGTGGCCGTCGAGCGCCGCCCAGGTGTCTTCGAAGGCTTTGACTTCATTTGGTTTTTCTCTTCCAGGTGTCTTCGAGAACGTCGCCATGTCGCGCTCGGCGAGGAGGTAGTGAGGGGCCTCCTCCTCAGCGAGCTCCTGGTAGAAGGCGCGCAGCTCGGGGTGCTCGGTATGGGCGGCGGCGTCGATGAGGCGCGCCTCGCTGACGAGCGTGTAGTGGTACATCATGTCGAGGAAGGTGACGTAGCCATCGACGGTGCCTGAGGGCAGCCACTCCAGGACCGCGGCGGCCATCTGTCTGGGGACGTCTTCGAGGTCGTTCATCCATGAGGACATGTGCTGGCTCCTTGTGGGCGTCAGGGGGTGAAGAGAGGTTCGAGCGCGGCGCGCGCGTGCGCGACGTAGCGGGCGGCTGGGCGGCGAGGGCGAGGCCTGGCGGCATATTCGTCCAGGGTGAGGACACGTGTGTCGAGCCAGGAGTCGCCGAGCGCGCGCATGCAGACGGTCGGGGAGGATGAGAGCCCGGTGAGTTCGGGCGGGCCGCCGGGGCGTGGTCGCCAGCGGGTCGTGAGCACGGCGCCGACCTGGCAGGCGATCGTGGGCATGATCGAGGCGAAGTTGCCCAGCGAGTAGGCGATGACGGCGGCGCGAGGCTGGCCGCCTCGTGAGACCTGGCCAGGGCAGGCGCGATCCCAGCCGTCGACGGAGACGACCTCGACGGGCTGGACGACGTGGGGAGACGCCCCGACGACGAGGTCGACGCCGCGGCGGACGAGCTCGTGGGCGTCGCGACGCATCGCCTCGTCGGGCCAGTACTCGTACTCGTAGCCCCAGTGCGCGAGGCAGGCGACGAGGTCGTGCGGTGTGTCTCGCGCGCGGGCGACGAGCCGATCGACGGCGTCCCAGTCGGTCGGGAGGCGAGGGTCACCGAACGTGATGATGGGGACTCCGGCCGGTGTGTTCGCCTCGTCCTGATTGACGCCGAAGGTCAGCGCGAACGACGACACTCTGAGCGCGCCCGCCGACCCGCTGGCGATCGCCTCCGAGGCGCCACCCGCGCCGCCCGCGCACGCGAAGCCGCGTGAGAGCGTGGCCGAGCGGGTGGCGGCGAGGCCGTCGAGGCCCTGGTCGAGCGCGTGGTTGTTGCACAGGGAGAGGATCGTCGGGCGCCCTGCCCTGGCGTCTGCGATGGCGTCGAGGTACTCGGGCGGCGCGTTGTAGTGGAGCGTCTCGTAGACGCGCCGCTTGACGGGTCGGCTGGCGTCGATCGGGGTCTCGAGGTTGCCGAGCAGCAGGTCCGGGGAGGCGACGAGGTCGCGGGCGCCTGGTGAGAGGCTGTCTCTTATACACATCTGACGCTGCCGACGATCTACTCTGTGTAGAT
>OJDV01000449.1_pt1 | contig 14591 bp, 11 predicted proteins | sample 1592911 | NCBI WGS metagenome assembly OJDV01 (sample SAMN05416860, study PRJEB24817) | seawater metagenome | isolation source: Sea water | place: Canada:Atlantic | collected 2013-11 | reverse complement strand
AGATTTCTGCCTGTCTCGTGGGCTCGGAGATGTGTATAAGAGACAGCATATGTTCTCTCTCCGCTGTGGATCATGAGCGCGTCGTGCGATGAGCGCGGAGTCTAGGGAAAGGAGGCCGGATTCGACAGGCGGTCGTCGATCGGATGACGACCGCCGAGTGGGTGAGCCAGCGTTCGAGGGGTGAGGCTGATGTGGTATCTGGTGTGACCGTTCGACAGGGCTACACGACCACTGACCCAGGCCTCTCGCGAGGCCGCGAGGAGATCATCACGATGAGCGACGACCCAACACAGGCAGCAGGTTTTCACGCGTACCTCGTGGCCGAGTCGAGCTCGGGCGGGAAGTTCTGGGAGGCGCGCGTGGACGGCGCGGTCATGAGCCTGCGCTACGGCAAGGTCGGCCAGACCAAGAGCTGGACGACCAAGAGCTTCGCGTCGGGCGAGGCGGCGCTCAAGGAGGCCAGGAAGAAGATGAAGGCGAAGGTCAGCAAAGGCTACGCCGAGGCCGAGGTCAGCGAGGACGGCGGCGCGCCGGTGGTCCCCGCGGGGCCGCAGACCTTCGAGGAGCGGTGGGCCGAGATCCGCTCGCTGCTCGAGGGCAAGGCGAACAAGGCCACGGTCGCCAAGGTCAAGCGCCACTACCTCGAGATGCACGCGCTCGAGCCGAAGCGGCTCGTCGACGAGGTCGACACCTACCTCTTCGACAAGCTCGGCGAGCTGCCCGCGACCTACTTCGACGTGAGCCTGAGCTTTCGCGGCTTCAACGGCTACGGAGACTGGAAGTCGGCGCAGCCGCTCCGGGACGTCGACGCGCTCGACAAGAACCCGTGGGTCAAGTTCACGCGGTCGATCACGTACGGCTTCGACGGCGCCTACATGGTCGACGACACCACGGAGATCACGGAGTACCACGAGAAGTACTGGCTGCAGCCGGCGGTGCCGACGTGGTTGTGGGCGAAGAACCCCATCTTCGCGCGCGTGGAGACTCTGGACATTCGACTGGATCAGCTCTCGGAGAACCAGGACTACAGCTGCAAGACGCAGCTGAGTGACTTCACGCAGATGCTGTTCGCGGCCAAGGCGCTCGAGCACCTGAGAATGGACAGGGTCTGGGACATGAACGGCGGTGGAGACTTCGGCGCGGCGTTCGCGTCCGAGGACGCGCCCGCGCTGGAGTCTCTGTCGTTGAGCGATGCCTGGATTCAGCGGCCCGAGCACGTCGCCTCGATCTTCGAGGCCGAGCGTCAGAAGGGCCTGAAGTCCTTCACGTTGGGTGACGCGAACCTCACGGGCGACGACCTCATCGGGGTGTTGAGCGCGGACGACGCGGTCGTCGAGCTCGAGCACCTCAGGTGCGAGTCCGGCCGCCTGGGCGCCTCCTCGGGCGAAGCGCTCCGCACGCACCGCGCCTTCGCGTCGCTGAAGGTCCTCGAGATAGGGGAGCCCATGGACGGCTTCATCGAGGCGCTGTGCGACCCGAGCGGCTCGCGCGTGCTCGAGGAGCTCTCGCTCGTGAACACGAAGGAGACGTACGTCTTCCAGCTCCAGAAGATCGAGCGCGTGGCGTTCAAGACGCTCGTGATCGAGCCCTCGTGGTCGGCGTGGTCCGATGAGAGGAAGGAGGAGCTCGAGGCGCTCGGGAAGAGCAAGAAGTTCAAGGTGAAGTTCCCCAAGAAGAAGAGGTGACGCGAGCCCCCAAACGATCGCAGCACGAATAAACGGTGGGGGAGATGTGGTTGACGAGCGGAGCGTAAACGAGGATCGTGCTTGGGTCTTTGCAGATACCCATCGCGAAGAGGCCTCCCGATGGCGCGGCAGGCCGCTCCCACACACTTTCAGATGAACGAGAGAACCACTGATGACGGCAGACGGGACCGGCGAACGAGACGGCTACGCTTTCGAGGACATCGAGGGCGAAGTCGAAGAGCTCCGAACGCGCATCAACAACCTGCGACGGGACCTCCACCGCTACTGGGTGGACAAGGCGGCGCTCATCGACCTGATGGCGATCTGCTGCGTGGCGCAGGAGCCGTTGTTGTTGGTGGGCAAGCCGGGCACGGCGAAGTCGGACCTCGTGGTGAAGTTCGTGCAGGCCATCGGCCTGGACACGAACTCGGAGGACTACTTCGAGTACATGCTCACGCAGTTCACCGAGCCGGGCGAGATCGTCGGCCCGATCGACATCAACGTCCTCAAGGAGGGCCGCTACGTGCGCCGCACGTCGGGCAAGCTCCCGAACGCGAAGGTGGTGTTCCTCGACGAGATCTTCAAGTCGAACTCGGCCATCCTGAACACGCTGCTCACGATCATCAACGAGCGTAAGTTCTACCAGGACGGCAAGCCGACGAAGGTGCCCATGCGCATGCTCTTCGCGGCGACCAACGAGATCCCCGACAACGTCGAGCTCGCGGCTCTCCGTGACCGCTTCACGCTCAAGGCCGAGTCGCGCTCTGTGCGAGGCTACGCGTTCGACGAGCTGCTCGCCAAGGGCATGCAGAACGAGGTCTACAAGGCCCAGAAGCTGCGCCCCTGGGCCAACCGCGCCAAGCTCGAGGACTTCCTCAAGCTCAAGGCCTACCTCGACTACATCTTCGCCTCGGAGCTCGAGGGTGGCACACACCACCGCTCGCGTTACTTCCCCGACGACGTGTACCGCCTGTTCGTGCGCATCCTGAAGTCGCTCGAGAAGGAGTTCAGGTACGAGGTCTCGGACCGTAAGATCATCAAGCTCTACAAGCTCGTGCGAACGCGCGCGTTCCTCATCCACGGCGGCGTGGTCACCAAGTCGGACCTCGTGCTGCTTCGCTACATCTCGGATCGCGCGGACGACCTGGAGGCGATGCGTGAGCTCGTCGACAGGATGCTCAGCGTCGATTGAGTGGAGTCGCGCCCCCTCTCGAGCGGGGCGCGTGATGGTGTGGTGGCGTTGGTGGCATGAGCTGCGAGGCGGATTCGATGGAAGAGACGCAGGCCGTTGAGGCCCAGAGCAGCGAGCGCGTCCGGCGCTTCAAGGTCGATCGGGCGGTGGTCGAGAGCGTGATGCTCGGTGGCCTCCGCTTCTCGGCTGTGCGCTGGTGGGAGAACCAGGTCCTGCTCGACCGTGGCATGGAGACGTACCGGTACCTGGCCGGGCGCTCCTATGACCACGGCAAGCGGGACTACATGCACGTCCCACTGTTCGTGGTGCTGGATCTGACGACGCTCATCGAGCTCGGTGAGCGCACGCCGTTTGCCTCCGAGGGGAGGGCCCACACCTGGCCCGAGGGTGAGCGCCGCGTGCGCGTCGACTACGAGAACCTGCTGCTGGGCACTCTGCTTCAGGAGTCCGGGTTCAATGAGGCGCGCGATCGGCTCCCGAGCGACCCTCGCGTCCGCCCTGGCGCGGTGATGCGCTTCACCGAGATCCTGCTCCAGAGCTTCGCGCCCCACTTCCCCGACTGGTTCGTGCTCGACCCGTCACACCTGCGTGACATCGCCGTCCCCACGGTCGCCGACATCAACGTCACCCAACACGGCGACCGCCTCGCCGAGCGCCTGGAGCACCCGAGCTTCTTCCTCGAGGGGATGACGGCGATGCTCGCGGGGATCTCGAGCGAGGTCTACTGGAAGGAGCTGCTCAAGGAGGAGGACCTCTTCGAGCTGGAGAACTGGGCCGTGCTCGACAGCGAGGCCACTCGCATCGGCGTGCGCCAGATCGCCGAGGTCGAGCGTCGCCTCGGTGAGTTCAGGCTCCCGCGCGTGCAGCTTCGTGACGAGGCGATGGAGGTCGAGACCGACTTCGCCGACGACACGCTCTTCCCCACGGGCGGCTTCTCGGGGCTGGTGAACAAGGGCTCCTTCGAGAACCTCGTGCGCTCCGAGCTCGTGTACATGGGCGACGCCGACGACAAGGAACTCAGCCTCTTCGAGCTGCGCTTCGTGGAGGGCGAGCTCCTCTACTACATGCGCAACGACGGCGTGATGCGGCGTAAGCGCCGGTTCGTCCACGTCATCATCGAGCTCGACGACGCGTTCCATTACAAGTCACCCGGCTACGAGTACCCCTTCTCGACGCTCTCACAGGGCCTGATCACGCGGCTCACGCGCGACCTGCTCGAGACGTTCGAGGAGGACGCCGTCACGGTCCACATCCACTACGTGTACGACCCGCCCAAGGGCCGCGACATCGAGACCGCGCGGCGTGAGCGCCAGCGCGTCGAGCGTGAGATGCAGCTCGTCTCGCTCTTGCTCGGACGAGAGGTCCGCCAGGAGCGCGTGCACGTCGAGATGGTGGAGTCGCTCGACGCCGAGGACATCCAACACGGCCGCGGCCGCGTCTACGCCATCGGGCTGTGCTTCTCGGAGCGCTCGGAGCGCTCCTGGCGCGCCCGCTTCGACGAGCTCGAGCACGCTCGCCCGCCCGTCCTGGGGATCACGCTGCCTGTCGGCGTCGAGAAGATCTCGGACGAGGCGCTCGAGGGCGAGACCCCGCTCGTCATGCCTCTCGTGAAGCTGGCGTTCCAGGAGGTCGCGGGCATCAAGAACGAGCTCTTCAACCGCATCATGAGCGGTCGCCGCTGACGCGAACACGCACCTCGGGTGACTCGGGATCGAATCCAAACCCGCGCTCGTTCGTGTCATGATGGGTAGCTCGTAACCCGTCACCGTCAGTGGACGCTTCATGAACGACATACAGCACCTCCAAAAGCTGATCCTCGGCCTCGCCATCTTGACGCCCGTGGGTTGTCAGAGCCCGCCACCTGCCACCGACGTCGACCCGACCGTCGAACAGACCTCGCCCGAGTCGCGCGACGCTGGCGTGTCCAGCGACGCGTCGAGCGCCGACGAAGGCTCGCCCCAGGGCGACTCTGGCGAAGCTCTGAGCGCGCCGGAGCGAGCCCGGGAGCTCGTCTCACATGCCACGGCGCGCGGGGCGGCCGATGCCATGAGGGTCGCCCTGGCCAGGGAGCAGCGTCGGCAAGAGGCCCTGCAACGCCAGCGGGACCGGCTGGCCTCCATGCCCAAGACCTGCATGACGCTCGACGAGGTCTACGCGGCGGAGCGGCGCCTCTACGATAGCGAGGCCGCGTTGTGGACGTCGCAACGGGCCGCGCGTCGAGAGGCCAAGAAGTCCAAGAACAGGCCAGGGCCTGGGAGGGGTCTGCTCGGCCCTGGCGAGAAGCCGAAGCGGCCGCGCAAGGCCAAGGTTTGCCCGGAGGCGGTCCTCACGAACATCTCACGGTCGCGTTGTCAGACGAACGTGACGAACCTCCAGCTCGAGTCGACCAACGAGAGCGAGAGCGGCGACATGGTCTGCTGCTACGTCGACCCTTCATATGGACGACCGCGTCGCGCGTGCGGGCGGCTGTTCTACGTGGAGGATCGCGCGACGCGCGCCCGGACGGAGTCGGACAGGACGTGGATGGGCGAAGACGTCACGCGGCCCGTCGGGGTGTCCGAGGAGCTCGCGATGCAGGCGGCCCAGGCGTGGCTCGATGACGCGCTCGAGGAGCACGCATCGATCGCGGCGTTCTCACGGGCCACGCTCGAGCTGATGGCGATGGGCGCGCCCTCGGAGTTGCTCGCGGAGTACCAGCGCGCATCTCTCGATGAGATCAGGCACGCGCGGCTGTGCTTCTCGCTGGTGGGCGCGCTGCTCGGGCGAGAGGTCTCGGCTGGCGCGATCGAGGTCGAGGGACCACGAGACGACCTCGACGCGATCATCGAGGACGTCTTCTGGGGTGGTTGCGTGGGAGAGTCCGTCGCCGCGTTGTGCGCCCAGCGTTCGCTGACGGGCTGCACGTGGGAGCCCGCGAGGCAGGCGCTCGAGCAGATCTCGGGCGACGAGGCGCGCCACGCCGCGCTCGCCTGGTCCACGCTCTCCTTCTTCGGCCAGCGCCACCCGGAGCGCTTGCGCCGTCTGTTGGAGGGCGCGCAGCGACCTCGGGCGGAGCACACCGGTGTCCGTGAGGACGAGGACGCGTGGCGCGCGCTGGGCCGACTCACACCGGCGCAGGAGGCTCGCGCGGCCGAGGACGCCTGGGCGCACCTCATCGCGCCGATGATCGACGAGCTGCTGGCCGGTTGAGGGGGGTCAGCTCCTGGAGAGGATGCGCTCGATGTCTCTCAACGCCTCGCTGATGAAGCACGCGGGCACCTCGTGGATCGGCTCCGCGGAACCATGGGGCCGGTTCGAGAACGTGAGCTGTGAGACGACCTGCTCGACATCACCCTCATAGCTCCCGACGTTGAGCCCCGGCGAGAGGTGGACGGTGTAGCTCCAGCCCCCGTCGCGGAGCTCCTTCCAGTAGCTCGTGCGCAAGTAGTCGTCGTTGTTTCCTCGGTGAAATCCCTGGTATTTGAAGTACGTACGCAATGCGCGCGGTTGAGCCACGCGATCGGCGAAGCGCGTGACGGTGTTGCCTGGCGCCTCATCGCGCTCGAGCGCATAGACCGTCCTGCCGAGCTGCTCGAAGGGCTCGAAGCGCTCGTCCTCGGCGAAGAGGTTCGACCAGGCGGTGAGGGTGGAGTTGTCGAGGTCGATGGGGTGTACGACGCCGACATGCGCGGTCGGGCTCAGGGTGACCTCGTCGTCGTCCCGATCGAGGACGGAGAGGTCGTTGGAGACGCAGAACGTGGAGGTGAGCGCGTCGGTTTGGGGGTCGTAGATGCCCCAGAGCAGGTTGCGCGCGAAGTGCTGCATGAAGGGGTGCGTCCGGATCGCGGTGTCCCACTCGTCGGCGCGCCATCGCCTGCCCGAGACCATGTAGCGCTCGACGCGCGTCCGGTGGACGCGCCCGGCGCGCTTGAGGTGCTCGTTGAGGTCGCTCCAGGCGCGCTTGACCTGCTCGACCTTGAGCCTGTCGTCGGACTTGCGGGCGCGGGGCGGGGACTTGTGGACCTTGCCGTCCTCGTCGCGCAGCGCAGGATAGAGGTTCTCGCGGAAGACGAGCTCGAACGTGCGAGCGCCGTAGTCGAAGACGCGGCGGCCGCGCGCGTCGAGGCCGTAGTCCGGGACGATGCGGTCCTCGAGCTCCAGGTCCGTGAGGTCGAGCGCCCGGGCGGCAGACGAGAACGCCTGAAGCGCCGCGCCGTGGACCTTCGGTGAGCGCTCGATCTGACGGTAGCGGCCGATGACGGTGAGCGCCTCGGGGGATGCCATCTTGCCGAGGACGCGGATGATCTGGCAGGCGCGGTCTCGCTGGGCGGACGTGCCGAAGACCCACTCCTCGACGAGCCGCTCGAGCTCGAGGACCGAGTCGACTCCGCCGAGCGGGACCTGCGACCACAGGAGCCACTTGTAGGTCATCGTGTGGCCCTTGTTGGCCCAGACGTCGAGCAGCGCGCGCCCAATGCCCGCGCACGACTCCGGCGTGCACTCCGAGATCACCCGAGGCACGGGCTCGTGCGGGTTCATGAAGGTCCTGGAGAGCAACGCGAGGAACCCACCGAGGACCTCGAAGTCGTACTCCTTGTACGGACTGTGGAGCGGGACGAGCGGCGGGAGGTTCAGGAGTTTGACGTAGCTCGGCGGTCTGTTCTTCTTGATGTCCGCGCCCAGCTCTCTGGCCCACTCCGGGAGTTCGTGGGGCTCGATCTCAATGGACATGGAGTCCTCACTTTTTGGCGTGGTCGGTGAGCTGGCGTGCGTGACGCAGCGCCTCGCTGAAGACGACGGGGTGCGCGTCGGCGACGGTCAGTCGAGGGCTGTGCTGGTTGTGCGTGTCGAAGCGGTCGAGGGCGTGGAAGCAGATCTGGCTGATGCGCTGGGGCTCGTCGCCCGAGTGATCCCCTGCCTGGAGGCCGGGGGTGATGTGCCAGACGGCGCGCTGACCGATCCACGGGAAGTCGATGTAGTACTCGGTCCTCCAGCCGTAATAATCGGCGGAGCCGCGCTTGAATCCCTTGTGTTGGATGTGGTCGCGGAAGACGTCCGGGTCGATGGGGGCGTCGGAGAGCCGCGAGACCTGGTCGAGCGGGAGCTCCTCGTCGGTGGGTTCGAAGACCTCACGGGAGAGCTGATCGAAGGGCGTCGCGATCTGGTAGTCGGTGAAGATGGACGCCCACCTCGAGGCGACGTCTCTCGGGATGTCACGTCGATGCACGACGCCGATCCTCCCCGAGGTGGGGAGCGCGATCTCGTCGTCGGCCGAGTCTGCGAGCGTGAGGTCCTCGGCGACGCGAAAGAGCAGGGTGGGGGCTCGCGGTGCGTGCCCCTCGTCGCCCTCCTCGTTCTCGTAGACTCCCCACAAGAGTGAGCGGGCGAAGTGGCACATGAGGGGGTGGTTTCGGACGTTCTCGTCCCAGCGCGCGGCGTCCCAACGCCACCCCTGGAGCATGAGCTGCTCGAGGCGGTCGGACTGGGCGAGCAGGACGTGGCGAAGGCCGCGTGAGAGGAGGTCCCACTCGTCTCTGGCGAGCTGGACCTTGAACGCGTCGTCGCTCTCGCGCTTGCGGGGTGGCTCGAGGAAGCGCCCCCCGCTCGAATCGACGAGGATCGGCGTGAGGTCCTCTCCCACGCTGACCTTGAAGGACCTGGGCCCGTAGTCGAGCGTGCGGTGCCCGAGCTCGTCGAGGCCTAGCGCGGGGACGCGCGCGTCCTCGAGCTCGAGCGTGGTGAGCGCGGCGCGCTCGGCGAGCTCGTCGAGGAAGGTCGCCGTGGCCCGCTGCATGCGAGGGAACCGCTCGGCGCGCGCGAAAAGCGCGACGGTCATCGTGGCCATGGGGGTGTCGACGGCCTTGAGCGCCTCGACGAGGTTCATCGCCTTGCCGTAGCCCTCGCCGCCCTCGCTCGAGAACCGCTCGACGAGCTCGTAGAGGCGGTACGTGCTCCAGTCGTCGCCCAGGATGATCCAGCCCCAGGCGCACCAGAGCGCGCGCGCGTCGTACTTGCGGATCTGCCAGGCCGCGAAGAGAGCCTCGCTGAAGACGCGAGCGCTGACGAGGTCGAGGTCGGCGCGCATCGCGAGGATCGCGCGGGTGAGTTCTTGCCGCCTGGGCGCGAAGACCGAGTGGTGCTTGCCCTTGCGCGAGCCTGTGACCTTGGGAGGCCCTATCGAGATGAGCGCGCGCGCGAACGCCTTGATGAGCGCGACCGGGAGCTTGTGCTCACGGCCGGCGATCAGGAGGTCGGGGAGCGTGGAGACGTCGAAGGTGATCGTGCCCGTGATCTGGCTGCGCAGGGTGCTCGCCCACGCGGGCCAGAGCTCCTCGGGGAGCTCGGGTATGGCTGCTGAATCGGACATGTCGTGGGCTCCGTGTGTGCCTGGCACCACGGGCATTGTGGTGCCCGTCGGGGGCGCTCACAAGGAGAGTCGAGATCGCGTGGCGATCAGTTCTCGGCGGGGCTGCCGAAGAAGAAGCGGATCTGCCGGGGCTCCATCTTCTGCATGATCTGGTCGAGGCGAGCGCGCATGGGGCCCGAGACCTGCTCCTTGAACTCGCGCAGGTTCGAGCCGCGCAGTGACGGCTCGGGGCGAGCGGCGACCTTGAGGGGGTCGACGAAGCGCCCGCCGCGCTTGACCGCGAAGTGGAGGTGGGGGCCGGTGGAGCGGCCGGTGGAGCCGATGGCGCCGATGACGTCGCGCTTGGAGACCTTCTTGCCGCGCTTGACGCCCACTGCGAGGTGGGCGAGGTGGCCGTACAGGGACTCGTAGCCGGAGTCGTGGCGGATGGTCACGGAGATGCCGGCGGCGCCCTTGCGGCCTGCCTGGACGATGGTGCCGCTGGCGGCGGCGAAGACGGGGGTGCCGCGCGGGGCGGCGTAGTCGACGCCGTTGTGCATCTTCTTGCGCTTGAGGACGGGGTGGAAGCGCATGCCGAAGGGGCTGGTGAAGCGTGCGGCGCCCGCGACGGGGCGGCGCAGGAACTGGCGCTCCATGCTCGCGCCCTCGGCGTCGTAGTAGCCCTTGCGCGTGGGGTTCCAGTAGGCGCGCCATGTCTCGTTGGGGCTCTCGAAGAGCGCGGCGACGACGCGGCCGTTGCGCAGCTTGCGGCCCTCGAGCCAGACCTGCTCGTAGACGAGCGCGAAGCGGTCGCCGGGCTGGACCTGCTCGCCGAAGTCGACGACCTGGTCGAACGCAGCGAGGTACTCGAGGATGGTGGAGCTGGCGAGCCCCGCGGTCTCCATCGAGGCCCACATGTTGTCGTCGATCTGACCGGAGGTCTCGACGAGGCGGGTCTCGAGCGGGACCTCGACCTTCTCGCAGGCGTAGGTGCCGGAGGCGTCGCGAGAGGTCTCCCAGACGTCCTCGGGGGAGGTCTCGTAGCGGAACGAGGTGATCGCGCCATCGGCGGCGACCTCGACGGACCAGATGTCGCCGGGGCGAGACTTCCTGAAGTTGAACTCCTTCGAGGTCGCCGAGACGACGGCGTGGATCGAGGTGTTGGACAGCCCGCGCTGCTTGAGCGATGCGAAGACGGACTCGTTGGGCTTGATCGAGCCGCGGAGTGAGGTCTCGGTGCCCTCAACCCAACGCTCGGGTGCCTCCTCCGTTTCGTCCGGGACGCCAGCTTCTGCGGCGAGCTCGGCGAACCCGGGCGCCTCGATGACCTCGATGGGCTGTTGGGCAGCGAGCAGGCTCGCGCTCAGGCTCCGCTGCGCCTCACGCACGGTCGCCTCGACCTCCGAGGTCGTGGGCGCGGGCTCCTCACCACCAGCGAACTGAACGAACGCTCCGATCGTGAGCACCACGCCGACCACACCGACGACCACGCGGGTGCGTCGCTTCGAGTGGAAGGAGCGCTCATCGCGCAGCAGATCGTGGAGGTAAGGATCGTTGTGACGCATACATATCGGGACTGGGGGTCTCGTGGCGGCGGCCCGTAGCCGTTCGGGCGCGCCAACCTAACCGATTTGGATCTCAGAGCAAAGGCCCCCGCGAACTGCACGCATGTTGCGCACTTGGCTCATGTGTCTTTTGGTGGGAGCGCGTCGAAGAGGTCGTCTTCGGAGCGTTCGGGAGAGGTCACGAGCAGCTCCGTCAAGCGATCGAGGCGCGCGTCGTCAAGCGACTGAAGTCGAGCAGACCTCATCACGCTCGCCCCGAACTTGAGCTCGAGCATGTGCGCGAGGACTTGCCTGCGACCTTCCGCTCGTCCCTGCTCGAGGCCTTGCTCGAGGCCTTGCTCGAGGCCTTGCTCGAGGCCTTGCTCGATGGCCTCTCGCTTCCACTTCGCGACTGTCTGTTGGATCATGCTCATGCCTTCCTCCATATGCAGTTGTCGGATCTCGTCGTGGGTGAGCTTTAGACCCGTCGTGGGTTCGAAGACATGCGCGAACCAGATGGCGAAGAGCTCATCGAGGTCAGGGTGGAGTCGAACCTGGGGGCCCAGCCTCCGCATGGCGGGGGTCAGGCTCGTCACGTCCGTGACCTGCTCGAGCTCGATCAACACGCTGACTGGGCCACCGATCTCCTTCAGCTCGTCGAGCGAGACGCGGCCCTCGTCCAGTAGATAATAACGCAGGTGTGGCTGGTACTTCCAGAGCATGTGGCCTGCCTCCAGATCGATCATCTCCGCGAGCTCGACCGGCGCGCTCCACGTGGCCTCACCGTTGTCGAGGACGATGGGCAGCACCGGGGGGAGCTTCCCGCCGGGGAGCAGCTTGCGCGATGTGGTCAGCTGGTCGTAGAGCAGCGCGACGTAGGTCAAGACGCGCGACGCCATGTTCCGGTCGACGCTCGATTGAAACTCGAGCATCAGCATCACGTACAGCGGGTCGCCCTCTACCGTCGGGATCTTCCAGATCATGTCCGACTCGCGCCGCTGGAGACCCGCGGTGCGAAACGAGGTGTCCACGCGCTCCATCGCGTCGAAGTCGAGCTCGTTCACGAACGTGTCCGAGACGTAACCTCGCACGAGGTCTCGCACCATCACGGGGTTCGAGAAGATGCGCCGGTACGCGCCGTCATGATCTGCCACGTCGTTGGACATGTCCTCCCTCCATCAAGAAACTCCGGACGGCGAGTTACCTCGCCGATCGGAGCCCTGTCCAGATTGAACGTGTCATGCGTTCAGTGGTTTTGTCCTCCCACGTCGTACGTCTGGCCCTGGATGGCGAGCGTGAGGCCGCCGATCTCGGTGCCCGCGAACGCGTCGGGGTAGTGGCCGATGAGCATCTTGTCGCGGATGGAGGCGTCGAGCCCGGCGAGCTTGTCGATGGGGGTGTGCGCCGGGCCCATGCTCGTCTCGTGGAGGATGAGGTCGGCGTCGGAGAGCCAGTCGATGAGCTCCGGGTCGAACGCGGTGTCGCACGAGTAGCCCAGCGTGGACTCGCCGTCGGTGATCCTCATCGCCGTGGCCTTGAGGTGGTGTACGGTCGGGCGAGTCGTGATGGTGAACGGGCCGATCTGGATCGGCTCCCCCCACTCCATCACGGTGACGTCGAGGAAGTCCTCGCGGCGCTGCGGGACCCAGTCCGTCCCGTCGTAGAGCACGCCTAGCGAGGCCTGGAGGCGGCGCTCCCAGAGGTCGGCCTCGGCCTCGGGTGAGGTGTAGAGCGTGAGCGGCGCGCCGAAGGCGAACCGCTTGAAGCACGCGACCATCTCGAGGCCGTTGACGTGGTCGCCGTGCAGGTGCGTCAGGATCATCGCGTCGATGTCGCCCACGTCGATCGGCTCGCCGTCCTCCTTGGGGAACCCGTTCTCGAGCAGCGCGCGCCGGTAGGAGTCGGGGCAGTCGACCGCGAGCACGAAGCCGTCGCGGCGCAGCAGGAAGCTCGTGCCCCAGTGGATCCTGGAGAACGCGTCCCCGACCCCGTTCATCATCAACTCGAACATCGCTTCACCTCCGAATCCGTCACGGCCATCAGTACAACTGAGAGAGGGCCAGAGATCCCATGATCCCTGGCCCTCGTTCTACCTCACGCGACCCTGAGCGCGCCATCGCCTCACTCCGGCGGGTGCACCGTGCGGCACGTGGGCGAGGTCTCCACGGTCTTGTGGTCCGGTGCCGTGCCGAGCAACGTGTCTCCGGCCGTCATCGAGACGCCGAACCAGTAGTTCTCGTTCTTGCAGTGGTGGAGCCGGTGGCTGCGCCACAGGTGCTTGTAGAGGCGCGTGCGTGGGCGGTAGCGCGTGTGGATGAGGAAGTGGGTCCACTCGTACATCAGCCCCATGCTCACGAAGAACGCCACGCCCGTCATCGCCATCGCCCACGTCGGCGTGATCGCCCACCAGATCGCCACGTTCAGGACGATCGCCAGCACGATGCCTCGCAGCGGGGCCATCGTCATCTTCACATCCCACGGGTCCTCGTGGTGGCGCCGGTGCTTGGAGGCCATGAACGGATCGATCTTCACCCCCGCGATCTCGCGCGGCTTGAAGTGGAGCAGGTACACGTGGATCGACCACTCGAGCAGCGGCCACCCCGCCAGCATCACCGCCACGATCGCCAGGTCCCACAGCGTCCACGACCCCAGGCCCACGCGCACACCCACGCTCACGAACGCGGCCGCCGTGATGACCTTGGGCCCTGTGTTCCTGAAGAACAGCCGCGCCGCCACGCCCAGGCTGTCCTTGATCCCGGCCTCCTGCGACCTCTCCTCTCCCTGCGTCGCCGCGCTCGCCATCTCCTGCTCCTGTCGTCTGTGTTCTGTCCGTGTGTCCGTGACCTCGATGGGCTGGAGTCTAGATAGAGCTCGTATGGTGGTCAACTGGTATGACCAATAAAAAAGATCCTCACTCTGGAACCTCTGCAGGCTTCGGTTGTCCCTTCATACGTACACGCTCCGGGCGAACAGGGGACCTTTGGAGGGCGCGCCAGCGCGCCCAGCCACGGGTGAACCATGCCTCGGGGTTCGCATGTCTGTTGTTGTTTATGAAACGAAGAGGTGGATAAATGTCTCGGAAAGTGAATCGAATCCCGGAAGAAGAGCAGGACCTCAACCTCGCGCCGATCATGAACATGGTGATCATCCTTATCCCCCTGTTGTTGCTCTCGGTGGTGTTCCTCAAGGTCGGCGTGATCAACGTGACGACCCCCACGCTCACGCCCGCCAAGACCTCGCAGCATGACCCCGACGAGGAGCTCCCCCAGAAGATCACCGTCGCGATCAGCGATCGCGGGTTCACCGTGGCCACCAGGGACGGCGTCGTGCCCGGCTGCGGCGACGTGACCGTGTGCGTGCGCGACGACGTCGCCGACCTCGCCGGGGAGTTCGAGTCCGCGGCCTCGCTCCTCTCCAGCGGCGCGCACGTGAAGGGGCAGGCCGCCATGGATCAGGCGATGGAGGCCTACGACTGGCCCGGCCTCTACTCCGTGCTCGCCCGCGTGAAGTCCGAGAACCCCGGCGAGGACACGATCTACGTCACCGCCGACGCGCGCGTGCCCTACGCCGCGCTCGTGCGCCTGTTCGACGTCGCGCGCACTCGCCTCTCACAGGACGCGTTCGACTCGGCCTCTGCGTTCTACTCGGCCGACGCCGACAAGGCCTCGCCCGATCTGTTCCCGAACTACGTGGTGACGATCGCGCAGTGACGCCTCGTGCGTTGCGCGGCCCTGTGCGTGCTCGAACAGGCGCGCTGATGGCCTCGACGTGGGGTGGTGCGCGACCTGGAGCGGGGGATTCCCCCCGCGCTGCTGGCCTCGCGGCCATCGCGCTGCCCCCCGAGC